>Ga0153983_1000009_pt1 | contig 36848 bp, 41 predicted proteins | sample TSGA067MetaG_FD_104693 | JGI IMG/M metagenome (GOLD analysis project Ga0153983, IMG submission 104693) | Attine ant fungus gardens microbial communities from Georgia, USA - TSGA067 MetaG | ecosystem: Host-associated > Fungi > Mycelium > Unclassified | place: USA: Georgia, Alexander Wildlife... | reverse complement strand
TCCATCCGCTTTATTTGTATGCAGGCATCTATCAAATCCGAAAAAAGAAAACACTTAACATATTAATAGCTTAAACTGTTTCTGCCTTTTTGATGTTGAATATTATTAACTTAATGACATTGGGTACTGCCGGCTCCCATCCCACCGCCGCGATTGTTATTATCCATGTTAGTGCGTTCCTGTATATCTCCCGCCGCTACGTCTGTGTCACCATCTTCCGCTGCTTCCGGAGGCGTCATATCACCATCCGGAGGAGCGCCATCCGGCATGGCACCGCCAAAACCATCTTCGCCGCTGCCGCCGCTAATGACAATAGCCGAGAGAAGGTTGTCCTCACTGGTTCTATCTTCAATTGCGATTTCATCGGTGTATTGGTCTGAATCCATTGTAGGATCGCTGCCATCCAGCGTATAGCGGATGATGCCGTTTTCAATATCAGTGGATAAAATTAGGCCAAAGGATTCCGTGTACAATCCTCCCGCCGCCGAAAAACTTAACGTACCGTCGATGACGGTTGATGTTTCAGCGTTGCCGTCCTCAGCAGTTTTCTCACATCCGGTAATGCTGAGGACAAGTATACTTATCAAACAAATGGCTATGCCTTGACGTATGGTTAATTTCATAAAAAAACCTCCTGTGAATTTTAACTATAATTAATCTTAGTAGAAAATTCTTAAAAAATTCTGAAATCTATGCTATACTTTTTCAGAACCGTGTAGTACATTGTCAATGGAGGGCAAGAACTATGAAAATATTGATTGTAGAAGATGAAAAACGTCTGGCAAATGCGATATTTCACATTTTGCAGGAAAAAAAGTTTTTGGTGGATAAGGTATATGACGGTCAAAGCGCTGTCGATTACGCCCTCGGGATGCAATATGACGTTATTGTACTGGATATCATGCTGCCAAAACTAGATGGATTTGGCGTGGTAAAAAAACTGCGCGAACATAAAAACAGCACACCGATTCTGATGCTGACTGCAAGGGATACTGTGCCAGATAAGGTATTGGGGCTGAATGCAGGAGCGGACGATTATATGACAAAGCCCTTTGAGCCTGATGAACTATTGGCGCGGATAAACGCCCTGACGCGCAGGCAGGGTGAAATTGTGATGAACGAAATCGTATTTAAAGACCTGACGCTCGACCTCATATCAGGCGATCTGAAATGTGTGGGGAAGAATCGATGCATTTGAGCTATAAGGAATTTGAGGTGATGCGGATATTTTTATCAAATCCCAACATCACTGTCACAAAGGAAAGCCTTATCATAAACGTATGGGGCATAGATTCGGAGGCCGAGGATAATAACGTGGAAGCATATATCTCTTTTCTCCGTAAAAAACTAAAGTTTTTAAGCTCCAAAGTCACCATTATGAATCTGCAAAAAATCGGATATCGATTAGAGGTCATGTTATGCTAAAAAACTGCGGAATAAATTTATCCTCACAAATATGATGCTAGTGGGAATCGTCATGCTCTGTATATTTATTGTCATCAGTATTTATTCCTATACCGATTTGCGCACCGACTTGTCAAACTCTATGCGGATAGCCCTTGCACCGTCAAATGAAATGGATTTTTATACACCGGTAATCGGTACGGACAAAACCTCATCGGATATGGCTTATGCGGCTGTTTATGCAGTTGAATATCGCAAGGATGATGGCAGCATAAGGGTTCAGGGTTCTTTCAAGAGAGAAATATATGGACGAATCCGTCCTTGAAATCGCTGTCAACTACGTCGTCGCAGGCATGGCGCAAAACGGCAGAATTGATGAATATGATTTAGTTTATTATAAGACAGAAACAGCTAATGATGTACGGATTGCCTTTGCCGACGCAAACTATATTACGGAATCGATGATTGAACTTGTTATAACGTTGTTTCTGATTGCCGTGTTTGCTATGATAGTTATTTATTTTATCAGCTTATATATCGCAAAGCAGGCAATCGCTCCAATTGAAACTATGTGGGCGCAGCAAAAACGGTTTGTCGCAGATGCCTCGCACGAACTGAAAACACCCCTGAGCGTCATCCTTGCTAATAACAGCATTCTACGAATCCATAAGGACGACTGTGTTGAAAAGCAAATGCAATGGGTTGACAGCACCGAAGATGAAGCAAGACATATGCGTTCCCTTGTGGAGGATATGCTAACCTTAACTAAAAATGAATTTCTTAATGAAAATATATCGTTTTCAAATGTCAACCTGACCGCCACAGTGAATCGTTGCTTATTGCAGTTTGAGGCGGTATCATTTGAGAAAAATATACTGCTGACATCGGATATTGAGGATAATATCCAAATAAACGGAAATGAACTCCAGTTAAAGCAACTGGCAATGATTTTAATTGACAATGCTCTCAAGTATGAACCGACGGGCGGCAAGGTTTTTGTTGCGCTCAATAAACAGCCGAGGAATGTCTGCCTTACTGTACAAAATTTCACTGCCACAATTAAAAACGAAGATTTGCCGCATATTTTCGAGCGGTTTTACCGTGGGGATAAATCTCGCAGCGCCGGCGATGAAAAAAGCTTTGGACTCGGTTTACCAATCGCCAAAAGTATCGTGGATGAACATAGCGGGAATATTAGCGTAACAAGCAATTCTGACATTGGTACAATCTTTAAAACAATGCTTTGACATCTTTTCAATAATTTAGTACTACCTTAAAAATAAGTATTGAAATTCATTTTTCTAAATCGTATACTGATAGTTGATGAAAGAAAAGAGGTATTACGAATGGCATTAAATGAAAAAAATGATTTAACCCAGGGTTCGGTTGTCAAACAACTGATAAGATACTCTATCCCCCTGATTACCACCAGTGTCTTCCAGGCTCTTTACAGTATGGTGGATTTATTTCTGGCCGGTAAGTATATCGGAAGCACCGGAATTTCAGCAATCAATAATGCAAGCCAGATAATCACCATCGTTACCAATGTCATTATCGGACTTTCCCTGGGCGGCAACATTCTGATAGGTCAGTATTTCGGCAGTAAAGATGAAGAAAATCAGCAAAAAACCACCGGAACCTTCTTTACATTGTTTTTTATTTTGGGAATCGCCATATCGGCTGCCTGTTTTATTTTTACCAGGCCCATTCTTCAGGCCACGGGGGCTCCTGCCCTTAATGAAGCCGCCGCCTACCTCAAGATTTGTTCTATAGGACTGTTCTTTGTATTAGGATACAATGCCTTCTCCGCTGTTTTACGTGCCGTCGGAAATTCAAAATGGCCAATGTATTTTATCCTGACAGCAACAATCGTCAATATCCTCCTGGACATGCTGTTGATGGGTTACATGAATATGGAAACTGCCGGGGCGGCCCTGGCCACTACTATTGCCCAGGGGATTTCCTTTATTCTGGCACTGATATACCTATTGAAGCATCAATCTATCTTTAAGTTTTCCATAGCTAGTTTGCAGATACGCATAGATAAACTGAAACAACTTCTAAAAATAGGCTTTCCCTGCTCGATTCAATGGACTGTCGCCGGTATTTCATGGCTTACGGTCACATTTATTATTAACAGTTATGGTGTTGATGTGTCTGCCGGAAATGGCATCAGCAATAAAATTCGTGATTTTACACTGCTGTTTATCAATTCAATGAGTGCCAGTGCGGGGACGATGATTGCCCAAACACTGGGCGCCAAACTTTATGAGCGTGCTAAACAGGTTATGTATGAAGCCATGCGGCTCTCAATAATCATTACCGTGGTTATGATTATCCTCGTACAACTATTTGCGCCGGCGCTTATAGGTATCTTTACCAATGATCCGGCAGTTACCACGGCTGGTGTCCTCAATTTAAGGATTGAAATATTTGGTCAACTGGCTTATGCTTGTTTTTTAATCTATCATTCCCTCTCTACCGGCGCCGGCCATACGCCATTTGTTTTATTTAGCTCCTTTGTCAACTGCATCATATTCCGGATGACTCTTTCCATTATCTTTAATCATCTGTTTGGCCTTCCTGGTCTATATGTTGCCTTAGCTTTTGCTCCATTTACATCAATTCCCCTTGGTATGATTTATACCAGATCTAATACATGGAGGAAAAGTATGGTTGCCACGTAGCAACACAAAAAAACCAGCATAAATCCGACGGCCCACCAATGTAAACCTTTCCGGGAATGTTGACCCTTTTTTAAATATATATAGTGTAAAAGGAATAATAGCAGTAAAAATCCCAGCGTCAAAAAAATAACGGCCACAGTAACACTAAAAAATATTAAATTATACTGGATCATGGCAAAAAATATCCTTTCCGGGTTATACTACAAAGTATTCCGGAAAGGACTTTTTTGTGACCAAACCAACTGACTATCCTTTAACATCTAAATATGCCGGCACACGGGCAAATTCGTCTTTGACAAAAGGACATACCGGAATAATTTTCTTGTCTTCTGCTTTTGCCCTCTTAACAAGGTGCTCCACTAGTTTTTTAGCAATACCATAACCCCGGTAATCATCACTGACATATGTATGGTCTGCAATCCAGATATCTCCTGGCTGCTCCACAAATGTAATCTCCCCGATTGCTTTTCCGTTTTCATTAATCACAGCGATACGGTTATCTTCATTAATATATTCCATGCTCTCTGCTCCTATTTTTTAATGTATTGTAGTGCTTTGCTTGGACATCTGTCAATAATCTTAGCCAGCTCACCTGCCTCTGCTTCATTGGGCATAATCCAAGGACGGCGATTAACATTAAAAACATCACCATTTCCTCTGATACACTCAGCTGCATGCTGACACATCTCTCTCTTGAAGAAAACGTTCATTTTTTCTCCGATATATTTTTTATACCCCGCTTCTAATAATTCCTGTTCAGACATACCATCTTTCTCCTTCTATTGAGTTATTCTTCGAATATAATTATAACATGGCTTAATGGATACTGACAAATTTTTGTTTTACTTTTTGGCCTATTATGTTATCCTGAATACAGTTAGACGTTACCCTCCATTGACAAAAGGCACTCCGGTTTTGGAAGGAGATATCTATGACCAATATTTTTGATTATTTAAAATGGCGCGGAGATTTAAAGATAAGCCAGGCACCTTTTAATCATGTTGATGCCCTGATTCTCTCTCGCCTTTCCTATGCCCCTTTTGAGGATATTGTTTCTTATCGCCCCCTGGAAAAGATAGTGCTCAGCCAAGCTGCATCTATTTTCTTTTCTAAGGAAATATCCATTAATTATATCTTTACCGATCAGGATGTAAAACTCTTAGAAGCAATGATGAGAAGTGAACGATTTAAAGATATGCGTTTATCCGGATATATCAATGAAGTCGATTACGAAACACAAAAGCAGTTTGCTGCGCTTGTGATTGATGTTGGTAACCATAGTCACTTTGTTTCCTACCGGGGAACTGACAATACCCTTGTCGGTTGGAAAGAAGATTTTAATATGAGTTTTATGACTCCGGTTCCGGCTCAAGAGGCGGCAGTTCATTATCTGGAACGAGTGGCCGAATCCATTCCCGGATATATCCAAACCGGTGGTCATTCCAAAGGTGGCAACCTGGCTGTTTATGCCGCCTCCTTTTGCTCTGCCCAGGTTCAAAAACGAATTATTAAAGTCTATAATAGTGACGGTCCCGGATTCGACACAACCGTTATCTCGACGGATGGCTACGCCAACATCCGCGGAAGAATCCACACTTTTGTTCCCCAATCGTCTATCGTTGGCATGCTGCTTGAGCATGAAGAAGAATATAGGATTGTTCATAGTACACAAACCGGTTTACTTCAGCATGATTTATTTTCCTGGGAAGTCATGGGGAATGACTTTGTCTATCTTGATACCGTATCCAGCCGCAGCCGATTCATGGACAAAACATTGAAAGACTGAATGCTGCATATGGATTCCTCGCAGAGAGAACAGTTCATCGAAGCCATTTACAGCATTTTTGATGAAACCAATGCAAAGACCTTAGAAGAGCTTACATCGAATTGGTATAAAAATGCCTTGATTATCCTTAAGTCATTAAAGAACATGGACGGTTCATTAAAACAGTTCACATCAGAAATCCTGTCTTTATTAATAAAGTCAGCCAAGCAAAACTTGACAATGCTTAGTTAAACTTAAATATCTTTTGTGCCAGATGGTAGATATGCTCCATCGCCTTGTTGAATACTTCCCCGGGTGGCGGATTACTTAAGATTCCCCGTAGTCCTCCTCTGATATGACGATACATCACCGGATCTTTCCGTTTAAAATCCTGCCACAGCTCCCTGCGTTTTGCCAAATGCTCATCTGTGCCCGATATCGTCAGCATCACTGAGGTTATACAGCAAATCATTGCCAGATATTTCATCATATATTTTGATAAACGTCTTATTTTTACATCCTTAGGTAAGCTGTACGAATCTATCATCATCTTATTCACAAGAATCTGCTGATCAATCCTGCCAATCATTACCTTTTCATTGACAGATTGATCCGCCCTGCCAATATAATAACGGTACAAATCAACATTTAAATAATATAGCGTTTTAACAAAAGGCAGGGGTATGTATACGAATAAATTATCTACGTAAAATGTATGCTTAGGTAATACGATGCCGCATTCTTTAAGAATCTTCGTCCTATAAATCACCGAATGCATCAGCAGATTCTGATCCGGCCTAAAGTGCCTCACCTTACTCCAGCCAAACACTTTATTCTCCGGCAGGGCATTCCGGTAATTAATGGTACGGGATGTATTATCTGCCACATGTTCATAAACATAATTGCAGACAAGCATATCGACACGCTTTTTATGGTCTATAAAGCTTTTCAATGTATCTATCATTTTAAGCAGGCTTTCCCGATCTAACCAGTCGTCAGAATCCACAACCTTGTAGTATCGGCCCAACGCATGACAAAGTCCTGTATTGACCGCTTCCCCATGCCCCCCATTTTCCTGATGGATAACCTTGATGATGTCCGGGTGGGTCAAGGCATATTTATCTGCGATATCTGCGGTATCATCTGTGGATCCGTCATCAACGATTATAATCTCTGCATCATCCCCGGCAATCAATAGTGAGTCAATGCACTTTTTCATATAGGCCGCAGAATTGTAGCACGGAACCGCAAAAGAAATAATTTTCAAGTTTATCTCATCCTTTCAGTTGGCTGTCGGTCATCGGGCACAAAATAAAAGACGATTGCACCCACAATAAATAGAATAATAATACTAGACACACCATAATTTGCCTTCCCTGTTGCTATGGAAATAGTACCAAAAAGAACCGGTCCTACGATAGCGGCAAATTTGCCAAAAATATTATAAAATCCGAAAAATTCGTTGGCCCTATCTTTTGGTATGATCCGTCCAAAATAGGAACGGCTGAGCGCCTGAATCCCACCCTGAGCAGTACCTACTAGCATTGCCAGTATCCAAAACATGATTGTCAGTGTGCCTTTATCTTTATCCGAACTCATAAAAAAGGCGACAACACAAATAATACAATATGTAAAAATACCAAAGTATAATGTCCTTTTAGTCCCAAATCTTTTAGCCGCATTTCCATAAATTAATGCAAAGGGGAAAGCAACGAACTGGGTGACCAGTAAAATAACCAATAGCGTGACCGAATCGATGCCTATGGTACTTCCATACGCAGTGGCCATCTTAATAATCGTGTCAACACCATCAATATAAAAGAAGTAGGCCAATAAAAAGGTGAAAATAGCTTTATGCTTCTTTATCTCTTTCAATGTCCGTCCCAGTCTTAAAAAGCCGTTTTTGATGTAATGTTTTTCTGGCTCGATACCATATTTTTGATGGACATTCTTTATCATCGGGATGCTGAAGACGAGCCACCAGACAGCCGTTATGACAAAAGCTATCCGATAGGCCATAATCAGTGAAAACGGCCCTATTCCATACATTGCCAGAACAACGAACAGCATACACAGGATAAAAGGTATTGTACTGCCAATGTACCCAAAGGCATATCCCATGCTGGATATCTTATCCATATCCTCGTCTTTGCTTATGTCAACTAAAAAGGCATCGTAAAAAATAAGTGAGCCGTTATAAGCTACCGCAGTGATGACATATATAATTAACAACAGCAGCCACATACGACTTGGGATAAAAGCTAACGCTACCGTAAAAATGATACCGGTAAAAAGGAAACAATTAAAATACAGCTTCTTCTTACCTTTATAGTCCGCCAGCGTCCCCAGGATAGGCGACAAAATCACCAACAGGATTGTTGCAAATGAATTACCAAACCCCCAGTATGCATTAGCAGTTACCGCCACTTCCCCAGCACTGCCCGTTAAAGCATTTGATGCTGATTGTAGAAAATACAGACCCATAATCGTTGATGTCACCGTCATCGTATAAGCAGAATTAGCCCAGTCATATAAAATCCAACTGATTTCTTCTTTTGAAAGTCTTTTAAACATTCTTCTCCTCCTGTTTAAATGTCAAGCAAATCTGTTAAGATTCTCCCATCTGCTCCGGGAAGTTCTAATCCCAAAAGCCTGGCCATGGTAGGACCTTCATCAACCAGTGATATTTTATGAAGCTTGACACCGGGACGTATTCCCGGACCCGATGCCATGAATACCGTCTGATAATCCAATTTTGATGGTAAATAGCCATGGGTTGCGACCTTATAGTGCCCCGGACCTAATGCTTTTTCAATATTGACATCTTCATTGTAACGCTCCCAGTCATCCAGAAAAAAATAATCATCTGCCGCTTCAATCATAAAGCTGCATTTAGGGTCAGCACCCCAGGCAATGGCATCTTTTCTGGTATATATATTCTCTATCCCTAAATCTCCCCGCTGCTTCAATTCATTTAATAAATCAAACACTTTATCTTTGACTCGTCCATAATTTTTATGAATATAAATATAAGCCGACCCATCACAACTTTTGCAAATGGCTTTCCATCGGTGCAGCTTTCCATGACGGATATCTAAAAAACCATGATCCGCAAAAAATTTATTCAAGTAGATAACTTTATCCACATCCTTTTGTCCATGGTCTCCCAAAAGGATAATCGTTGTCTCATCATAAATTCCGGCTTCCTTTAGTGTCTGAATGATTTCCCTCAAACGAGTATCGTGACGGCGGATCGCATCATAAGCTTCCGGTGAATAAACGCCATAATGGTGCCGCTGGGTATCCAAATCCGTGAAATGGACAAGTGACAGTTCCGGCTGGAACTTTTTTAAAGTATACTTTGATGCCTCGTGGATAAAATTATCAAGCGCCGGCTGCTTAATCCCATCCAACAGATGCCCATACTTTTTGATTAACTGGATTTGAAATATCTTTGACCCATTATGCAGCGAGGTCATCACTTGATTATTCCATTTTCTATTGGCAAATATTTCGGGCACATTATATTGTATTTTAGACTTTGCCGTCACCGGCCACAATAAGGCGGCCACCTTCATTTTATCGGCAATAGCCTGATCGAAGAGCGTATCTGCTTTAATATATTTCCGCTGCCAAAACCAGTCCGGAGACTTGCGCTCCGGCTGAAAAAGGATATTGTTAACAATTCCATGATTTTTAGGATACTTCCCGGTAACAATACTTGCATGCGCCGGATAAGTCAGGCTTGGGTAAACTGATGACACATTGGTACATATGGAAGCTTTTGTTAAAAATTCTTTAAATGCCGGCAGTTTTTTGATAAAATCAAAGTCGATTGCACCTAAGGAATCAAAAGATATTACCAGTAACCGGTTTGTTAGTTGATTCATATGTCCTTCTCCATTGTATAAAATATTTTTCCGCTATCTATCATTTTGTAATATATAGCTCCATGGTTTTATTTGTCTCCTTTAATATGAGCTAAGTATTCCTTGATTTTCTTTTCATAGCCTAAATCACCAGGTTCATAAAAGATTTCATCTTTAAGTTCATCAGGCAAATATTGTTGGTTTACATAATGATTCTTATAGTCATGGGCATATTGATAACCGATGCCATTACCTAATTGCTTTGCCCCCTTATAGTGACCATCTCTTAAATACGCCGGAATAGCGCCTGTCTTTGTATTTTTGACAACTTCCATCGCCTTGGAAATGGCATTCACGGCAGAATTGCTTTTAGGTGCACAAGCAATGTAAGCGGCCGCCTGTGCTAATACAATTTGACCTTCCGGCATACCAAGGCGTTCTACCGCCTGTGCTGCTGACGCCGCCACTACCAACGCTTGTGGATCGGCATTCCCCACATCTTCGGAAGCGCAAATCATCATCCGTCTGGCTACAAATGCCACCGGCTCTCCTGCATAGAGCAGTCTGGCCAGATAGTAGACCGCCGCATCCGGATCAGAACCCCGCATACTTTTTATAAATGCAGAAATCGTATCGTAATGGTTATCTCCGCCTTTGTCATACTTGAGGACCCGCTTCTGGATGCATTCAGAAGCCACTTCAAGGGTTATGTGAATCCTTCCATCGTCACCTGGGGGTGTTGTCAAAACCCCTATCTCCACTGCATTCAATGCCGACCTGGCATCACCGTTAGCTACATCAGCAAGAAAATCACCGGCTTCTTCTGTAATTTCGGCATTATAAACGCCCATTCCCCGTTTAGTATCATAAACGGCACGATGAATCAACGTTTTAATATCTTCATCACTTAAAGGCTCAAGTTTGAATATAATAGACCTGGAGATTAACGCACTATTGACTTCAAAGTAGGGGTTTTCAGTAGTTGCACCAATTAAAATAACGGTTCCCTCTTCGACAAAGGGCAGGAGATAATCCTGCTGTCCCTTGTTGAAACGATGGATTTCGTCTACAAAAAGTATCGTTTTCTTGCCATACATCCCTATTGCTTCCTTGGCTTTTGCCACCACCTGCTCCATGTCTTTTTTACCTGCTGCTGTGGCATTAATCTGGGTAAAAACTGAGCTTGTGGTATTGGCAATAACTTTCGCAATAGTAGTTTTCCCCGTTCCCGGAGGTCCATACAATATAATAGAACTCAGCTTATCGGCCTTGATTGCCCGATATAAAAGCTTATCCTCACCGATAATATGCTGCTGCCCCACAATTTCATCTAAGGTTACCGGACGCATCCGCAAAGCGAGGGGTGATTCCTTTTCCATTGTATTTTCTCTCATATAATCAAATAAATCCATTAAAACTCCCAGCTTTCATCTATCAGGTTCAGGTCAAATAGCATCTGCAAAAGTCCGTAACGGTTTCTCAGTTCTTTTGCCCATCTGATACTGTTTTCATACATCTGATGATCAATTCCAACTTGCTCATAGGTATAGGGTGCCCCAATTTCTCTAAGAATGGCCTCTATCTTTTGCGGCTTGGGGAGGTATTCATCAATCATCGTTGTGATTTGCCGCCAGTTTTCCTCTGCTTTTTTAATGCGCCTTCCGACATTAACCGGACTGTTTTTATGGATTGACTTTTCCAATTCAATAACACCGGCGGCCGCCGGTCCATAAACCTCTTCCATCAATGTTTCCCATTTCTTCTCATCAAAAGCAAAAGCCTTGTCCAGCGCCGCATTAAAGTCAATTCGCCGATGCCTTAAGGATTGATAAATTTCATCAACGATGACCGTGGCTATCCCGACTTTAGTCCCGTGCAGCAGTGCTTTTCGATGCTGCTGTAAAAACATCATTTCCCAGTAATGAGACAAATGATGTTCGCTGCCGGAAGCAGGTCTTGAATTACCGGCATAACTCATGGCAATACCGCTTAAAATCAACGCCTCCATGATATGCCTGATTGCTTCCTCTTCCCGTCTTGCGACACCGTCGATATTATCTGTGACTGTCCTTATGGATTCATCAACTATATCTGCGATTGTCCGGCAATAATACTCATCATTAATGATATTCGCCAGCCGCCAGTCACACAGACAGGTATACTTACCCAATATATCTCCCACGCCGGCATTAATCATATCCTTAGGGGCATTCTTTAAAACATCTAAATCGCCTACAATCGCCTTTGCAACCTTGGCTTCATAGGTTACCTTCATATCATTTTCGATAATCGGAGCTACCGTAGAAGCATAACCATCCATAGACGGTGCCGTTGCGGCAATTAAATAGTCAATCTTCTTTTTAGAGCAGACATACTTTGAGATGTCATTAAGCGTACCACTGCCCACGGTTACCATGAAAGAAATATTCGGCGTCACTGCGCTTAACAGTGCGGTGATGGCTGTTTCATCAGGAACTAATTCTCTCTTGGAATAAATATGTCTGATAACGTCAATGCCTTCTGACTTCAAACTTGATTCCACAGCGTAACCTGCCACCGGGTAAGTATTCACATCTCCTACAAGAAGAACACAGTCAATGCCATAAGACTTCACCAGACTGCCGATTCTTTGATTGGCTCCGGCTTCTATAATAACATCCTTTAAATCTGTTTGATGAACCCGTCCGCAAGCACACGGATAATCCCTGTTTAAATAACTCTGTATTTCCATCTATGTCTCCACTTTTTAATACATGACCATCAAACGGCTAATCATAAATTGATACTCATCAATTCCTTTCTTCATCGCCAGTGCCTCATCGATATCAAAGTCTACGAAATTACCATTTCTATGGGCAATCACACGATTAGTCCCGCCACGTTTAAGCAAATCCACCGCATAAGCTCCCATGGTTGAAGCATACACCCTGTCCTTAGCCGTCGGTGTGCCGCCTCTTTGGATATGCCCTAAAATCGTTGCCCTTGTTTCAATACCGGTGGCTGTTTCAATTCTTTTGGCCAGGCGATTGGAGCGACCGATGCCTTCCGCATTAATAACAACATGATGGGTTTTCCCCTTCTGTCTGTTGGAAAGAATTCTATCAATTAGTTCTTGTTCATCAAACTCTTCCTTCTCCGGAATCAAAATACCATCAGCACCGTTGGCAATCTCACACCAAAGAGCAATGTAACCGGCATTTCTTCCCATAACCTCAATGATACTGCATCTTTCATGAGACATGGAAGTATCCTTAATCTTATCTATCGCACTCACCGCCGTATTGACTGCCGTATCAAAGCCGATGGTATAATCTGTACATGCAATATCTAAGTCAATCGTTCCCGGGATACCTATGGTGTTAATTCCCAGACCTGCCAGCTTCTGCGCACCCATGAAAGAGCCATCACCGCCGATGACAATCAGACCTTCAATACCATTGTCTTTCAGGATCTTGGCTCCTTTTTCCTGGCCTTCCTTGCTCATGAATTCCTTACATCTTGCGGTAAATAAAATGGTGCCTCCCCGGCGCATAATCTCAGAAACACTCTTTGTATCCATATCTATAATTTCATTATTTAACAAGCCGGCATAACCCCGCCTGATTCCTTTGACTTTCAGGCCTGCTGCAATGGCCGTTCTCACAACGGCGCGAATGGCCGCATTCATTCCCGGAGCATCCCCGCCGCTTGTTAAAATTCCAATAGTTTTTACTTCTGCCATAGTCTTCTCTCCTCTCAATGAGACATTATAATTGTTATGAAATATTATACTACAATATCTTCAAGAAAGGAATACTAACCTTCAATGACATGCCCCTTTTCCTTAAGCACATCAATGACTTCATAAACATGTCTTTGGCAGATTTCATCAGATTCCGCTTCAACCATGACCCGCAATACCGGTTCGGTTCCGCTTTCACGCAATAGTATCCTGCCATCACTTCCCAGAGCTTTTTCAATATTTTTGACAGCCGCTTCGACATCGGGATCTGACTTGGCTGCCGGCTTATTGACTACTCTTACATTGACTAACAGCTGGGGAAATACACGGACCGGCACAGTCAGCTCCGAAAGGGTCATTTTCTTCTCCAGCATCACTTCCATCAATTTAATCGAGGTCAATATGCCATCCCCGGTTCTGGCATGTTTGCTGAAGATAATATGTCCGGACTGTTCTCCGCCAATGGAATAGCCGTTTTTCATCATGTTTTCATAGACGTATTTATCGCCGACATCGGTTTTTTCATACTTTAATCCGGCCTCATCAAAGGCTTTATACAGTCCAAAATTAGACATAATCGTTGTAACGATGGTATTATTCTTAAGAAGTCCTGCTTCATTCATATATTTACCACAAATATAAAGAATCAAATCACCGTCCACAAGGTGTCCTTTTTCATCAACTGCTAAACATCTGTCGGCATCCCCATCATAGGCAAAACCTACATCCAAGCCATTATCAGCCACATATTTTTGTAATTCACGAATGTGCGTGGACCCGCAATTCTTATTGATGTTCGTTCCATCCGGCTCGGCATGAATCACATAAGTTTTAGCCCCCAATGCATCAAAGACACTTTTGGCAATGGCCGATGCCGAACCATTGGCACAATCCAGAGCCACCTTTTTACCTTTAAAGGAACGGGTAGCTATCGATATTAAACTGCCGATATAGCGATTACGGCCAATGGCATAGTCTATCGTTCTTCCTATGTTATCCCCGGTTGCCAATGGAAGCTTATCCTCACGGCTATCTATGTAAGCTTCAATCAGCATTTCAATTTCGGCCGCCAGCTTCTGTCCCTGTGAATCAATCACCTTAAGACCATTATCATAAAATGGATTATGACTTGCGGAAATCATGATGCCGCAATCAAAATCCTCGGTTCTCACCACATACGACACACTGGGCGTTGTTGTCACATGCAGCAGATAGGCATCGGCACCACTGGCTGTAAGCCCTGATGCCAGTGCATATTCAAACATATAACTAGATCTCCTGGTATCCTTTCCTATCACAATATTTGCTTTATGTTCCTTGCCAAAATAATAACCTAAAAAGCGCCCTACTTTAAAAGCATGCTCAACTGTTAAATCTACGTTGGCCTCACCTCTGAAACCATCGGTACCAAAATATTTTCCCATATATTATCAGCTGCTCCTTTTTTAATTATATTTATATATTACATGAATCAAAAATAATATATCACAAAATTAAGAAAATTGCACGGAAAACGTATTTCTACAATCAAAATACATAGCAAAAAGTGGTGTTTCCTTCTATTACCGGGAAAACCTGAAGGAATATCCAGAAGATGATATTCATAGGATTTCTCTGATGTCCGCCATGTCACTTGGCTTTTAACATGTTTGGCTTGGTTGCAGGTACTTCCTTTTAGTAATATTTTATGGTATGATATTTATCTTAGTTGTCATGAAAACAGAGGTTGCATTTAACTTTAGAAAGAAAGGACTAACTTATTATGGTAAATACAATACTATTTGATTTAGATGGCACCTTGCTCCCAATGGATCAGGATGAATTTATTAAATTATATTTTAAGGGGCTATATATCAGATTTAAAGATACTTATGATTTTGAAACATTACAAAAAACAATCTGGGCCGGAACCCAGGCCATGGTAGAAAATGACGGCAGAACAAGCAACGAAACTGTTTTTTGGAATACTGCGAATCAAGTGATGGGGCTTGACCGCAGCGTTGCCGAGGCCGAATTTTATGACTTTTATGAGAAAGATTTTATCATTGCCAAAGGGGCAACAACAGCAAATCCAATCATTATCGACTGTATTCATCGTTTAAAAGAAAAGGACTATACAATTGTTGCCGCAACCAATCCCCTTTTTCCCAAGAATGCCACGAAAAACAGGCTCCGGTGGGCCGGTTTTAACCCGGAGGACTTTGCGCTAATTACCACTTATGAAGATAGTCACTATTGCAAGCCGAACACCAGCTATTACAAGGAGATTCTTGAGCGTTTAAATAAAAAACCTACCGAATGTATCATGGTAGGTAATGATAATCAAGAAGACATGTGTGCCGAAACCATCGGAATCAAAGGTTACCTGATTACAGATTGTCTGATTAACCGGAAAGATGCACCCATCACCGCCGCCTGGCAGGGAACCTTTGAAGAATTCTCGAAGTTATATTAGTATTGCTTTTACTTACTATTGGCAGGTTCAATATTAATCGACTTGCCTTTTATTTTGGCACTGGCCATGGCACCAAGTACTTCTTTGGCATACTCTCTTGGTACTTCAACAAAAGTGTATTTATCATACATATCTATGCTGCCGATCAGTCTTCCCGGTATTCCTGATTCACCGGCTATGGCTCCTAAAATATCTCCGGGTCTTGCCTTCTGATTCTTGCCAACATTAATAAACAGACGTACCATACCCTCTTCAGCCCCGGTATCGCCGAAATCTATAAACTCTTCTTCTTGAGAGTTCTCTTTAGGATCTCCCAGCGCAAGTTTTAAAAATGCCGATGCGACATCCATCGCCGTATAGTCTTCTTCATTGACTCTATCTTCCAAAGTACGGATAAATGAGGTCAAATCTTCATTCTCAATGACATCACTTACCTTTCTAAAAATCTGGTCTATCCTCGTATTTGCAACATCATCAAGGGAGGGTATTTTTTTAGCTATGATTTTCGTCTTACAGTACCGCTGTATATCTTTTAGCTTATAGACTTCCTTACCAACAACAAATGTAAATGCCAGACCGGCACGGCCGGCACGACCGGTTCTGCCGATTCTATGGACATAATATTCATCATCCTGTGGCAAGTCATAGTTAAAAACCGCATCTACATCATCTACATCAATCCCTCTGGCTGCCACATCAGTAGCCACAAGAATATCCGTTTTTCCCTTTCTGAATCCATTCATTACCCGGTCTCGCTGCTGCTGCTTTAAATCTCCGTGAAGTCCCTCGGCAAAATAACCTCTGCCCTGAAGATTAGTAACCAATTCATCGACCTGCCTTTTTGTATTACAGAACACAATCGAATGGCTTGGATTATAAACATCCAAGATACGTGATAATACCTCTTCCTTTTTCTTAGGTCTGACTTCATAGTAGTACTGCTCAATATTTTTAACGGTCAGTTCCTTGCGGACGACCTTAATAATTTCAGCATTATTCTGATATGCTTTGGCAATCTCCATAATCGGTTTTGGCATCGTGGCCGAAAATAAAATGGTCTGTCTCTCTTTCGGTGTCTGTGTCAGAATGGTCTCAATATCATCTCTGAATCCCATGTTCAACATTTCATCGGCTTCATCTAAAACAACCAGGTCAACATCGTCAAACTTTACTGTTTTTCTGCGCATATGATCCATCACCCGGCCCGGCGTACCGATAATTACCTGAACACCTGATTTCAGAGAACGGATTTGCTTAACAATATCCTGCCCTCCATAAATAGGCAGAACCTTCAGGCCATGGATAAACTTTGATAGCTTGCGTATTTCTTCAGCCACCTGAATAGCCAGCTCCCTGGTGGGGCAAAGCACGATGGCCTGTATCTTTTTATTTTTGATATCTATCTTCTGCAGCATAGGGATTGCAAACGCTGCCGTCTTTCCTGTTCCGGTCTGTGCCTGACCCACGATATCTTTACCTTCTAAAACAACAGGAATCGCTTTCGCCTGAATCGGTGTCATCTCTTCGAATCCCATCTCCGTCACAGCTTTTATAATCTTTTCATCAATATCTAATTCATTAAACTTCAATTCTTCACCTAATTATAACCTTTCAAATTTACATAAAAAAAACTTCAGCCTGCAATCACTTGACCCTCCGCTATGATTCGCATAAGACTAAAGCACCAACTTGCTTAGAATAGCAGATAATCCGGTAATTGTCAATGAAATAATTCAAGCTCATTGCTATACCTTTCCAACTGATATAAAAGAATTTTCTTGGCTCGTGTTTCCTCTATCGTTTCTAATATATCATGTAATTTTTCATAATCAATCTTCAGTCCCAGACCTATCGTATCAGCCTGCAATTCAAAACTTCCTGAAAAAGGCAGTGCCGCAACCGTATCGATGCTCTCCACCCATTCGCTTTCACTCAAAAAAGCAGGGTATCTGCTGCAATCACATAATAAGCTAAAACCATTGTCAAAAATAGGTGCTTCATGAAACTTATCCCCTACACGTACAACTCCCAGATTATGAAAATGCCTGTCCTCATTTAAAATCAACATATCTAATGTTAAGATTTTGCTTAAATAATTGCTGCAATCAAAATCTGTACAGTCTTTGATAAATTGAATAGTGTAAGAAAGTCTTTGATCTACATCTCGAAAGCTTGAAATTTTATTGCTTAAATCTCCGCCTTCATATATAGCATATAAATTTTGAAAGGTTACAAATTCTTCACCTGGTAACAAAAAATCTTTTACACGGCATCCTATTTTTCCATTGATGATGCACTTCTTATACAAAACTCTATTTTCTACATTACTGCATAATAAAACTAAGGAGGCAAGACTTTCTGCATCTGCCTCGTATCCCAGCTTATTTACCTTATACCAGTAACCGGCCTTGCTATATTTCTCCTGTGTCCCCTTACTGCTTGAAGTTTGTATAAATCGATATTCATTCCCTATGATATATTCTTTCACCTTCGAACTCTTACATCTTCCCATGTCAAATCTTCCCCTTCAAATCTAATCCAGTAAAAATCGTCCCAATCAACTCCATGGGTAATTTTAATCATTTCCCATGGATTATATTCTTCCAGGTTCATCTCCTTTAGTATTTCCTTGATATCTGCCCGGTTTGGCTCAAAGCATCGGCTCTTTACAAAATTATATATCCGTTCTCTGTCTATTCTTCCTTTGTAAAACAGCTGTTTCCCAATCTCACTATTATTATATTTTTTTATGATTACATCATTGCTGCGAAGAGTTGTTTCTATGTCTGCCAATACGTCATTTTTCCACATAATTGAAAATTTCATCGTCCCACCTCCTAGTATTTATTTTAAAGCAAAAAAATATAAAAAGCAATAAGTAAACTCTCAATAGAGCTCACCCTTATCAAAAAAGGTCTTGATTATTAACTCTGTATATGGTAATATCAACATATACTTAACATAGTTTTTAATACTATGTATGGAAATAACAAGATTTACTCACACTATATTAACGTATTTACACTTATGATACTTTTTTCAGATTTTAATTTTATTTATCAGGAGGTAAAATATTATGAAATTTAAAGCAAAAGAACCCGGAAGTGCAATTACTCATTTTATCGGATGGCTCATGGCTGCATTGGCGGCACTGCCGCTCATTATCAAAGCCGCCGGTTCACCGGATAAGATTCATTTAATCTCATTGACAATTTTTATCATAAGCATGATTTTACTGTATGCTGCCAGTACGATATATCATACCTTTGATGTCAGCGAGAAAGTCAACCGACGTTTGAAGAAGTTGGATCATATGATGATTTTTATATTAATTGCCGGCACCTACACACCAGTATGCCTGATAGCAATCGGCGGTCAAACCGGTATAAAACTGTTGGCACTTGTATGGGGCATCGCGATCATCGGTATTATTTTTAAAGCATTTTGGGTAACCTGTCCCAAATGGGTGTCCTCGGTTCTTTATATCGGCATGGGATGGGTCTGTGTCCTGGCTTTTACCCAGATACTCAATGCGCTTTCAAGAGAAGCCTTTATGTGGTTATTGGCAGGCGGACTTATCTACACCGCAGGCGGCATCATCTATGCTTTAAAATTGCCGATCTTTAACAAGAAACATCGATTTTGGGGCTCACATGAAATCTTTCATTTGTTTTGTTTAGGCGGCAGTCTCTGTCATTTCGTGTTAATGTACAAATTCATTGCTGTCATGCCATTACCGTGAGAAATATATCCATCGGCATTATAACAATGACGACACTTATCAGTTCTTTTTTGTTGTCTATCCGTAATCATACATGTTATAATACAGATACTAAGGATTAAGGAAGTGGACAATGTGCTGGTATATCATGCAAGTTATTGTAAGGTAGAGGAACCACGAGTTATAAAAGGTAAATTCACAAAAGATTTTGGTGAAGGATTTTACTGTACCATCATAAGAGAGCAGGCCGAACGGTGGGCCAAAAAGTATGAAACTCCGGTAATCAACAAATATAACTGCCTTTTGCATTCCAAACTTAATATTAAAGAATTTAAAGAGATGGACGGGGAATGGCTAGATTTTATTGTCAATTGCCGTCATGGCAAAGCCCATGCTTATGATATCGTCATCGGTTCAATGGCTAATGATCAAATCTATAACTACATTGCAGATTATATGGCTGGCGTACTAACAAGAGAACAATTTTGGTCACTGGCGAAATTCAAGTACCCCACGCATCAAATTAATTTTTGCACGTCACAAGCATTAGACTGTATAACTTTTATATCTATGGAGGTGCTAAAATGAATGGTCGGGAAGATAAAAAAAGTAATAACTTGTTCTTTTTATGCAGCTTAATTGAATATATCGCAAGAAAGACTAAAAACAAACGAAGTTACATTGTGAATCAAATTGGAAAAAAAGAGCTGACCCACATATATGAATACGCTGATATTTATCATAGTGAGAACATAGATAAAGTTATGTCTGAGCTGATTGAAAAATGTGATATAAATGATGGTACTTATGATAATCTGAGCAATTGCAAATACAATATTCCTACACACTGGGACATTGGAAAAGTCTATAAAAGGCTGATTATACAGTTAGGAAAAACACAAAACAGAGATTACATTGAACTATTAATAGAAGTTTATAACTCATGGATTAGCGCTAAGATTGATGATTATAACAGTAGCATGTACTATGAAAATGAAAGTTATCTATATGAATCCTATTTAGCAGGTAAAGTCTTGGTGCAATAGCCACTTAAATGGGTATTGCACCAAAGTCAATGCAAAAAATGTGATTTTCCTGCCAAAAGTCGTTGTAATTTTTGTGATTCGAGGCGCGCGTCAGGTTGGAAAAACATGGCTGATGCGCGAATTTGGAGAGACCGCCTTTAATGAGACGGTCTATATCAACTTTGACAATAATGCGCCGATGAAGGAATTGTTTTCATCTGACATGAAAATCGAGCGGATCGTAATGGGGCTCGAATTATACGCCGGTCATAAAATCGACGCCGAAAATACTCTTTTAATATTTGACGAAGTGCAGGAAGTACCGCAGGCGCTTACCTCACTTAAATACTTTAACGAAATCGCGCCTCAATATCAAATCATTTGTGCCGGCTCGCTCTTAGGCGTAGCGCTGCATCAGGGTACCTCCTTCCCAGTGGGTAAGGTGGAGTTCTTGAATCTCTATCCGCTGTCCTTCACCGAATTTCTGCGGGCAATGGGCAAGGATGCCTCTGTGGGCGCTGGAGTCGTATTTCGCTATCGGTGGGAGTATGTCACGACAGACTAATAGTATTTAATATTCACCAGCTTTCCCAGATTCTGCGCAATTTCACAAAGCTGTGATACCAGATTTTTGCGTACATTAATATCAAACAAGCCGTTATAATCATAATAAGCCTTATTGTTCGCCTTACCGACAAACAAATTAAGCTCCGTGCAGTCTTCAATAATCAGTCTGGCCAGTTTTGCCGCACCGTTGTCCGCATCCAACGCATCAAAGAATGCCACCTCTATCTCTTCGCTGTCATATTTCTTTAACAGGGCTAATGCCTTGCTTAATGTTAAGATCCCTTCCGTGACTAAGTCTAAACCGGCAATAGCCGCTGTCGGTGGTATATCTCCTTGATTATCCATATTGGATTTTATGGGAACATTTAAAAAACGGGCGGCAATCTGTCCACTGCTCCCACCACATACCACCTTCTTCCCCGATGAATTCATGAAATCTCTCATCAGAATTTCATCGTTTTCTGCTTTCTCCGGCGGTCCCGTAAAAATATTAACAATTTTCCGCTCTATAACTCTGGCAACAGCCACTGTCGTATCATCCCCCGGCCGCTCCATGTATAAGTCTTCACAGCCTTTTGACAACAGGGCTGCAAGGCGCGCTGCCGATAATGTGGATTTGGTACACTTTAAGGCATAATCTGCCATACTTTGCCATGTCCACCCGAAATTCAGTATCTCCCCGACGCCGGCATAAATAGTCCCATCACTCATAAGAATAAAGCAGTCATTTGTCTTGACCCTAAAACGGTGTTCTCTGACTGTTTTTTCACCAATAGCCCGCTCGGAAAATGGAATTGTAAGCAGCTTCCCCTCTCTGATAAAAATACATGCAGGATTGTCAAATTCCACGATATAAGCTTCTCCATGATGGAATATCTGTAAAATACTAAATGTAGAATAGGCCATTTTCCGGACACTGCATACGGGCAATGTACTGGCAAGGGTCTCCACCGCCTCTTCAATAGATTCTCCTTCCAGCATCATCGTACCTAAAATTTTCGCCGTCATCGTCGCTAAGATATTCGCTTTTACACCGCTTCCCATGCCATCTGTTAAAATCACGATATCAGAGTCAGGCGTTTTTAAAATTTCAACTTTATCGCCGCAAAGCTCTTCATGATGTTTATTCAGGCTCTTCCATGCCGAATCAATGCTTATATTCATGTTGTCCTCCAATATCCGTCACGAATGTGATTCATCAGACAAAATCGAGCGTTTCAGCCGATTTAACGTTGCTTTTGTCTCTGCTGTCGTTTCTCCCAGCAGCCCGGCAATTTCCTGAGCCACCATCATCTGTTTATCAATGACCTTTTGCGCCGTTTCCACCGTATCAATTTTTAACATGTACTGTTTTTCCAGTTCTTTTTCTTCTTCTGTAATATCCTGAAGAATAATCAGAACCGAATCTTGATTGGCAGTATATACGATCGACATTAGTGATATCATCCCATAAGCTTCCAGTTCATACTTTTTCCGGTGTATCGACTGGTGGGTCGACATCACCTGCTCGACATCTTCAGTATCCATCACGTCAAATAAATACATATTCAAAGCATCTCTTCGATGAATACCAAAAACGACCTCGGCTTTTTTATTAAATTCCGTAATTTTCATAGCGGTGTCAACGATTAAAATGACATTAGGCGTCACTTCCAAAACTGTATTTGCCTTAGAATTGGCCATTTCAAAGGTGTAAGGCAGACACATCTCCTGTTCGGCCTTCCCCTGATATACCGCAATCGCTTTATCCCTACAGGTTGCATAGCCACAGGCAGAGCAATTAAGCTCCTGGTCTTTGTTATATTTCCCGGTCGCCTTTAATATATGAATGATTTCTTCTTCTGTAGGCATCTTTTCTTTAATCTGCCGGGAGTAAAACTGTTTATCCAGGACTATCCCCTTAAGCGACTCAGGATATTCAGGTGCTTTATGAGTGACCCTGGCTTCAATAGCTAACTGGCTCTTGAATCTGGACTTTTCAGAACTTGACAATGCCGGCCCATTGATGCAGCCGCCGTCGCATATATTAACCTCCGCAAAACACCGCTTAATTTCATCACCCTCCATTGCCCGGAATAGTTCATGGCAATTATCAGCACCGTCAACAAACAGCTTTTTGTAATGATTATCTTCGCCCTTGGCTAATACTGACTGTAAGATACCATGAGTCACCGGATATAAACGATTAATCTGGGGATCCGGATTGTCCATCGGTCGTGAATCACATTGTCTGATATCTATATTCTCCTGTTCAAGCCAGACTTCTATTTCTTCAAAATTAATAACCGCATCAATACAATCCTCTGTTCGGACATCGTAGGCAGCCTCTTCTTTCTTCGCAATACAAGGACCCAGAAAAACGACTCTGACATCATCACCATATATTTTTTTAATCATTTTCCCGTGAGCTATCATTGGCGATACAACAGGCGCCATATATGGTGTTAAGCTGGGATAGTACTTTTCGACCAGATCATTAACACTTGGGCAGCATGTTGTAATAATATTCTTCATCTCCCCGGCATCAAGCATTCGGTGATAGGCATTGGTAACATAAACTGCCCCTTCCGCCGTTTCCCGTACTCCGGAAAATCCCAATTTCAGTAAGGCGCCTACCACCTGCCCGGGATGATCATAGTCTAATATCCCTAAATATGCCGGCGCAATGGATACAATCGTTGTATCGCCCTGACGCAGATATTCTTTCACTTTATCTAAATCACTTGAAAATGTCTTTGCATTCTGGGGGCAGGCCCCAAGGCAATGACCACATAAAATACAATATTCATCTATTATCTGAGCCTGATCATTTTTAACACGGATGGCCTTTACAGAACAAGAGCGTACACAGCGGTAGCAATGCTTACAGCTGGCTTTTTGAAAATTAATCACTTGCATGACCCTTCATCCCCTTTATTTTAGAAGGAGGCAGTCCGCCTGGAACCCCCTCCTCTACTTAACAGTTCTATTATCCGTTAATACTGCGTTTCACATATGTCGTGTGAAGTGTTTCATGGGCTTTATGTCCCCCGGGTTCCCCTAAATATTCCTGATAAAGCTTCTTAATGGAAGGATTCTCATGAGATTTACGTATCGCCATATGAACATCCTGATCATAAAGCGCTTTTGCCCTAAGTGCCTTAATATCTATAAAATTACGTACTGATCCCGGCTGTATCGGTTGTCCGCCGCCGTTGACACAACCACCCGGGCAAGCCATAATCTCAATGAAATGATAATTGGCTTCACCGGATTTCACCTTATTAAGAAGCGTCCTTGCATTGTCCAGACCTGAGGCAACGGCCACATTAACATCCATGCCGGCTACCTGATATGTTGCTTCTTTGATCCCTTTTGTTCCCCTGACCTCTTTAAAGTCCACTGAGGTAAGCGCTTCCCCTGTCAGCGTTTCAACTGCTGTCCGTAAGGCCGCCTCCATAACGCCGCCTGTCGCTCCGAAGATAACACTTGCGCCACTGGATTCTCCCATTGGATCATCAAATGTTTCTTTTGGCAAAGCTGTAAATTGAATCCCGGCCTGCTTAATCATTTTAGCCAGTTCCCGCGTTGTCAACGCTATATCAACATCCGGTAGTCCTGCCGCACTCTGGTCATCTCTGCCAATCTCAAACTTCTTAGCCGTACAAGGCATAACACTGACACTGACAATCTTAGCCGGATCAATTCCCATTTTCTGCGCATAGTAAGTCTTAACCATCGCCCCAAACATCTGCTGGGGTGATTTACAGCTGGAGAGATTCTCCGTCATTTCCGGAAAATAGTGTTCACAATATTTAACCCAGCCCGGAGAACAGGATGTAATCATCGGAAGGACACCGCCGTTTTGAACTCTGTCCAAAAATTCATGTGCCTCTTCCATAATCGTAAGATCAGCTCCAAAGTCGGTGTCAAACACCCTGTCAAATCCTAATCTGCGCAAAGCAGCAGCCATCTGTTCCTGGACATTTGTCCCAATCGGAAGACCAAACTCTTCTCCAAGAGCGGCACGTACTGAAGGTGCCGTCTGTACCACGACATATTTATCCGGGTCGGCAATTGCCGCAAAAACCTCCTGAGTATTATCTTTCTCCTGCAGTGCACCGGTAGGACATACTGCAATACATTGTCCGCAGGAGACACAACTCGTCTCGGCCAATCCCATTTCAAAAGGTGAGCCGATTTCCGTTTCAAAGCCACGTTCGTTAGCTCCGATAACAGCAATACTCTGCACCTTTTCACAAGCAGCCGTGCAACGCCGGCATAAAATGCATTTGCCATTATCTCTAATCATGTGCGTGGCCGAATCGTCAATTTCCGAAACCGATGTCTGACCTTCAAACCGCTCCTCATCATCAACCTGTAAATCACGGCATAACTGCTGCAATTCGCAATTACCGCTGCGGACACAGGATAAACACTCTTTTTTATGATTCGACAATAGCAGCTGCAGTGTTGCCTTCCTTGAAGCTAATACCTTAGGTGTATTCGTCCAAATCTCCATACCTTCATTAATCGGATATACGCATGAAGCGACTAAAGATCTGGCCCCTTTAACTTCTACCACGCAAATACGGCAGGCACCGATTTCATTGATTTCTTTTAAAAAACACAATGTGGGGATTTCTATATGCGCCATTCTTGCCGCTTCAAGTATCGTTGAGCCGGAAGGCGCCTGCATTTGTACACCATTCATTTTAATTGTAATATTCTTCATGACTGACCCTCCTATTACTCTTTATAGATTGCATCAAAACGACATTTTGCCATACATGCGCCGCATTTGATACACTTGTCTTGCATAATCATATGGACCTCTTTAACCTTGCCGGCAATTGCATCATTGGGACAGACCCTTGCACACAATGTACAGCCCTTGCACTTATCCGGATTAATCTTGTAAGATAATAAATCTTTACAGACACCGGCCGGACATCTTTTATCTTTAACATGAGTGATATACTCATCTCTAAAGTATCGTAATGTGGATAGTACCGGATTCGGTGCCGTCTGACCAAGCCCGCACAGGGCACTGTCCTTAATATAGTAAGCCAGATCTTCCAGCTTATCTAAATCTTCCATCGTTCCCTGCCCTTTAGTTATCTTATCTAAAATCTCATGCATACGCTTTGTTCCTATCCGGCAGGGCGTACATTTACCACAGGATTCATCTACGGTAAATTCTAAGAAGAACTTGGCAATATCCACCATACAGTTATCTTCATCCATGACAATCAATCCACCGGAGCCCATCATTGAACCAATCTCAATTAAATTATCATAATCTATCGGGATGTCAAAATGCTCTGCCGGAATACAGCCGCCGGAAGGTCCGCCGGTCTGCGCCGCTTTAAACTTCTTGCCATTCGGTATCCCGCCGCCAATTTCTTCAATGACTGTACGCAGTGTCGTTCCCATTGGGATTTCCACAAGGCCCGTGTTATTAATCTTACCTCCCAGGGCAAATACTTTCGTCCCCTTTGATTTTTCAGTACCCATAGAGGCAAACCATTCGGCACCATTTAGAATGATCTGGGGAATATTCGCATAGGTTTCCACATTATTTAGAATTGTCGGACTTTCAAATAAACCTTTCACGGCTGGGAATGGCGGTCTTGGTCTTGGCTCACCTCTGTTCCCTTCAATAGACGTCATCAAGGCCGTTTCTTCACCGCAGACAAAGGCCCCTGCACCCAATCTTAAATCAATGTCGAAATCAAATCCGGTATCAAAAATATTCTTGCCCAAGAGGCCATATTCTCTCGCCTGCTTAATAGCGATTTCCAGACGTTCTACCGCAATCGGGTATTCCGCACGTACATAGATATATCCCTGATTGGCACCAATTGCATACCCCGCAATCGCCATTGCCTCTAAAACAACATGGGGATCACCTTCAAGAACAGATCGGTCCATAAACGCACCGGGATCGCCTTCATCGGCATTACAACAGACATATTTTTGAACATTACCGCGATTACCGGAGGCAAACTTCCACTTCATCCCCGTGGGGAATCCGGCGCCGCCCCGACCTCTGAGTCCGCTGTCTAATATTATCTGAATAACATCATCCGGTTCCAGTGTTGTCAAAACTCTTCCAAGTGCCTCATAACCACTCGTTCCGATATATTCATCGATATTCTCCGGATTGATAACACCGCAGTTACGCAGGGCAATACGGTGCTGTTTCCGGTAAAAGTCCGTATCATTAAGGGCCTTAATGCCCTCGTCTGTTACCGTTTCATCATACAATAACCGGGTTACAACTCTTCCTTTTAATAGATGTTCTGAGACAATTTCAGGGACATCTTCTTCCTTAACCATTGAATAAAAACAAGCTTCCGGATATACAATCATAATTGGTCCTAACGCACACAGACCATGACATCCGGTCCTAACAACCGCAACTTCTTTCTTAAGACCATTGCTTTCTATTTCTCTTTCTAAAGCATCAATAATTTTCTGGCTTCCAGAGGAAGTACATCCGGTACCACCACAAACCAGAACGTGCGAACGATACATAGTCGCTACCTCCTTCTTATAAATCTATCGCATTCAGTGTGTACTTGGCCACTGCCTGACCCCGCACAAGATGTTGCTCTACCACTTCCCGCGCTTTATCTGCATCCATCTTAATATATGTCACTTTATCTTTACCCGGTTCTAACACTTCAACAATAGGCTCATACTGACACAGGCCAATGCAGCCGGTCTGGGTAACTGCCACATGACTAAGCCCTCTTTTTTGTACTTCATCAGACAATGTGGTAAGTACAGGTCTTGCTCCGCTGGCAATTCCACAAGTAGCCATACCCACAACTACCCGAATCTGATTAGAATCCTCTGAGCGAAAACCTACCTGTCCCTGCATTTTTTCACGGATTGCTTTTAATTCTTCAAGCGACTTCATAGTCGAAACCTCCTTTTATATGACGGCGCTATTGTCAAATTGACTCTCCACCGTCAATTTCCGTCTTGTTCTCATTTAAAAATTCAAGAATGTATTGAGATACTTCCGGTTCATCTAATGCTACATCACCTAAAATCTCTTTAAATTCTCTCGTATCCAGTGTAAAGGAATGATGATTATATTGATAGGTATATACAAAATCAATGTCTGTATTAAAACAAATCAAGGTATGTATCGTACGATTAATATCGCCCAATGGCATCCTGTCAATATGTGAATAAGTAAATGTGGCCTGAACCAACGTTCCTGAGCCAACTGCTGATTTAATCGAAAAATCCCCGCCTGTTCCCAGTGCCGCATACTTAAAAAACGGAACACCCAAACCTACTTTTCTTGTTGTCCTTGTTGTATAAAAAGGATCCTCCGCCTGGTGAAGCTGCTCCTGGGTCATACCACAGCCATTGTCCCTGATTTCTATCTTAAGCTTATCCTCCGGGATATCAATGATGACAGTGATTTCAATCAGCGATGCCCCCGCTTTCACAGAGTTCTGGGCAATATCCAAAATATTCAAAGATATCTCCGTCATCATACCGTTTTATATTTCTCCAAAATCCCCTCAACCTCGTCGACAGTTAAACGTCCATAAACTTCATCGTTGACCATCATGACCGGAGCCAGTCCGCAGGCACCTACACAGCGACAGGCATCCAGTGAAAATCTGCCGTCGGGGGTACATTCCCCACCTATAATACCTAATAATTCCATTAGTTTGTTATAAATTTCACCAGCTCCCTTAACATAACAGGCGGTACCAAGACAAACTGAAATTTGATATTTCCCTTTCGGATTAAGTGTAAATTGGGAATAAAAAGTAACAACCCCATAAATTTTTTCTAAGGGAACCTGCATCTCATTGGAAATCATTGTTTGAACTTCAATCGGTAAATATCCGTAAATATCTTGTGCTTTCTGCAAAATAGGCATTAATGAACCTTTCTCATCTTTACTCTCCCCTATAATCTTCAGCAATGCTTCTTCTTGTTCTTTCGTTCCTTGAAACGGAACGGTTTGTGGTTTAGCACTCAAAGTACTCCCTCCTTTAGAATTTTTTACTGCTTAGGTCTTCTTATTATATCATCACAGTCGGCAAAAATCTACACCGACATTGTCAAAAAGAACACAATCTTTAATGTATATTTTCCCAATAACCGAATTGTCAGTCATTAAGCTTTCGGGCAGACTTTTAACAAACTATTTTATTGATTCTATGCAGTTCTAATGTTATACTACTAGAATAGAGAAAAGAATATGTTTTTAGGAGGTATACATATGAAGTTAAAAGATATCCAACAATTATTGAACTCCGAAGTCCTCTGCGGTTCTAAATATATTGAACGTCACGCATATCATGCCTGTGCTTCAGACCTGTTGAGCGATGTCCTTGTCCATGTCAATAACCAATCTGTCCTGCTAACCGGTCTGTGCAATCCACAGGTAATTAGAACCGCTGAAATGCTGGATATTATCTGTATCGTTTTCGTAAGAGGCAAGAAACCCGAAAGCAGCCTGATTGACATGGCCAAAGAAAGGGAACTGTGCATCCTCACTACTGATTTAACGATGTTCACTGCATGTGGACTATTATATACTTCCGGATTACGTGGAGGTAAAGATAGTGAATAATGATCTCATGACCTTAAGCTACAGCGTTTCCCCGGAAGATTTTACAAGAGCCGGTGAAGCCAGCAGCGATGTAAAAAGCAAGTTAAAACAACTGGGCGTCAGCCCTGATATTATCCGCAAAGTATCTATTGCCATGTATGAAGGTGAAATTAATATGGTTATCCATGCCAATGGCGGGCAGATTACCGTAGATATATCTGCCGAGGCAATTACCATGGAGTTAAAAGATCATGGGCCCGGCATCGAAGATATCGAAAAGGCTATGGAGGCAGGTTATTCCACCGCCCCTGACAGTATCAGGGCTTTAGGCTTTGGTGCCGGTATGGGACTCCCTAACATGAAAAACTACTCTGATGAAATGAACATTGATACCACATTAGGTGTTGGTACAACTGTTCGCATGATTGTATATATGTAAACTCCCCTCTGCCTGCCTTGGCAGGCACTTACACCATAGAAAGGAGGTCATTGACAGTGGATAAATTTTTTCACTCTGTTTATCTCAATGAAGCCTTGTGTAAGGGCTGTATTAATTGTATTAAGCGCTGCCCCACCGAGGCGATTCGCGTCCGGAAAGGTAAGGCCGTAATCACCAACCAGTTCTGTATTGATTGCGGTGAGTGTGTCCGTATCTGCAGCCATCATGCAAAGCTGATTCGCTTTGACCATATCGACGTTCTTGAAAAATATGAATATACCGTCGCCTTACCGGCACCGTCATTCTATGCCCAGTTTAATAACCTGGAGGATATTAATATCGTGCTTACCGCACTGCTCTATTTAGGCTTCGATGATGTTTATGAAGTCAGTTCTGCTGCCGAGTTAGTTTCCGCCGCCTCCCGGAAATATATTGAGGAGCATCCCGATAAATGGCCTATCGTAAGTACCGCCTGTCCTTCTGTTGTAAGGCTCATAAGAGTCCGGTTTCCCAACCTCATCGACCACTTGCTGCCAATTCTTCCTCCGGTAGAAGTGGCAGCCATGCTGGCCAGAGAAGAAGCCATTAAGAAAACCGGGCTTCCGGGGGATAAAATCGGCATTATATTTATTTCTCCATGTCCTTCAAAGGTCACCTATTCAAAATCTCCTTTAGGGGTGGGGAAGAGCCAGATTGATAATGTATTGGCAGTTAAAGAGATTTATAAGGATTTACTTCCTTTGATGAAGAAAGCCAAAGAATCTCCCAAAAACTTATCAAGCTCCGGTAAAATCGGAATCGGATGGGGCGGCAGCGGCGGCGAGGCCGCAGGTCTGATAACAGATAGCTATTTAGCGGCCGATGGTATTGAAAATGTCATTCGTGTTTTAGAGGATTTAGAAGATGAAAAATTCAGCAATTTAAAGTTTATCGAATTGAATGCCTGCAGCGGCGGCTGCGTAGGAGGTGTTCTCACCGTAGAAAACCCTTATGTAGCTAAAGTTAAACTGAAGAAGCTCAATAAATATCTTCCGATATCCTTAACTCATTTTGAGCATACGGAAGACTTCGAACAATACTACTGGTCTGACCCTGTTAAATATGAACCAGTATATCAGTTAGGTGATAATATGCCGGAAAGCATAGCGATGCTCAACCGAGTAGAAGAATTATGTCAACAATTTCCCGGTCTTGACTGCGGTTCCTGCGGCGCACCTACCTGCAAAGCCCTAGCCGAGGATATCGTCCGGGGCAATGCCGTGGAAAGTGATTGTATCCATATTTTAAGGCATCATCTCTATGAATTATCAGATAATGCCATGAATCTTGCCAGCGATGCATTAAGTGAAGATGTGAGTTCCGATGACTACATTCATATCCTGCGCCATTATATCGGTCAACTTTCAATAGAGCTTTCACATTTAAAGTCAACCAGGCTGCCAGAGGATAATGCCGATGAAAAGAAACTTTAATGCTTCGGAGGGGAGCTTATATGCAAATAAAAACACTCATTGAAAATAAAATATTTGAAACAATTCATCTGGGAAATGATTTAGAACGGAGTATTTCAAAACCTTTTTGCTGTGACTTACTCAGCATCGCGATGGGGAAGGCTCCGGCTGACTGCGCATGGATTACTGTTATGGGGAATATTAATACATTGGCAGTTGCCGTTCTGGCTGATGTTTCCTGCATTATACTTGCCGAAAGCATGGTTCTTGATGATGCGGCACAGGAGAAGGCTAAGAGCCAGGGTATCACTGTTTTAAAAACAGATTTACCCATATTCGATGCGGCTCTAAACGTCTTTAACCTGCTTAATGATTAACCTTACTTATGATTTACATATCCACTCCTGCCTTTCCCCATGCGCAGATGAGGATATGACCCCTTGTAATATTGTTGCTATGGCCGCATTAAAGCAATTAGATGTTATTGCCATAACTGATCATAATTCATGCAAAAATTGTGAAGCCGCTATCAAAGCGGCTCTGCCCTATGACATTACCGTCATCCCGGGAATGGAGATCTGCACCATGGAGGAGGTTCATGCCTTATGTCTGTTCCCGCGGCCAGAAGATGCCGTGGCTTTTGATGCCTATGTTTATCAGAAACTGCCGGGATTTAAAAATGACGAGAAGATATTTGGCTCTCAATTGATTTACAATGAATACGACCAAATATCAGGTAAAGAACCAAAGCTTTTAATCAATGCCACGGAGATTTCCTTTGAAATTCTTAATCCATTAGTCGTGAGCTTTAAGGGCATTATGATTCCTGCCCATATTGATAAGCAAAGCAACAGCCTGATATCAAACCTCGGTTTTATTCCGCCCGACAGCCAGTTTCAATGTGCCGAGCTTAAAAACATGTCGAAGCTCCATGAACTCACACGAACAAACCCCTACCTGAATCAATGTAAAATTATCAGTAACTCAGATGCCCATTACCTGGAAGATATCAATGAGCCAAACTTAACCATACTGGCCGGCAGCAAAACTCCGGAAGATATCTTAAACAGCTTAAAGCCAAAATACTAACTGATTTTATGGCTCCTTCGGTGTCTCTGGCGCAGCACACTCGACAGCATCACCCCGCAAAATTTCCAGACCATGGCGCAATGCCGGAAGCACCGCAAGCAAATTTTCCCGGGCTGCTTTCGGACTTCCCGGCAGATTTATAATCAGGCTCTGGTTCCGGATACCGGCAGCGGCCCTTGACAGCATGGCCCGGTTAGTGATTTTACAGCTTTCATATCGCATCACTTCCGGAATTCCCGGAACCAGCCTTTCAGATACTGACATTGTGGCTTCCGGTGTTACATCTCTTACTGAAAAACCGGTGCCACCGGTTGTAACAATCAAATCCGCCTTATTTACATCGGTGTATTTGATTAAAGTTTCTTCTATTATCAATCGTTCATCAGGAATCATACATTGATCAACGACGTCATAGCCATGATCCCGCAATATTTTTTCCACTTCCGGACCTGCCAAGTCCTTTCTTTTGCCCTCATAGCCTTTATCGCTCACTGTAATAACCACTGCCAACAGCATTATGAATCCTCCGTTCTAAGAATATTAATGGTATCGCCGACCGCTATTGTCCCGCCTCTGATGACTTTTGTAAATATCCCTTCTCTCGGCATGATGCAGTCTCCCATGATTTTATATATCTGACAGTGAGCATGGCATTCCTTACCCACCTGAGTTAACTCTAAAATAACATTATTACATTGGAGACGCGTTCCTATCGGCAGTTCGGAGAGATTAAAGCCTTCCACAATCAGGTTTTCCCCAAAGGCGCCGTCTCCAAGATTGGCCCCTTTAGCTTTAAAATCATTAATTTTCTCAAGGGATAATAAACTTACCTGGCGGTGCCACTTTCCTGCATGGGCATCATTTTTAATTCCAAAATCGGTAATCAATTCAGCCTCATGAACATTCTTTTTTTGCGTTCCTTTTTTTTCACTTATACATACGGCAATAATCTTTCCCATGTGTATCTATCCCCCAATTTCAAACATTTTTTCAGATCTTAAAGAACAATTCTCCCGCCTTTCAAAATGATGCTGCAATGGCTTATCATAAATGGTCTTGCAGATAACCTCCTTTAGAAGTTCCTTGTCTGCGCCTTTTCGCAGGAGCGGTTTAAGCTCCACACCTTGTTCATATTGAAGGCAGGTCTTTAAAAATCCGGTAGAGGTAAGCCTAATCCGGTTACAATCTGAGCAAAACCGGTGACTCAAAGCACTTATAAAGCCTATTTCCCCAACAAAACCCGAGATACGATAATATCTTGCCGGTCCATTCCCCTGTTTGCCAGTATGAGGTATCAGTTCTCCCAGTTTTTCTTCAAGAATTGTCACCAGCTCTGCCTCGCTATAGGCTTCAAATTGTTGACCAAGACCAATCGGCATCATCTCAATAAAACGTACCCAGATGGTATTTTCCTTAGCCAGCGAAGCCAACCGGACGATCTCTTCATCATTTATACCTTTAATCGGCACACAATTGACTTTAAGCTTAATATTCTTAAATGTCATTGCTGCCGCAAGTGACCCCCTTACCTTCGTGACTGCCTTGCAACCGGTTATATCTTTATATATCTCATCATCAAGCGCATCAAGACTTATATTAATACCGTCAATTCCTGCCTGAACCAGGGAATCCATCTGTTCTCCCAAGAGCAGCCCATTTGTCGTCAGGGTTACCTTTTCAATGCCCTTGATTTTTTTGAGATCAGATACTAATCGGTTTAAATTCTTTCTGACTAAGGGTTCTCCACCTGTTATTTTTATTTTAGATATTCCAAGCTCTGCAAACATCTCACATATTTGACAAATTTCATCATAGGTTAATATTTCCTGATGTGGGGTTGAGGTCACCCCTTCTTTAGGCATACAGTAAATACATCTTAAGTTACATCTGTCTGTCACGGATATTCTTGCATAATCAATGCTTCTATGATATTGGTCAAGCATCTTTATAATCTCCTTTCACTCAGAGACCCTATAAAATTGGTGAAAATATTTTTAAAGTCCATTGGATTGCTTTTTGCAAAATTCCCCGGTTTTTCCATTTATCGTAAGAGATACGCTCACATTTTTTCAACGTTTCCATAAAATCCTGCTTGATATCAAATACGCAATCATTCTCACTCATGAATACACCGCATTCGTAGTGAAGGTAAAAGCTTCTGTAATCCATATTTATACTGCCGCAAATAGCACAGTCGTCATCGCTGACCACGATTTTAGAATGAATGAATCCGGGAACATATTCATATATTTTAACTCCGGCTTCTAAAAGCTTTCCATAGTTCATGACTGTAACCATATAGACATACCACTTGTCATACCTTCTCGGCGTGATAATTCTTACGTCGACACCACTTTTGGCCGCTCTGCGCAGATCATCCACCATCTTATTATCCAGTACCAGATATGGTGTCGTAAAATAAATATAGTCCCTGGTTTTATTAATCATGTGTGTATAAGTTGATTCTATGGGATTCTTGGGGTTATTAGCCGGACCATCGGCCATCGCCTGAACATATCCGCCGGCATCTATCTGTAATGTCGGCTTATATTTATTATAATCTAAGTCCTCATAGCCTTTGGATATTTCCCACATCTCAAGAAATATGGAAGTCAGTCCCCAGGTTCCTTCACCGGTAAGCCGTACGGCAGTGTCCTTCCAGTGACCAAACTTTTTATATAAATTGGCGTATTCATCACCAATATTAATCCCGCCGGTATAACCAATATTCCCGTCGATAACTACAATTTTCTGATGGTTTCTATAGTTAAAGGTCAATCTTGACATTTCTTCCTGAATAGGGGCAAAAACACTGAAGCGAATACCCAATTGAGCCAATTCATGCCGGAACTCATTCGTATTCGTTATCAAACATCCAAAATCATCATAAAGCAGTCTGACCTCGACACCTTCTCTAACTTTTCGTCCTAAAATCTCTTTTGTTTTGCTCCATATCTCTCCTTCGTAAATAATAAAATATTCGAGAAAAATAAAGCTTTTTGCCGATTCCATATCCACAAACATGGCTTCAAACTGCTTCTCGCCTGATTCATAATAAATCACATGGGTGTTCTTATATACCGGAAATCCATAATTGACAAGTTGGCGGCAAATTTGAACCTTATTGGGGTGTAACTTTTTAAATTCATCAATTATCTCCGGGTCCTGTATTTTGTAAACCTTCCCTTTTTCCTCAATTTCCCGAATTCGCCTATGCATCTTGCTGTTCGTTCTTTTTCTTCCCCACATAAAATAGAGAAAAAAGCCAAATACCGGTAATATTAAAACAATAATTACCCAGAAAAATTTATATGACTCACTATCATTAACCAGCATAAACACCAATAAGATACTGAATATCTCCAGCAGTATATAAACCCAAGATGAATATTCACGAAGCACTCTGACTAAAAAATACATTGTCAAAACTTGTAATATGACACCAACGGCAACGGTTACTGCCCGGCTGATTCCTGCATATCTTCTTCTTAATAACGCCATGTCCTCTCTCCTGTATCATAACTTTATATATTATTGTAAATCCTTTGTTTTGTTTATGCAAGCTAATTTTGTCTGACTTCAGTTAAACGACTTCATCGACTTAAATTTTACAATTTTCGTTATATTATTAATTTTATCTTAAAATCATTTACTATTCATAGTTTTATGTTAATATAAATAATAACAATAGCCATTCAGTCATATATATTTTTAAAGGAGAATGCCAATGACTAAACATAAGAAAAAATTTATATTAATATCCGCATTAATATTCATTATATTAATGAGCGCATATTTAGCCGTTTCTTTTTACTTCAACAACCACTTTTATTTGGGAACCAAAATCAATGGAGTGGATTGCAGTTTAAAGACTGCAGATGAAGTAGAGCAGATGTTCGCGGAAAATACTTCTGGTTATATTCTGACGGTTGTTGCTAAAGATGACACCCGAGAATATATTTATGCTAATGATTTTGGACTCACCTATGTACCGGGTAATGAAATTAACAGTATTAAGGAATCTCAAAGTGGTTTTTCCTGGCCTGCTCAGTTCTGGGGGGATAATCAATATACAATGAGCAC
>Ga0153983_1000008_pt1 | contig 40480 bp, 30 predicted proteins | sample TSGA067MetaG_FD_104693 | JGI IMG/M metagenome (GOLD analysis project Ga0153983, IMG submission 104693) | Attine ant fungus gardens microbial communities from Georgia, USA - TSGA067 MetaG | ecosystem: Host-associated > Fungi > Mycelium > Unclassified | place: USA: Georgia, Alexander Wildlife... | reverse complement strand
TTCAACAATATAACATATACAAAGAAATCGCTACTTTTATTTAAAGAAAAATGGAATTATTTTAGAAAAAGTGGTGGAAACACGTAACTGGGACTAGCCGTCGCGCTAGCGACTTGGTACAATTATTAAAAAATAATAAAGTATGAGGAGGGTATTAAAGTGAGCAGACATGATAGACCAGAAAAAAGATTTAACAATTTTCGAAAAAATTCAGCGATTTTATTAATCGTTGCCAGTTTGATTTTCGGATTACTTCCCACAAGCGTTTTTGCAGCTGAGACGTCAGAAGAAGTCTTGGCAAATGAAGAAACGAATGAGATTGAAGAAGAAGCATTAGAAGAGGTGACAGAGGAAGAAGTACCGGAAGAAATACTAAATGAAACGGACGCAAGTAGTGACGCCAGCCAGGAATCATCGTCTGAGGAAACTGTGCCGGAAGAGGAAGCACCTTTACCGGAAGAAGATACATTAGAGGAAGATATAAATGCTGACGTACAGGAAACTGAAGAAAAACCAATACTGGAGGAACAAGTAGAGGATTCGTCATTGGCTCGTACAGGCGGCTCCAGTATGACATCCGCTGTCAAGCTGACCCTTGGAACTCAAAAAGAAGATAAGAGTTCGGCAAATGGATACTATTGGTATAAATTCACCACAACGAGCAACAATTCGTTTTACAGAATCAGATTGTGGAATATAAGTGGTACTTCTGGTTGTGCTGCATACCTCCTTGATAGCGATGGTAATCAGATAGACTACTTCTATGCAGGTAAAGGCAGTTCCGATTTTGAGGATAATAAATTAAAAAAATCGACTACATATTACGTTAGGGTAACTGCATATTCCGGAACTACCTATAAGCTTGTTTCAGCAGAAAGAAAAGACGATGCAAATGACTCAAAAGGGAAAGCGAACGCACTTACTTTAGGAAAAACCTTCACGCGTGCGATAAATGCCGAGTATGACGTAGACTGGTATAAATTTACAACTACAGGGAAAAACTCATTTTATAGAGTCAAATTAAAGAATGTGGGTATTGATGCATACTGCTATGCAGTATTATATAATTCGAATGGGACACAAGAAACTTATCTTTTGGCAAATAAAGGTATTGTGGACTTAGAAGATATTAAGATACCAACGAAAGGTACCTACTATCTTCAAGTATATTCATCTAGTTATAGCAAACTGGGAAAATATCAAATAGGGGTTCACCAGAGGGTAGATGATGCAAATGATACAAAATCAGGAAGCAAAACCCTTGCTTTAGGGAAAGCATTCAACGGTGCAATCAATGCGCAGGAGGACGTAGACTGGTTTAAATTTAAAACTACAAGTACTGGAAAATACAGGGCTACACTGAGAAATATAAGCATTGATTCAAACTGTTGGGCGATAGTATATACAAGTGATGGTACTGCGAAAACCTATGTTTTAAGTGGTGAAGGTGAAGTGGATTATTATGATTTTAAGCTAACAGGAAACAAAACGTATTATGTGAAGGTTTATGCCTCTAGCTACAAGGAAACAGGAAAGTATCGGTTGCTTGTCAATAAGAAATAAAAACATGAAATGCGATATAAAATATTATTTTCCAATGTGCTTCAAAACAAATTGTTTTGAAGCACATTGTATGTTGAAGATCCCTGCTGCGTTCATAATTCTTTGGTTGAATATTAATACAAGAAATGCTATAATATCGAAAGTGTTAAAACTTATGTAATAATTTCGGAGGTACAATATGAAGACATATTTGGTAACAGGCGGCGCAGGCTTTATCGGCTCGAACTATATTCACTATATGTTTAAAAAATACGACAATGAGATTCGCATCATTAATGTAGATAAGCTGACCTACGCAGGCAATCTTGAGAACCTCAAAGAGGTGGAGAAAAGGGAGAATTATACCTTCATCAAGGCAGACATCTGTGACAGTGATGCTATCCAAAAGATATTTGAAGAAAATGACATTGACCGGGTTGTGCATTTTGCGGCGGAAAGCCATGTGGACAGAAGTATTAAGAACCCGGAAGTATTTGTTAAAACCAATGTACTGGGTACTTTGATTATGCTAAATGCTGCAAAGGCGGCATGGGAATTGCCGGATGGCAGTTTTAAAGAGTGTAAAAAGTTTCTCCATGTCTCAACGGACGAAGTGTATGGATCTTTGGAAAAAGAAGGAGAATATTTCTATGAGACTACTCCCTATGATCCCCACAGTCCCTATTCTGCCAGTAAGGCTTCTTCCGATATGCTGGTAAAGTCTTATATGGACACATACAAATTCCCTGCGAATATTACCAACTGCAGCAATAATTACGGTCCTTACCAGTTTCCGGAAAAATTGATTCCCCTGATGATTAATAATGCACTGCAAGGGAAGAATCTGCCCGTGTATGGTGACGGCAAAAATGTGAGAGACTGGTTATACGTAGAAGATCATGCCAAAGGCATTGACATGGTGATGGAAAAGGGAAGATTGTTTGAAACCTATAATATCGGCGGTCACAATGAAAAGCAAAATATCGAAATTATAGCAATTATTATCGAGACGCTGCAGGAAATGCTGCCGGAGAATGATTCCAGAAGAAAACTGGTAAGCAAAGATTTGATTACCTATGTGGAGGATCGGAAGGGACATGACAGACGATATGCCATTGCCCCGGATAAAATACAAAAGGAAATCGGATGGTCACCGGAGACTATGTTTAAAGAAGGCATTAAGAAAACCATTGAGTGGTATCTGGATCATGAAGACTGGATGAAGCATGTCACGAGCGGCGATTATCAAAAGTATTACGATGAAATGTATCAGTAAATCGGAGGATCTAAAATGAAAGGAATCATATTAGCAGGCGGTGCGGGCACCAGGCTTTATCCGCTGACAAAAGCAATTTCCAAGCAAATTATGCCGGTCTATGATAAGCCGATGATCTACTATCCGCTGTCAACCTTAATGCTGGCAGGGATAAAAGATATTTTAATTATTTCCACACCCAGAGACTTACCGGTATTTCGTGAATTATTTGGAACCGGAGAAGAGTTAGGATTAAATATGTCCTATGCGGTGCAGGAGACTCCCAGAGGTCTTGCAGATGCATTTCTTGTGGGAGAGGAATTCATTGGTAATGATAAAATCGCCCTGATACTGGGAGATAATATTTTCTATGGACAAAGCTTCTCCCGGGTATTAAAAAATGCGGTGGAAAAGGAAAACGGAGCAACTATTTTTGGCTATTATGTCAAAGACCCGAGAGAATATGGAGTGGTGGAATTTGATCAAACCGGGAAAGCATTGTCGATAGAAGAAAAACCGGAACACCCAAAGTCCAACTATGCAATTCCCGGATTGTATTTTTATGATAACGATGTGGTCAAGATCGCTAAAGATGTAAAGCCGTCTGCCAGAGGAGAAATTGAGATTGCAAGTGTCAATAATGAATACTTGCACAGAGGAACGCTGCAGGTGGAAACTTTAGGCAGAGGATTTGCCTGGCTGGATACCGGAAATCATGACTCTTTGTTAGATGCAGCCGATTTTGTTGCGGCTTTCCAGAAAAGACAGGGGCTGTATATCTCCTGTATCGAAGAAATCGCTTATAAAAGGGGATTTATCAACAAGGAGCAGCTTCTGGAGTTGGCACAGCCTTTATTAAAGACAGAATATGGACAGTATTTATTAGAGATTGCCAAGGGACTATAGAGAAAAGGAAGAAGGATATAAATGGGAAAGATTACCGTTGAAACATGTGAGATAGAAGGGCTGAAAGTAATCACGCCTCAGGTTTTCGGGGATGAGCGCGGCTATTTTATGGAAACCTATAGCGTGAAGGATTATAAAGAAGCGGGGATTGATATGGAGTTTGTACAGGACAATCAATCCAGCTCGAAAAAAGGAGTTCTTCGGGGACTGCATTTTCAAATTAATTATCCTCAGGATAAACTGGTGCGGGTAGTAAGCGGAGAAGTATTTGATGTGGCGGTAGATTTAAGAGAGAATTCACCTACTTATGGACAGTGGTATGGTGTGATCCTATCGGCGGAAAATAAGAAACAATTCTTTATCCCAAAGAATTTTGCCCATGGATTTCTGGTTCTGTCAGAGACGGCTGAATTTGCCTATAAATGTACGGATTTTTATCATGCCAATGACGAAGGCGGTCTGCTTTGGAACGATCCGGATATCGGAGTCAAATGGCCGATACCGGAAGGAATGGAACTGATTATCTCTGAAAAAGATCAAAATTGGTCGGGGATAAACGCATTGAATAAGAGAGGGACGAGTAAGTGACTCAGTATGTTCAAAATTTTTTAAAATTCAAACCGCTGTTATTGGAATTAGTTGTCAGAGATATTAAGATAAAATACAGAAGATCCATATTAGGAGTATTATGGACCTTATTAAATCCGCTGCTGATGATGCTTGTGCTTTCCGTCGTTTTTTCCAATATATTCAAATTTGATGTAGAGAATTATCCGTTATATATATTAAGCGGACAGGTTATTTTTAACTTTTTTTCTGAATCCACTTCCAGTGCGATGTCCTCTATTATTAATAATGCACCTTTAATCAAAAAAGTATATATACCCAAATATCTTTTTGCGATATCCAGGATAGCCTCCAGTGTGATTAATATTATGGCATCCTTTACGGCGTTAATTTTAGTTATGATTTTTACAAATGCAGAACTGCATTATACATTGTTCTTATCCTTTATACCGATTCTGATTCTAATTATCTTTTCCACCGGAGTAGGTCTTATTTTAGCGACGATTGCTGTCAAATTCAGAGATATCATTCATTTATACGGTGTATTTATTACAGCGTTAACCTATTTGACGCCGGTAATCTATCCAATCTCCATCCTGCCGGCAAGAATCCGGTTCATCGTTGAATTAAATCCTATTACCGGAATGTTAAATGATTTCAGGGATTTGATACTTTATAACACAGTACCGTCTATAGGTTCTTTTGCAAAATCCGGACTCATAGCAGCTGCAGCACTTATATGCGGTCTTTATATTTTTTATAAACATCAGGATAAATTTATATTGAATATCTAGGAGAAAATATATGTCAGATATAATGATAGAAGCAAAGGAAGTATCCGTTCGGTTTAATTTATCCCGTGAACGTGTCGACAGTTTAAAAGAATATTTAATTAAAAAAATCAAAAAAGAAATCGTTTATGATGAATTTTGGGCGCTGCAAAATGTAAATTTAAATGTTCAAAAAGGAGAATCTGTTGCGTTAATCGGATTAAACGGATGTGGAAAAAGTACATTTTTAAAAACGATAGCAGGGGTAATCAAGCCGACAAAGGGCAGTGTGAAAGTGTGGGGTTCAATTGCTCCGTTAATTGAACTGGGAGCGGGGTTTGACCATGACCTGACGGCGAAAGAAAATGTCTTTTTAAATGGGGCAATATTGGGGCATAGCAGAGAGGTTATGGAAGGGCATTATGAGGATATTGTTGCATTTTCGGAGCTGCAGGAATTTATGGATGTTCCTATTAAAAATTTTTCTTCCGGGATGCTGGCACGCCTTGGTTTTGCGATAGCTACGATCGGAACGCCGGATATATTGATCTTAGATGAAGTATTATCGGTTGGAGACTTCCGGTTTCAGCAAAAGTGTGAGCAGAGAATTCAAAATATGGTTCAAAAGGATACTTCTATTTTATTTGTCTCCCATAGCATTGAACAGGTTGAAAAACTTTGTTCAAAAGCAGTATGGCTGGAGAAAGGACGGGTAAGAATGGAAGGTCCGACAGAAGAAGTATGTAATATTTATAGAAATGCGTATTAAGGGACGGAGCTAATATGAAGAAAAAATTAACACGGATCATTATATTTATAATAATTATCGTGATTTCAGTTATACACGCATATGGTGATTGGAAAGAATCTATATATGACACAAGTATTGGTTCAAATTCCTATGGGACTGTTGGGGAAATGTATAACAATACGGTTGTAACGCAGGAATTTCAGGGCCGGTATAATGGATTTTCTGGTCTAAGCATTCGAACCGCGACATTTGACCGGGAGAATCATTCAACTTTAACATATGTAATAAGAGAAAAAGATACGGATAAAATTGTGGCAGAAGGGACTGTAGACGCTGCAGGACTGGAAAATAATGCTTTTCATACAATTGCGTTTGATGCAATTGAGAATAGCAAAAATAGAAAATACATCCTGGAAATTCAGGATAATGACGCAAAAAGCGAAAACGGTATTACCATTTCATTTACTGAAAAGGGGGAAAATTCCGAACAGTTATTGGTGAATGGAGTTGAGCTGGAGGAGCAGGCTTTGGTTATGAAAGTGGTGACTACCCGGTTTAATGTGGAAGATTTTATTGTGTTTTTGGGGGCTATACTTTATATTGTGCTGTTTATTAAGCTGCTGAATAAATTCTTCAAGTAATATAGAAATAATAGAGGAGCGTATATGTTGTTAAAAAATTACAGATATTATATTGATGAAAAAAAATACCGCATAAAATCAGAAGAATCCTATATGGAGATCAGTGGCTGGTGTTTTCTAAAGGATGGCGGGAATCCTCTGTTTGAGATAGAAATAAACGATACCCATAGAGATTTCATACTGCAGTCGATAGAAAGAAAAGATGTCCAAAAGGAACATAAAAAATATCATGTACCAGACAAGTCGGGATTTTGTATAAGAGTGGATCTGGAGAAAGATGAATCAATTCAATCCATTCATTTATATTTAAAGGAAGAGAAAAACAGACATGATATATTGTCTTTAAACGATAAAGATATAGAGGAAATAGTAAGTAAGAGCGGTTCAATCGATTATAACATAGATGGCATGGCAATTGATAAGAAAAAAATTACGATCCATGGATGGGCGGTATCAGAAGAAGGGGCTGTCCAATACCGGATTCAAAATGAAAAGGATCAGGAGCAGAAGCTAAAATTAGAATTAAAGTCCAGAGAAGATGTTTACCTGTCGGGTCTTATAGAAGAGCATCAGAAAGACTGCGGATTTACGATTCAATTTGATTATAAAGAGACGGATTGTTATCAGCTGCAGATCACAGATGAGACAACTATATGCGAGATACCAATCGAGCCTTCGAAACTGTGGGCAGCGCAAAAACAGGAAGCAAAGAAGGGATTTATAAAGCAGGCAATCAGGAAAATCAGTTTTAAAAATTTATGGAAAATACTGCGGTATATATTAAAATACGGTTTTCGGGGATTGAAAACATATATCGTCGAGTCGGTAAATTCAATACAAAAACCATACTCCATATGGTTCCGGGAGCATCAATTACCGGAGGAAAAGCTAAAAGAGCAAAGAGAGAAGAATTTTCCAACAGAACCAAAGGTAAGTATTATTGTTCCTACGTATAATACCCCGGATACTTTTTTAAGAGAAATGATTGATTCTGTCATTGCACAGACATATTGTAACTGGGAATTGTGCATCGGAGACGGAAGCGGCGGAAATCAGCGTCTGGAACAAACAGTCAGGGAATACGCAAAAAATGATAAAAGAATCAAGTATAACTTCCTGAAAGAGAACAAGGGGATTTCCGGAAATACAAATGCAGCTTTGGAGCTGGCCACCGGAGACTATATTGGGTTATTGGATCACGATGATGTGTTAGCGCCTAATGCATTGTATGAAATAGCAGAATCTTTACAGGAAGATGAGTATGACATTCTCTATACGGATGAGGATAAAGTTTCAGCTGACTTGAAGGTTCATGCGGATCCCAATTTTAAGCCGGATTTTAGTATGGATCTGTTTCGTTCACATAACTATATTACACATTTTTTTGTAGTAAAGGCAGAGATTATAAAAAGCATCGGAGGATTCCGCTTGGAGTTTGATGGTTCCCAGGATTACGACTTGATGTTTCGGTGTATAGAAAATGCGAAAACAATCAAACATATTCCTAAGATTTTGTATCATTGGAGGATTCACGGGGACTCTGTGGCAGGTGATCCGGCAAGTAAGATGTATGCCTATGATGCAGGAAAAAGAGCGATTGAAGAGCATCTAAAACGGGTAGGGATTAAAGCGTCTGTGGAGCATGCCGGTCTATGGGGTATGTACCATGTGATTTATGAAACACCCGGAAACCCACTGGTGTCGATTCTCATACCAAATAAGGACCATACAGAAGATCTAAAGCGATGTATAACCTCTATTATGGAAAAGAGCAGCTATAAAAATATTGAATTTATTATTATTGAAAACAATAGTGAGAAAGAAGAAACCTTTTCGTTTTATAATAAGATGGAGCAAACATATAAAAATCTGCAGGTCGTTCGATGGGAAAAAGAGTTTAATTATTCTTTAATCAATAATTTTGGTGTACAGTTTGCTACTGGGGATTACCTGCTGTTTTTAAATAATGATACGGAAATAATTACGGAGACAGCCATATCGGAAATGTTGGGATGCTGCATGCGTGAAGAAGTAGGTGCGGTAGGTGCGAAGCTTTTGTATGAAGATGATACCGTTCAGCATGCCGGCGTGGTAATTGGATTTGGCGGATATGCAGGGCATGTATTTCACGGAATTGATAAAGATGAGTATGGTTTTATGGTACGTGCCAGAATTAACTGCAACTATAGTGCGGTTACGGCAGCATGTATGATGACAAAAAAGGATCTTTTTGAAAAAGTCGGAGGCTTTGATGAACGCTTCAAGGTAGCCTGTAACGATGTGGACTATTGTCTGAAGATCAGAGGATTAGATAAATTGATCGTATACAATGCGTTTTCCCACTGGTATCATTATGAATCGAAATCAAGAGGCTATGAGGATACACCGGAAAAAGCAGCCCGATTTGAAAGTGAGATAGAGGAGTTTCAGAAAAAATGGCCGGATATTCTGGAACATGGAGATCCATTCTATAATAAGAATTTTCTGGTTACAGCGCCTCCCTTTACATTAATGTAAAAAACATCTTTTTACAAGCAAATTAAAAAATTATAAACATGAAGAGAGAAAATAATATATGGAAGTTACTGAAAGAGTTAAATTTGGAAGCCGGATATTTCTTAGTCTAATACTTGGTTATATATGTGTTTATGGAGTTACATTTGGTGCTATTGACGGTTCTTTACCGCTTGTTTCTTCATCGGGTATTTTTGCGGTTATTTTCTGGGTAATGTTTAGCTGTTTATTCTATTTTACTTTTCGTGTGCTGAGCAGACGCTTATTATGCTGCTCGATATGGGCTGCATTCATTTTGGCAGTCTGTATTGTAACCGGAGCAGAATTTTATACAAATGGTACGATTAACTGGTCAAATAGGGGGAAGTATGTAAATATTATCGCATTAGCATGTATCTTTGTTGCCTTGTTGATGCTATTCATAGAGTATTTACCTCAGGTAAAAAATAAGATGAATAAGTGCCATGAAATGCAATTTTTTAAAAAATACTTCAAGCCCGAAAAGAAAACCTTTTTCTTTTCTTTTGTGTTTATCATCATATGCTGGTTACCTGCATTTCTGGCCATGTTCCCTGGAAATTTTTCTTATGATGCCATACCTCAGCTAGATCAGATATATGTATATGATCAGTTTAGTGCCCATTCTCCTTTGTTGCATACATTATTTTTGCAGGGATGCCTTCAAATGGGGAAAATCCTTTTTGGGAGCTATAATGCAGGAGTGGTCATACATTCCCTTATTCAGGGCGGATTACTTGCGGCTGTTTTTGCTTATACGATTTACTTTTTAAGCCGATTTACCTTTCCCAAAATACTGCTGCTGATTAGCCTGCTTTTTTTTGCTATAAATCCAATTATGCAAATATGGGCATTTACTACGACAAAGGATATCTTATTTGGTGCCATGTTTTTGCTTTTATTTCTATTTACACTTGAGGTTGTCTTATTGCCTGAGCATTTTTTTGCTTTGAAAATCAGACAAGTACGGTATGCAATGATTGTTTTCTTATTGTGCATTTTTAGAAACCAGGGAATCTATGTATTTGTCTTGGCAGTTCCGTTTTTGGTGTGGGTTTGCAAATATTATCGAAAAAAAATGCTTCTACTATCCATTATTATAATTATATTGGTACAGACTGGTTCGGGCTTACTTGAAAAAACATTGGATGCAACATCGCAAAACCCAAGGGAAGCCCTAAGCGTTCCCATGCAGCAGATTACTCGTGTCATGAATCTTCACTCAGAGGAACTGTCTGCGGATACAAAGGAAAAGATTTATGAACTTATTCCGAAGGACTATATCCAGCTATACTTTCCATATATATCAGATCCGGTAAAAACAGGATTTAATTCGGAAATATTGAAACAGGATTTAGGAGGATATTTTAAGCTATGGATACAATTGGGGCTTCAATATCCTGGTGTTTATGCGGACGCGTTTTTTGGCCTTAGCTATGGATACTGGTATCCGGAGGTCAAGGCAGTAAATGATCTTCCATATATTATGTATGATGGCGCATTTCAAGATCGTGCATATTCTACTTTTGGCATTGAAAGGAAAACATTATTCCCCGCTTATGATAGGTATCTGCGGAAAGTTTCTTTAGAATCATTATTAACGTCTTATCCTGTGGTATCACTTATCAACAATGAAGCTATCCCTTTTTGGGTAATATTAATAACGATAAGTATATTAATTTACCGAAAGAAAATTAAACTCATCGCTCCGCTAATTCTTTTAATTGCATTTTGGGGAACTCTAATATTAGGGCCAGTTACATGTTCGCGTTATGTATTTCCGTTGTTGATTTGTGTGCCTGTATTATGTTGCTTTATGTTTTCAGATGAGTTTGGTGTTGTATCATTGACTGACAGGGCAGGCATGTAGTATCATGAATGATATATAAAGACTTTGCAGTACTAATAATTGCAGGTGAAATGTGAGGAAGGCAAATGAAAACCGTTATTTTAATACCTTGCTACAATGAAGCAAAAACAATCCAAAAAGTAGTAGAAGATTTTCAAAAAGAAATGCCCCAAGCGAAGATATACGTGTATGATAATAATTCTAATGATGGAACAGATCAAATAGCAAGAGAGGCCGGAGCGATTGTCCGGTATGAATACCGCCAGGGAAAGGGCAACGTAGTACGCTCTATGTTCCGTGATATTGATGCGGATTGTTATATTATGGCAGATGGGGACGATACTTACCCGGCTTCTTTTGGCCCGGTTTTAGAACAATTGGTTTTGAGCGGAAAAGCCGATTTGGCAGTAGGCGACAGATTGTCGTCTACTTATTTTGTTGAAAACAAAAGACCATTTCACAATATTGGTAATGTATTGGTCCGTAAGCTGATTAATGGTTTATTTCGTGCAAAGCTAAATGATATTATGACGGGTGCCCGTGGGTTTAGCAGGGATTTTGTAAAAACGTATCCTGTAATTTCCAAAGGCTTTGAAATTGAAACGGAAATGACGATTTTTGCCTTGGATAATAATTTTAAAATTGTAGAAGTGCCAATCGAATACAGAGACAGACCGGAGGGCAGTGAATCGAAGCTGAATACGTATTCTGATGGGCTGAAAGTATTAAAAACAATTGCGACGTTGTTTCGGGATACCAGGCCATTTAGTTTTTTTGGCGTTATCAGCTTATTAATTATGGCTTTGGGCGTAGGTTTTTTTATACCTGTATTTCAGGATTTTTTACAAACAGGTATGGTAGAGAAATTCCCCACACTGATTGTTATCAGTGCGGTTTTTATTGCCGGACTTCTTTTCTTCTTCTGCGGAATCGTTTTATCTGTTTTGAAAAAACAGGACAGGCAGAATTTCGAAAGATATCTTAATATCCTTCGGTATGCTGTCATTGACAGAGATGATACAGTTCATTCAGAAGAAAAGGAAAAAAGCGAATTATAAAGGACAATTTTAAATGAAAAAAATAATAGCGCAAATATTAAAGTTTGGTGTAGTGGGGTTCCTGGCATTTTTGATTGATTATTCGATTCTGTTTGTATTAACAGAATTTGCAGGTATTCACTATCTGGTTTCCGGAGCAATATCGTTTACGGTTTCTGTAATCTTCAATTATATTATGAGTATTATCTGGGTCTTTGAGGTTAAGGAAGATCAAAATAAAGTTTTACAATTTCTCATTTTTGTTATTTTGAGTATTATTGGATTATTAATTAATCAAGTGGTGATCTGGCTTTTGGTGGAAAAACTGTTCATTTATTATATGGTTGCCAAAATTGTGGCAACTGCAGTTGTTATGGTTTATAATTTTATTACCCGGAAACTAATTATAGAAAGGCATTAAATATATATATCTAAAAAGGAGGGGCGGGTAATGTTGAAAAAAGAGCGGTTTACAAAGGTGCTGGCTGCGCTTATGGCATTAATAATTATGTTCTCTGTGGAACAACCAGCGGTATTTGCGCAGCAGACAGATAACCAGACATCTGAAAATGGAATTGGTGAAACAGAGGAAAAATATGCAGGTGATGAACTGCAAAATGCAGATGCGGCGGATCAAAACAGTTCGTCATCGGAGCAAGCACAGTCAGAAGAGGAAGATGATTCATCGGAAAATCCGTCGGAAGGCACACAGGATTTAGCCGAAGAAAGCGAACCACCGGCAGAAGATGAATCATCAGCAGAAGAAGAACTATCAACAGAAGACGAACAAGAGGAAACTCAGGAAGAGATTTTGCAGTCAGATAGTTTATCAAGGGATGCAGCAGAAAATTCTCTTGATATTCAATTAAATGCTTCACAGACCAAAGCAGTAATTACTCTAAGCAATGTCACTTCTGCTGCAAAGATAGACAGTATTTTAATTCCTGTCTGGGGAGCAAAGGGTGGTCAGAATGACATCAAATGGTATACCGCAACTCAGACACAGACAGGAACCTGGGAGGCGACCGTCCCGATTAAGAACCACAAAGAAACAGGTACCTACCACGTACATATTTATAAAAAGAGCAATGGGGAAGAGACATACATGGATAAAGCTACTTTCAGTATCTCAGCCATCACGGCAGATTCTGTAAAAGTAGTTAATAAAAATGAAGATAAGGGGACCTTTAAGGTTGAAATTTCAGGAATTAACTCTCCGGCAGCTATTAAAAGTGTTCAGGTACCGGTCTGGAGCGAGAAAAATGGTCAGGATGATATCCGGTGGTATACAGCCAAAAAATCCGGAGATAACTGGTATACAACAGTGGATCTCAAATATCATAAGTATCATACGGGAGCTTACAACATCCATGTATATGCAGAGGATGAAAGGGGCATTCAAAATTCCGTAAAATCAACAACGACAAAAATAAGCAAGGCACCTAAAAAGAAGCTTATCGTAACTTTAAATAAAGCGGAGACAAAAGCAACGGTTACTTTGTATAACGCTTCTTATAATAAAAGCACAGGCGTTCAGTTTCCGGTCTGGGGAAGTAAAGACGGACAAAATGATATCAAATGGTATAAGGCATCTCAGATTGAGACAGGAATCTGGCAGGCAGTCATACCGATCAAAAACCACAAGGAAAGTGGTGCTTACCAGGTGCATGCGTATACAGAAGTTGGCGGAAAGGCAAAAACATATATAACACATAGCAGTTTTAAGCTTACCAATATAAAAGCGGGTAGTATTACCGTAGAAAAGCTGAATCATGATGCAGGTACTTTTCAAGTAAAAATTAAAAACATTACTACCCCGGCATCTGTTAAGGAAGTGTTGGTTCCGGTTTGGAGCGCAAAAAACGGTCAGGATGATATCAAATGGTATACAGCAAAAAAGAGCGGAAATGCCTGGTATGTAAAAGTAAATAATGCAAATCATAACTATGAAAGCGGAACCTATCATGCCCATGTATATGTGAAAGATAGCAGGGGACTGCAGACCGGTGTCGGAAGTACAAAAGCAAAATTGAAAGTGTCCAAAAGACCGGTATTGACACTTACCCGGAACAGTACGCAGACAAAAGTAACGGCAATATTGAAAAACGTGCCTTCTGCCGGAAATTTGAAAACAATATATTTTGCTGTCTGGGGAAGTAAAAACGGTCAAAATGATATCAAATGGTATAAAGCTTCAAAATTGACATCCAATACATGGAAGTGTGTGATAAAGGTCAATACCCATAAAGAATCCGGATCGTATAATGTCCATGTGTATAAAGAGTTTACCAATAACACAAAAGCCGGCGTCACTACAGGAAAATTTACGATTACACCGATTACCTGTTCAGCTCTTAAGATTGTAGAAAAAAATGCATCATTTGGTACCTACAAAGTAAAAATCAGCGGAATTTCCACTCCGGCCGGCGTGGCGTCCGTAGCCGTTCCGACCTGGAGCAAAAAGAACGGACAGGATGATATCAGATGGTATCTGGCAACTAAGAGTGGGAATGCCTGGTATGCTTATATTGAAGCATATAATCACAATTATGATACCGGTACCTACTTGTCCCATGTATATGTAACGGATGAAAGAGGAATTATGGAAAGTGTCGGCAGCACTTCCACTTCAGTTAAGGCTGTAAAGAAAAGAGGATTGGTAACAGAAAACGGTAAAACTTATTATTATAACAGCAGTTATAAAAGGGCTACCGGTTGGCAGAGGGTTAATGGCAGCCGCTATTACTTTAATACAAGTACAGCTGTAATGACTACAGGGTGGGCATATGTTGACGGCTATAAATATTACTTCGGCAGCAATGGGAAACTTGTTCAGGATGTTTCGTCAATTATTGGTCGCCAGTCGTCCTACCAAATAAAAGTAAACCGTCAGATGAACTGTATTACGGTTTATGCAAATGACGGCAGTGGCCAGTATATACTTCCTGTAAAATCCTTTGTGTGTTCGGTAGGTTCCATCGGAGCAACGCCGTTGGGAACATTCTATACAAACCGGCTGGGAACCTGGTGGAAGCTGGGATCTGTTTATGGGCAATATGTAACACAGATTACAGGGAATTATCTGTTTCATTCGGCCTGGTACTATACCTGGGGGAATAAATATTCTCTTTCTGCCGAAGAATACAGGAAATTGGGTACGGCTGCATCCCATGGCTGTGTAAGGATGACCGTAGCGGATGCAAAATGGATTTATGATTATATCCCCAATCGTACTAAGGTGACAATCTATGACAGCAGTGTGGTAGGACCTTTTGATAAACCGATACCACCGGCACCTGCTTATCGTGCGGGGTATGGATGGTATTGCCCGACAGACCCGGGATTATAGGATGAAATATACAAAATGCGGAGGGAAAATTCATGAAAGTATTGGTAACAGGAGTCAAAGGACAATTAGGACATGATGTAATTGAAGAACTGGAAAAGCGTGATCATACCTATGTAGGTGTAGATATTGAGGAAATGGATATTACTGACTATGAAACGACCAGAGAAGTGATTGGCAATGCAGGTGTGCAGGCAGTAATCCATTGTGCGGCATATACAGCTGTGGATGCGGCGGAGGAGAATGTCGAGATCTGCCGCAAAGTCAATGTCCTGGGGACGGAAAACATAGCGAAAGTTTGCGGAGAACTGGGTTTGAAAATGGTATATCTCAGCACCGACTATGTATTTCATGGGCAAGGGGAAGCACCCTGGAAGCCGGAAGATCCAAAAGCGCCTCTGAATGTATATGGACAGTCCAAATATGACGGAGAACTGGCAGTACAAAAATATACGGATCAATATTTTATTGTCCGTACAGCATGGGTATTTGGCTTAAATGGAAATAATTTTATTAATACGATGCTGAAGCTGGGCGAGAGCAGACCGGAAGTAAATGTTGTAGACGACCAGGCGGGATCTCCGACCTATACCAAGGATTTGGCAGTGCTGCTTGTGGACATGGTGGAAACAGAGCAATACGGAGTTTATCATGCCACCAATGAAGGATATGTAACCTGGTATGGATTTGCCATAGAAATTTTTGCCCAGGCAGGTTTGGATGTAAAGGTGAATCCTGTCGACAGCAGCGGATTTTTGCAGAAAGCAAAACGTCCGACAAATAGCAGATTAAATAAAGATAAGCTGGAAGAAAATGGATTTCAAAGACTTCCTGTCTGGCAGGATGCACTGCATAGATATCTGCAGGAAACAGGGCGTATATAAATATGACAGATACGAATAATACTGGCAGAGGAACAGCAAAAGAACTATTATTTCTGCTATTCTTGTTTGTTCTTCTTGTGGGATGGGCAGTTGCATTACCTTATAATCATGCACCGGATGAAGAAATTCGGTTTGCCATTCCCCGCTATATCTATGAACATGGCACATTGCCCCATGGAGGAGATGAGCAGATCCGAAACCCAATATGGGGAAGCTCCTATGGGTTTTATCCGGTGCTTTCTTATATGATTTCCGCACTGTTTATGAAGATTGCCTCCGTATTCTCTGCGGATGCCCAGGTACTGCTCACTGCCGCCCGGATGACGAGTGTGCTGTTTACCGTGGGAACTGCTTTTTTTGTGATTCGGATCGGTAAAAAAGTATTTCCGGAATGCGGGAAGTGGCTGCTGGTCATATTGACAGCACTGCTGCCGGGGGCTCTTTTTATTGGCTCGTATGTAAATAACGATGCAATGGCTATTTTTTCAGCGGCATGGATGGTTTATATATGGATAAAAGGAATAGAAACAGAGTGGAATTATAAAACCTGTGCACAATTAGGGGCCGCTATGTCAATCTGCCTGCTGTCCTATTATAATGCATATGGTTTTTTGGTCTGCAGCTTTTTGCTTTTTGTAACCACTGTTTTATTGTGTCAGAAAAAACAGTGGGATTGGAAACAGCTGTTTCAAAAAGGAATTTTTATCGCAGCATTGGTTGTCTTGCTGGCAGGGTGGTGGTTTGTCCGCAATTATATCATTTATGACGGGGATTTCCTGGGGATGCGCACAAGCAATCAGTATGCCGAGCAATATGCACAATCGGTTTATAAACCGTCCCGTCATGAGACCCCTTTTACCAGCGGACAGAGCTTTTTCACGGTGTTTCGTTCATGGGCACCGACGGTCTTTTATGGATTTGTGGGTGTTTTTGGGTACATGGAGATTTTTCTGCCCAAATGGATCTATATCTTCTACCTGCTGCTATTTGTTACGGGGATGATCGGGTGCCTGATGAATATAAAAAAACTGTTCGCCCTCCGTGAAAATGGAAAATGGAGAGCGAAAGGTTTTTTTCATTGGGTCATGTTTGTGGCAATCGTTATCCCAAATCTCTTGAATTTATATTATTCGTTCCTCGTAGATTATCAGCCTCAGGGCAGATACAGCATGCCGATGCTGGTTCCGTTCATGTATTTTGCAGCTGTTGGGCTGCAGACCATCGCAGATAAATTCATAAAAAATGAAAAGATACAGAAGGTAGTGTTTCTGATAACAGCACTTCTGATCCTCGGAATTGCGGGGTATAGTTTCTTACAAATCCGGTAAGGAGTTCTGTTCTTTTTCATTGTCATAAATCTCTCGAATCACATATTGGGGAGCTTTGTTTATACTGATAAATATTCTGCCGATGTATTCTCCCAATAATCCGAGCATAACCATGCTTAGCCCGCCGATTACCAGCAGCATACACATCAGAGAGCTCCAGCCGACAACCGGGTCCGGAGCAATCCATTGACGGATGATCAGGCAAATAGCGCCCAGAAAACCCAGAAAAGCAAAAAAGGTGCCAAAAAAGGTGGCAATGCGCAAAGGTTTTATGGAGAAGGAAGTAAAACCGTTTAGCCATAACTGTATTAATTTAAAGAGGGTAAAAGTGGTAGTACCATATTCCCGTTCTTTATGCTCCAGATATACATTGGTAATATGATCGGTACTTCTTAAAATCAATCCCCAGATATAAGGGAACGCATTTTCATACTGAAGCATTTCGTTTACAACAAACCGATTCATAATAAAGTAGCTGCAGAGTGTTAAGTCTTTTGGCTTTTTCAGCATCATGGTAGCCATACGGTCATTCATACGGCTTCCCCAGTTTTTGAAAACACTATGCTTTTTTTTATGGTATTTTCCAAATACTACGTCGTATCCTTCCTGTATTTTAGCAAGCAATTTATGGGCTTCTTCCGGTGGGTTTTGTCCGTCATCATCCAAAGAGATAATGTAGTCTCCGCTGCTAAGAGAATAACCGGCCATCAATGCGGCATCCTGTCCAAAGTTTTTGGCAAGCTCCACGGCAGTAATCCGGGAATACTGTTTTGCCAGATCTTTTATTACTTCACCGGTATGATCACGGGAGCCATCGTTAATGAGCAGTATTTCATAATCATAATCATTTATAGGAAATGCCTGAAAGATGTCTTTCACCACATGTTCGATCGATTTTTCTGAGTGATAGCATGGAATTACGAATGAAAGTTTTTCTTTTAGTTTCACAAAAATCTCCTCGTTATTTTGTTATTTATTAAATCATTATTAAGATGTACCTAAAATACTAGTCTACCCAAAAGGATATGTCAAGCGGGAAAGAGGAAATGATAAAGTAATATTGCCAATATAGTATACCCATGTTAAAATAGTTGCATGGAACACCGTATGCAGGGTGGTGCGACCTCTATCATAACAGATAGGGGGGTGGTGCTTATGAGCTATGTTACATACAGTGATTTATTCACATTTGTAATGATGATAATAGCACTGCTTGCCTTAATAAAGGGAATCAAGCGTAAATAAAAACCCACCCTGTTAACTTTGACCAGTTCAGGGTGGATTTTAAATCTTACCATGAGGTCAACCCCTTGTGGGCGGTTGTTCCTTTTTCTATGTTCATTATACTCTAAATAGAGTTAGTTCGCAAGTGCAATTTTCTAATTGGTTAGCGTTGTTAAGAAGTGCTTTTTGTGATAGAATAAGCACAGTACAGAACTGAAATAAAAGAAATGGATAAAGTAAGTGACTAGGATAAATAAAAGTAATTTTAAGTTTAAACGAATTCAAGTGGCAGCCAGACATAAAGAAGTATTGTTTTTACTATTTATATTTGTTTTTCTTACAGCATGGGCAATTGTACTGCCTTATAATGGCGCACCGGATGAAGGAATGCGGTATGACATTCCTTATTTTATCTATCAGCATGGTACCTTACCCCATGGAGGAGATGCCAGTATACGAAATCCGATATGGGGGGTCTCTTATGGATTTTATCCGGTACTTTCTTATATGATTTCTGCAGGACTTATGAAAATAGCAAGCTTTTTTTCAGAAAGCAAGGATGTATTAGTGATCGCCGCCCGGATGACCAGTGTGGTGTTTACTGCAGGTACCGCTTTTTTTTCTGTTAAAATAGGGAAAAAGGCCTTTCCTAAATCAGGCAATTGGCTGTTTGTCATATTGACAACGTTATTGCCGGGCACACTGTTTATCGGTTCTTATGTAAACTGTGATGCAATGGCAGTATTTTCTGCAGCATGGATCGTATATTTGTGGATGCGGGGGATAGAAACAAACTGGAATTATAAAATCTGCGTCGGATTGGCCGCAGCAATGTCCATATGCCTGCTGTCTTATTATAATGCATATGGATTTCTGCTTTGCAGCTTCCTGCTTTTTACAGCTTCGATGCTGTTGTTTCAGGAAAGGAAATGGGATTGGAAGCAGTTGTTTAGCAAAGGGATTTTCATCCTGCTGTTGGTTGCCGTATTTGCAGGATGGTGGTTCGTCCGCAACTATATCATTTATGACGGCGATATTCTCGGGATGCGTACAAGTAATTTCTATGGGGATCTGTATGCACAGCCGGAATTCAAGCCTTCTTTACATTCCACACCGTACAAAGAGGGCATGAGTCTTCCGGGAATGCTTTTACGGTGGATGCCCAAAGTATTTGTTAGTTTTGTGGGAGTTTTTGGATATCTTAATGTTTATTTGCCAATATGGATGTATCTATTCTATTTTCTTGTTTTTTCTGCGGGAGCTTTGGGATGTCTGCTGAAACTGAAGGAGCTTTTTGCTTTAAGAGAGGATAAACATTGGAGAATAAAAGGATTTTTCAATTGGACCATGCTGCTGGCAATGATCATTCCCAATGCTTTAAATCTGTACCACTCCTATTGTGTGGATTATCAGGCGCAGGGAAGGTACAGTCTGCCGATGTTGATTCCGTTTATGTATTTTGTAGTCTTCGGTTTGCTGGCGCTGACACAGAAGCTTATGAAAACGGAAAAAGTACAAAAACGAGTGTTTATAGTAACGAAGCTTTTGATTTTGGGAATCGCAGGGTATAGTTTCTTGCAAATTTTGTAAGGCAGTGATAAAATACAAAAGCAAAATTGAGAGGAAATTCATGGAAAATAAAAAAACATCCCAAAAGGGAATTGAATGGGGAAGACTGATAAAGAAGCTTTCCCCTTATACGATTTTAAAGGGGATCCGCTATCTGAAGCATTATGGTCCCAAAGAATTTCTGATCCGCCTTGAGGAGCGGTTTGAACAGGAAGAAATCCCATATCATCCTTGGTACGAAGAGTACAAACCAACTTTGGAAGAACTAAAACGGCAGCGGAAACGAAGCTGGAAGAGCGGCGGACCTAAGATCAGTGTAGCGGTGCCGGCGTACCATACGCAGGAGCTATTCCTGCGCCAGATGATGGATTCTTTACTGGCACAGACCTATGAAAACTGGGAGTTATGTATTGCCAACGGAAGTCCCCAAGATGATACGATGGATCGTGTCTTAGCAGAGTATCAAAAAAAAGATGACAGGATCAAATATCAGAATCTGGATCAGAATCTGGGAATCGCTGATAATACCAATAAGGCATTTGCCATGGCGACAGGAGAGTTCATCGGACTGCTGGATCATGATGATTTACTGGCGCCCAATGCGCTGTATGAGATCGCCGATGCCATTACAAAGAATTCTTCGGTTGATGTGATTTACACGGACGAAGACAAAATTACGACGGATTTGACAGAACATTTTCAGCCTCATCTGAAACCGGATTTTAATCTGGATTTATTACGGTCAAATAATTATATCTGCCATTTTTTTGTGGTCAGGAGAAGGATAGCAGCGGCAGTGGGGGGATTTCGCAGGGAGTTTGATGGAGCACAGGATTATGATTTTATTCTCCGGTGTACGGAGGCAGCCGGAAATATTGTCCATATTCCTGAGATTTTGTATCATTGGAGAACACATAAAGAATCCACTGCAGATAATCCCATGAGTAAAATGTATGCCTTTGATGCGGGGAAACGTGCTGTTGAGGAACACTTAAAGAGAAAGGAAGTACCAGGAGAGGTAAGTCATACTGCGGATCTGGGCTTTTACCGTGTCAGATATCCGGTACGAAAAACACCGCTGGTATCTGTCATAATTCCTAACAGGGATGAGGCTGCAGCTTTAAAAGTATGCCTGGAATCTATCTTTTCCCATACCGCTTATCAGAATTATGAGATCATTATTGTAGAAAATAACAGTACCTCTGAAGAAATAGTTCAATATTATAAAGAATTAAAAAAGAATGAAAAAGTAACTGTGATCACCTGGGAAGGTACGTTTAATTATTCTGCCATCAATAACTACGGAGTTTTGGCCGCAAAGGGTGATTATTTATTATTTTTGAATAACGATACCAAGGTTATGCATTCTGATTGGATGGATGAAATGCTCGGTCATTGCCAGCGCCCGGAAGTGGGGGTTGTCGGGGCAAAGCTTTTTTATCCGGATGATACCATTCAGCATGCAGGATGCGTGTTGGGAATGGGTGGAATTGCCGGACACTTATTTACGGATATGCCGGGTAATCGTACCGGATATCTTCACAAGGCCTCTTTGCAGCAAAATATGAGTGCGGTGACAGCTGCCTGCATGATGGTGAAGCGGGAAGCGTATGAAAAGGTCGGAGGATTTACGGAAAAGCTGTCCGTGGCATTTAATGATGTGGATTTGTGCCTGAAGATTCGTGGGGAAAATTATCTGATCGTATATAATCCATATGTGCAGCTATACCATTTTGAATCAAAAAGCCGCGGAGCGGAGGACAGTAAGGGAAAAGTCCGCAGATTCCAAAGGGAAATCGAATACATGCGTACCCGTTGGGAAGCGGTTTTAAAGCAGGGCGATCCTTATTATAATAAAAACTTGTCGCTGACGAAATGGAACTATTCTTTGAAACCGATACACAGGCTCAAATAGAAGAGGAAAAAGAATGGAAGAAGTATCCGTTATTATACCAAATTATAATGGCAAGGCTTATATCCGGGGATGTCTGGATGCATTATTCAGGCAGAGCATTAAAGAGTTTGAAATTATTGCGATAGATAATGGCTCTACGGATGGAAGTTCTGAAATCATTGCACAGGAATATCCCGATGTTCGCTTGCTGTGCCTGGATAAAAATTATGGGTTTTGCCGTGCAGTGAATGAAGGAATACGGGCTTCCCAAAATCCCTATGTGCTGCTGCTGAATAATGATACGGAAGCGGAGGAATATTTTGTAGAAGAGATGCTTCGGGGAATTAAGAAAAATAAGAAGTGTTTTTCCTGTCAGGCAAAGCTGATCCAGTTTTATGACCGCACAAAGACGGACGATGCCGGTAATTTTTACAGCGCACTGGGCTGGGCATACGCAAAAGGAAAGGGAGAGCCGGAAAGCCGCTTTCAAAAAGAGCGAACGATATTTGCCGCCTGCGGCGGAGCTGCTGTTTACCGCAAGAGTCTGATGAAAAAAATAGGATATTTTGATGAGGAGCATTTTGCCTATCTGGAGGATCTGGATATCGGGTATCGTGCCAGGATTTACGGTTATCAAAATTTGTTTTTACCTTCGGCCAGAGTATATCATGTCGGCAGCGGAACCAGCGGCTCCCGATACAATTCCTTTAAAGTACGTTGCTCTGCCAGAAATAATATATATTTACTTTACAAAAATATGCCGGTTTTACAGATTATCTGGAATTTCCCCCTTTTATTGCTTGGCTTTGTTATTAAAGTGTTGTTTTTTGTAAAAAAAGGGTTTGGGAAAGAATATCTGACAGGAATGAAGGAGGGCATTTTCCTTTGCTTAAAAAATAAAAAAAATGTAAAAAAAGTTCCTTTTTTATGGAAAAACATAGGAAACTATTTAAAGATTCAAGGAGAATTATACTTGAATATTCTGCGGAAATTCAAATAGTATCCGACTGCCGCAATAGCGGATTAAGTCTTTTTAGAAAATATTTTGTTGCTCTTTACGCTTATTTATTGTATAGTTATAGTGATAAACAGGAATAGAAGGTGATACTCCTTGATTAAAGATAACCAAAAGCACTTTAATCGGCTGCAGGTGGTTATTGATGCTTTTGTGATTGCTGCATGCTATTGGCTGGCGTGGTTTCTCAAATTTGTAAGTCCATTATATCAAGAACCGGTCAGAGCATTATCTTTTCGACAATATATGTCCTGGTTAATCATTATTATTCCGGGATATCTAATCTTATATTATGCATTTAACCTGTACACACCAAAGCGTGTGCAAGGGAGAAGGCGGGAACTGAGTAATATTATAAAAGCCAACACCATTGGGCTTTTGCTTCTGTTTATGTTACTATATGTAACTAAAGTAATTCATTTTTCGCGAGACGTTATTTTTATTTATTATATCATTAATATTATAGCGGAAACACTTGCACGAAATGCGATTCGATATTTTTTAAGAAATATCCGGAAGCGCGGATTCAATCAAAAGCATATTTTGCTTGTGGGATACAGCCGTGCGGCAAGAGAATATATTGACCGCATCAGAGAAAATCCCCAATGGGGATATGCGGTTCGCGGCATTTTAGATGACACTGTTCCGTCAGGTACGGAATACAAAGGAATTAAGGTCATCGGCAGAATTGATAATTTACTGGTGATCCTGCCGGCAAACCGGTTGGATGAGATCGCAATTACTTTGGGATTGGATGAATATTCCAGACTGGAAGAAATTGTAGCCCTTTGTGAAAAGTCGGGAGTGCATACGAAATTTATTCCTGATTATAATACCATTATACCTACGATTCCGTATACGGAAGATCTGATGGGATTGCCGGTGATTAACATCCGGTATGTGCCTCTTTCCAATACGTTTTATGCGACGGTAAAGCGCTTAATAGATATCGGAGGATCCCTCGTTTTACTGTTGCTGACTTCGCCTTTAATGATACTTTCTGCTGTAACCGTCAAACTCACATCTCCGGGACCGGTTATTTACCGGCAGGAAAGAGTCGGACTGCATAATAGAACCTTTTGGATGTATAAATTCCGCTCTATGGAGGTACAGTCGCCGCGGGCAGAAAAGAAAGCATGGACAGTTAAGAATGACCCAAGAGTAACAAGTTATGGAAAATTCATGCGGAGAACCAGTATCGATGAGTTACCACAATTTTATAATATCTTAAGAGGGGATATGAGTCTGGTAGGTCCAAGACCGGAGCGTCCATTCTTTGTCGAGAAGTTCCGGGAGGAAATTCCGCGTTATATGATAAAGCATCAGGTTAGACCCGGTCTGACCGGCTGGGCACAGGTAAACGGATATCGGGGAGATACATCGATTCATAAAAGAATCGAATACGATCTCTATTATATTGAAAATTGGACTATCGGGCTTGATATTAAAATTTTATTCATGACTCTTTTTAAGGGGTTTGTAAACAAAAACGCATATTAAAATTATAAGGGGAATAGTTGTTATGTCTAAGAAAGCAGTAAATAAAGCCAGCAGAGCCTATAAAAGACGCAGGAAAAGAAGGTTTCTGTTTACCATTGAACTGATCGTTCTGCTCGCATTAGTTGGGGGGTTATTCGTATATGCCCAGATTGACAGTAAGCTGGACAAGTTAAATACGGATGATTTGGATATGAATAACGTGCAGTTTAATGACGAGGTAATACAAAGTGAACATTTACAAGGGTATATGAATATTGCCTTGTTTGGGGTGGATTCAAGAGAGGGAATTGAGGATGAAGCCACTAATAGTGATACGATCATTATTGCAAGTATTAATAATGACACGAAGGAAGTGCGTTTGGTATCCCTATATCGAGATACATATCTGAAGATAGGAGATGATACTTATAAGAAAGCAAACGCAGCGTATACCGCGGGTGGACCGGAACAAGCGATTTCCATGCTCAATACCAATCTGGATCTGGATATCAGCCAGTATGTAACGGTGGATTTTAATGCAATGATTACAGCTATTGATTTGCTGGGCGGACTGGAGATTACGGTAACAGAGGAAGAAGCAGTGCATCTGAATAATTACTGCATCGGATTAGAAGAAGCTACAGGAGTAGAGTTTGAAGAAATTCCGGGTGAAGGTACTTATAACATGACCGGAATCCAGGCAACGGCATATTGCAGGATCCGTTATACGGCCGGAAATGATTATAAAAGAACAGAACGTCAGCGGGAAGTAATAGAGAAGATGGTAGAGAAGGCAAAATCATCCAACCTTACCACCCTAAACAAAATTGTGGATCAGGTATTCCCAATGGTGAAAACGAATATATCCAAAAATGATATTATCTCTATGGGAACTTCCATGCTTTCTTACAGCATTGGTGACCAGGCAGGTTTTCCATTTGAAAAGACGACGGATATGATTGGTAAACAGGATTGTGTAATTCCAATTACGCTGGAGAGTAATGTGATTCAGCTGCATGAGTTTTTATTTGCAGGAGAAGCTTATACCCCATCCGCAACGGTTGTAGAACGCAGCGATTATATTATTAATGAGACAGGCTATACTCTTGAAGAGTCCGATGATTCTGCGGATGAAGAAGAATCAAGCGAGTATTAAAGATAAATAAAGGTAAATAAAGATGGGGCTGTCACGAATTATGCAATCCGTGACAGCCCCAATGTTCATAGTAAGAAAGGATTTCAAGATATGCAACAGTACATGGTGGACATCATTATTCCTACTTATAAACCGGATGCTGATTTTAGAAAAATGCTTTTGGCTCTAACCCGGCAGAGCTATCCGATCCATAAAATTATTATTATGAATACGGAGGAAGCTTACTGGGATTCTCGGTGGATTGAAGGAATACCGGAGGTACAGGTTCATCATATTGCCAGGGAAGCCTTTGATCATGGAGGAACCCGGGATGCTGCAGCGAAATACAGTGACGGTGATATCATGGTTTTTCTGACCCAGGACGCACTGCCTGCGGATACTTGTTTGATAGAAGAGCTGGTCAGTGCTTTTCGTGAAAAAGATGTGAAGGCAGCTTATGCGAGACAGCTGCCGGCTCCTTCCTGCAGCCCGGCAGAACGATACGCCAGGCTTTTCAATTATCCGGACAAAAGCAGTATTAAGAGGAAAGAAGATTTGCCGTTTCTTGGAATTAAAACTTTTTTCTGCTCCAATGTATGTGCTGCCTATGAAAGAAATACGTATGATGCATTGGGCGGGTTTATAAAACATACAATTTTTAATGAGGATATGATTTATGCGGGTAATTTAATTCAGGCAGATTATGGAATTGCCTATGTGTCCAAAGCCAAAGTTATTCATTCCCACAATTACGGTATTATACAGCAATTCAAAAGGAATTTTGACCTGGCAGTTTCGCAGGCAGATCACCCGGAGATTTTTGCCGGTGTAAAGTCTGAGAAGGAAGGAATCCATTTTGTAAAATCTTGTGCGGCATATCTTGTGTCCATAGGGAAACCATGGCTGATTCTGCATTTAGTAATACAAAGCGGTTTTAAGTTTCTGGGATACCGTCTGGGGAAACTGTACTGTTTTTTGCCGCGGTCAATCATTCTGAAATGTACGATGAACCAGGCATACTGGACAGCAAAGTTATAATTTGATATGATTACTCACAGGTGAAAAAGTTATGAAATTGATTAAGGGGAGGAAAATATATGTGTGGAATTGTTGGTTATATAGGAGAAAGTGAAGCGGCCCCTATTTTGCTGGAAGGACTTTCCAAGCTGGAATATCGTGGGTACGATTCAGCAGGAATTGCAGTATATAATGGAACAGCTATTGAGATGATAAAATCGCGGGGAAGACTAAAGGTACTGAATGAACTGACTCACGGCGGAGCGAGTCTGCCGGGCCGTGCAGGGATCGGTCATACAAGGTGGGCGACTCATGGTTCTCCTTCGGATAGTAATGCCCATCCACATTTTAACGGGGATAATTCCATTGTGGTCGTCCATAATGGGATTATCGAAAATTATTTGAAATTGAAGAAAAAGCTGGAAGCAAAGGGGTATGAGTTTGTATCGGAAACAGATACGGAAGTCATTGCCCATTTACTGGATTATTATTATGACGGAAATCCACTGGAAGCGATTGCGAAAATCATGTATCGGGTAGAAGGATCGTATGCACTTGGAATTATGTTTGAGGATCATCCCAGGGAAGTTTATGCGGTGCGCAAAGACAGTCCTTTGATCGTTGGAAAAAGCGAGAAAGGGAATTTTATTGCTTCGGATGTACCGGCAATATTAAAATATACCAGAGATGTATATTTTATGGAAAATGAGGAAATCGTATGTCTGAATAAAGAAGATGTGACATTTTATAATATTGACGAAGAAGTGTTGGTAAAAACACCCGTCACAATTGAATGGGATATTGCCGCAGCGGAAAAAGGCGGTTATGAATTTTTCATGCTAAAGGAAATGTATGAACAGCCTAAAGCTGTCAGTGATACGCTAATGCCCCGTCTGAAAAATGGCGATATTGTGATTGAAGAACTGCAAATGACGGAAGAAGAAATCCGGGACATCCGGAAAATATATTTGGTCGCATGCGGTTCCGCTTACCATACGGCAGTGACTGCCAAGTATGTCTTCGAGGGATTGGCGAGAGTTCCCGTAGAAGTGGATCTGGCATCCGAATTCCGCTATCGAAATCCGATCTTTGAACCGGGTACGCTGGTGATTATCATCAGCCAGTCCGGCGAGACCGCAGACTCGTTGGCTGCCCTTAGAGAGGCCCAAAAGCATGGCTGTAAAGTGCTGGGAATCGTGAATGTGGTAGGAAGCTCCATAGCAAGGGAAGCGGATACGGTCATGTATACCTGGGCGGGACCGGAGATTGCCGTAGCTACTACGAAGGCATACAGTACTCAGTTGATCGTGCACTATCTGCTGGCGCTGAAATTTGCGAAGGTGCGCGGAAAAGTCAATGATATAAAATTTAGGGAAATGATCGAAGATTTAAAACGTTTGCCGGAGCAAATCGAGCTGCTGCTTGCAAATAAAGAAAAAATACAACGTTTTGCGAACCGTTATCTGGCAGCTGAACACGTATTTTTTATCGGTCGGGGGATTGATTATGCGATATCGCTGGAGGGTTCCTTAAAGTTGAAAGAGATATCATATATTCATTCGGAAGCTTATGCGGCAGGAGAATTAAAGCATGGTACAATCTCTTTGATAGAAGACGGAACATTGGTTACAGCAGTTTTGACTCAGGATCATCTTTTCAAGAAAACAATCAGTAATGTAGTGGAGGTTAAGACAAGAGGAGCCTTTGTGCTGGCAGTGGCACATGCCGGTAATGCGGAAATCGAGAAAACAGCAGATTATGTAATTTATTTACCAAAAACCAATGAATATTTCACCAACTCATTGGCAGTCATACCGTTGCAGCTGTTTGCTTATTATGTATCACTGGGCAAAGGACTGGATGTAGATAAACCCAGAAATTTGGCGAAATCCGTTACAGTGGAATAGCCTTTTTCATGGTTTTTTCAGCAATATGACACAATTTAGACACAATTGCCTGTTAGACTATTTTTGAAAATAAAATTTCTTTATACCAGACTTGGTTCCACTAAGTACTCACAGGAAAGAAGGGAGTAGAAAATTATGAGTGAAGAATGGAATCCGGATGAGAATCCGGCGAATGTAAATTTTGTTATAAAAAACGAGGAGGAAAAGACAGAAGCAGAAGAAGCAGAAGGAAGAACTGCATATGAATCCTACCATATTTCTTCGCATATTCCCCCGGCCGAGCCTCAAAAGGAAAAGAAAGGCTCACAGAAGGGTTTGTTAAAAAAATTTGCTGTTTGTGTAAGTCTTGCAGTTGTCTTTGGTTTAGTAGCCGGTGTTTGTTTTCTGGCTGTTAATTCAATCGGAAATCAATCCGGGTCTTCCAGCCAGACGCAGATTGCGGATCCGGTAGAGCCGACAGAATTAATCAAAGATTCTGGAAGTGATTCCGGTACAGGAACATCCAGTGCTGCGGATGTGGCAGCAACTGCCATGCCTTCTCTGGTGGCGATTACGAATATCAGTGTACAGGAAATATCCAGCTACTTTGGGATGGGCAGTCAGGAAATTGAAATGAGCAGCAGCGGATCGGGAATTATCGTAGGCCAAAATGATACGGAATTGCTGATTGCAACGAATAATCACGTGGTTACCGGAGCAAATTCTCTATCCGTGCTGTTTTATAGTTCAGATACAACAGGTGACAGCGAAAGCAGTGAAGAAACAGAGAATATGAATGCAGAGAACAAGAATCTGGATCCCAATGCGGTAGAGGCACAGATAAAGGGTACGGATGCAGAAAACGATCTGGCTGTGATTGCGGTAAAGCTTGAGGACATTCCGGAAGATATCCGGTCAGAAATCAATGTTGCCCAACTAGGAAATTCGGAATCACTTGCAGTAGGCGAACAGGTAGTTGCAATTGGTAATGCCCTTGGGTACGGACAGTCCGTTACCTCAGGTGTAGTCAGCGCATTAAACAGAGAAATTACTGTACAGGAAACAGACGGATCTACCACAACGACCAGCAATCTGATTCAGACAGATGCAGCAATTAACGCCGGAAACAGCGGAGGTGCGCTGCTGAATATGAGTGGTGAATTAATCGGTATTAATGCTGCCAAATATTCCGGTGACGGCGTAGAAGGGATGGGCTATGCGATAGCGATTTCTGCAGCAGAGCCGATTATCAATGAACTTATGAATCAGGAAACAAGATATAAGGTGGATGAAAGCGAGGCTGCCTGGATGGGCATCGCTTATAAAAATGTAGATGCACAGACCGGAGAAATGTATGGTATGCCTCAGGGTGTCTTCGTAGCTGAGGCTACAGAGGGCGGACCGGCACAGGCAGCAGGCATGCAAAAGGGAGATATCATTACAAAAATCGGCAGCACGTCAGTCAGCTCCGGTGATGAACTGGTAAACCAACTGGAATTTTATGCGGCAGGAGAGACGATAGATGTTGTAGTATCCCGTGCAGAAGGCGGAGAATATAAAGAACAAACTATCTCGGTTACTCTCGGCAATAGGAGTGATATGCCGGATACCTCTTCGGGTGAAGCGCAGACGGGGGAATAAGTTGTAATTCAAACTTCGCACATCGAAAAGGGGCATAGGCAAGTCTGAGAGCGGCTTCCGAGGGATATCACCCCGCCTTGACGGCATGATATCCCTCGGAAGCCGCTCTCAGACTTGCCTATGCCCCTTTTCGATGTGCGAAGTTTGAGATTGTAATTAAAAAAGTAACTCGTGGTATTCGATAAGGAAATACCACGAGTTACTTTTTTAATTTGCGCACAGAAGAAATTTCAACAATTCACAATTAGAACTTTGAATTTTAGAAGAAGGACAGCAGTGAGGCAGGAACCGATCTTAAGGGAATTGCATGCTGTGGAAGCGAGACCTCGATTTTGCCTTCCTTTGAAGGCAAAATCCGCTCTGGGAGGGCTCGGTGGAACGATTAGCATGCTTGACCTTAAGATCGGTTCCTGCCTCACTGCTGTCCTGGAGTCCGAAATTCCAGCAAAGTTTATCTTAAGTTTCGAAAAAGTTCACTTGTGACTCTTACCCAGATAAGCTATAATGAACTGTATAAAATCGGTTACGAATCTATGAAGGAGAACTATATGTCAGACGATAAAAAAAATTATGACGATGAGATAATAGAGGATGAAACAGTAGTGTCTGATCCGAAAAATGAGAATGAGAAAAAGACAGATGATGACGAATATGAAAAAGTCTGTTTTATGTGTCGTCGTCCTGAAAGTAAAGCAGGAAAGATGATTGACCTGCCGAATCATATTCATATTTGCCCGGAATGTATGTAGAAAAGTTTTGACACTATGAATAATGGAAATATGGATTACCAGACGATTATTAATAATATGCCGAACATCAGTATGATAGATCTGAGCTCTTTGCAGGGAGATATTCCTAAAAAACAGAAGGTTAAAAAGAAGAAAGAAAATCCTCAGAAGGAAGCAAAGAAGAAGGCATTAGATATTAAAGATATCCCTGCTCCTCATAAAATCAAGGCCAGTCTGGATGAGTATGTAATCGGGCAGGAGTATGCGAAGAAAGTGATGTCAGTAGCTGTTTACAATCATTATAAAAGAGTATATGCGGATCATGCTGCCCAAAATCAGTCCAATGATGGAATTGAAATTGAGAAATCCAATATGCTGATGATTGGGCCGACAGGAAGCGGCAAGACTTATCTTGTTAAAACACTGGCAAAGCTGCTGGATGTTCCGCTGGCAATCACCGATGCCACTTCTCTGACAGAGGCCGGATATATTGGTGATGATATTGAAAGTGTTGTATCAAAGCTGTTGGCAGCAGCGGATAATGATGTGGAAAAAGCAGAGCATGGAATTATCTTTATTGATGAAATTGATAAACTGGCAAAAAAGAAAAATACAAATCAGCGTGATGTCAGCGGAGAATCCGTTCAGCAGGGACTGTTAAAGCTGTTGGAAGGCAGTGAGATTGAAGTGCCTGTGGGAGCAAACAGCAAAAATGCAATGGTTCCTTTGTCTACGGTGAATACAAAGAATATTCTGTTTATCTGCGGAGGTGCGTTCCCGGATCTGGAAAGTATTATTAAGGAACGTCTGAATAAACAAGCCTCCATTGGTTTTAAGGCAGATTTGAAAGATAAATATGACGGTGATAATACAATCCTCGAAAAGGTTACGGTAGAGGATCTTAAAGTTTTTGGAATGATTCCGGAGTTTTTGGGACGGCTTCCGATTATCTTTACATTAAGTGGTCTGACCAGGGAAATGCTGGTACAGATCTTAAAGGAGCCCAGGAATGCTATTTTAAAGCAGTACCAAAAGCTGTTAGGATTAGATGAGGTGAATCTGAAGTTTGAAGAAGGCGCATTGGAAGCAATCGCAGATATGGCGCTGAAAAAAGATACCGGTGCCAGAGCCCTTCGTGCGATACTGGAAGAATACATGCTGGATATCATGTATGAAATCCCCAAAGATGACAGTATTGGAGAAGTAATCATAACCAGAGAATACATTGAACATACCGGTGGCCCCAGAATTTTAATGCGGGGGCAGAATGCAATGCAGATTGAAATGGCAGAGTCATAATTGCTGTCAGAGAGGAAAGCACATGGTATATTTGGCAATAACTGCAGCTGTTTTTGGTCTGGATTGTATCGTCAAAAAGAAGATTGAAAAGGAAAAAGAGCTGAATGTGACAGAGGAAATCGCAAACGGCAGGATTTTACTGCGCAGAACAAATAATAGCGGGATGGCTTTTGGAATCTTTCGGAAAAATCCTCAAAGAGTGAAAGGATTGCATAATCTGGCGATAGGTATGATGTGTCTGTCCGATATTGTACTTTTGACGAAAAAGGGGTGCAGCGCAGCAAAGGCTGGGATGAGTCTGATACTGGGAGGCGGACTTTCCAACTGGTATGACCGCTACCGGCAGGGTTATGTAACGGATTATTTTAGCTTTTCCTGTAAGTGGAAAAAACTGGAGAAAATTGTGTTTAACTTATCGGATTTATTTATTTTCACCGGGGTTGTCCTATTTGGCTGCTCCCAATTGTTCGGCAGAGAAACTAAGGAAGGAAAACAGAAATGAAATTAATGCATAATAAATACTTTCTTTACTTTACGGGATTTTTTTCCGGTATGTCTGTGATGGGAATTGAGTTAGGGGCCAGCCGTTTGCTGGCGCCTTATTTTAGTTCTTCGCAAATTGTCTGGACAGTGATCATCGGAACAATCATGATTGCCATGGCGATCGGCAATGTCTGGGGAGGACGTTCTGCAGATAAGAATCCGGATCCGGGCAAGTTATATAAAAGACTTATGATTGCGGCTATCTGGACGGCGGCTATTCCGTTTGTGGGAAAATATGTGATTGCGGGTATTACCCTGGTATTGATGCTGTTTATCAAAGAAAATTTCCTGGTGTGGGCTTCATTTGCAGCCTGTATAGTATTATTTGTATTCCCGCTTATGCTTTTGGGAACTGCGACTCCGTCATTGATGAAATACGCCACCAAAAGCTTGAAAGACAACGGGAAGATATTGGGTGAATTGGAGGCATTTGGCACGATAGGAAGTATTATCGGAACCTTTCTGCCTACTTTTGTAACGATCCCCACGGTAGGAACAGCGGCTACCTTCTTAATATTTGCGGCAATACTGGCCTGCCTTAGCCTGGCATACTTTTTATCGGTAAAGAAGCATCGGATAAGAAGCGGAGTAACAGCAGGAGTAATACTTCTTTTGCTGATTCTTCCCTTTCAATATAGCTTTGCATTTTGGGAATCAGATCTGACCTATGAAGGAGAGTCGATTTATAATTATCTAAGGGTACAGGAAGACGAAGAAAGCATGATTCTTTCCACCAATGTGTTGGAAGGCGTGCAGTCCATTATGATGAAAAGCGGCGGACTGACAGGCATGTATTATGATTATGCATTGGCGGCACCGATGATGGTAGAGGAGAAGCAGGAAAATTATGATATTTTAATTTTGGGTATGGGGACAGGCACTTATGCTAAGCAGTGTCTGGAATATTATCCGGGCACGGCGGTAGAAGGGGTAGAGATTGATGAGAAAATTGTTGACCTTTCCCGTAAGTATTTTGAACTGCCTGAGGATGTAAAAGTAATTGTAGATGACGGGCGCTCCTATCTGCAAAAGACAGGAACATACGATGTTATCATGGTAGATGCCTATCAGGATATTACGATTCCCTTTCAGATGTCCTCAGTGGAATTTTTCACAGAGGTGAAGAAGCATCTGAATCCCGGCGGAGTTATGGTCGTTAATATGAATATGCGTTCTTCTGAAAAAGGTGCGATTAATGACTATCTGACCGATACAATTTCTTCCGTATTTTCTACGGTAGCGACCGTGCAGACGGCAAATGCTGTAAATGAAGAACTTTTTGCAAGTGATAATGCCGATATGGTAACAGTATTTGAAAACCGGTGCGAAGAGCTGGAAACAGAAGCGGCGACCGATAAGGAGCTGGAGCTGGCACAACAGATGAAAGAAGTCGGTGAACAGCTTACGGTTGCAGAAGCAGGAGATAAAATTTTAACAGATGATAAGGCACCGGTAGAGCTGCTCGGCATGCAGGTGTTGGACGAGATCATCGAAGACAGTATTGGCTATTATAAAGATGAACTAACGATTGATAATATCAAAAGTGTTTTAAATAATAGCTGAAATATTTCTTAGGTTTAAATTATTTTCATTTCCATTGCTTTTCTGACAGCATCTGAACTGTTGGCAGCACCAAGTTTATTGTAGATATTTTGCAGCGCACTTTTTACAGTGTTTACAGAAATGTTAAGGCTTACTGAAATTTCATCCCGGGTGAGACCCTGGCTTAAGTTATTAAGAATTTCTTTTTCCCGGTTTGAAAGAGGAATACGTGTATTGCTGCCTGGATCGTTTTTGGCATTGTATTTTGTTTTATAAAAAGCCTGTCGTTTGGTGTAAGTAGAAGACTTGGAATATATGTTATCCAGCCATTTATCAGGGATATCATAATCATTTGTCTTTTTTATGTTGTCAATCATATTGCACATATGGCGCCCCATTTCCACAAATTGCATGATAAATTGATTTTCATGAACGATATTATAAAGGGATTGGAGTGCGGCTGTACATTGCGGCATATTACCAATATAGTAAAGTGAAATCGCATTGTAAATTCGGATGGAGACTAATTCCACCCATAATCCTTTTTCCTGATATAAGGCATCAAGATATCCTGAGAAGGCTATTAATTCGTCATACCGTTCCTTTTCTAAAAAGTAATAGGCTCTGATAAGTCTGTCTCTCCCAACGCTGATGGGAGGATGAGTCTTAAAATTCAATGAATCATTTAAAAGCCATCTTGCAACTCTTTCCTCCCTTCCTATTCTGATAAAAAACCAACCCTCTGCAATATCCAATATACTGAGTGAAGAAGGATAATCCTTGACATAATCTCTTAACTGTTCGATATAGTCCAGTGTGTCATCATAATTGCCTTTGACGGATGTTATCTTCATTAATAAAAAAAATGCGCTGCATACAATATCAGTTTGTTCTTCTTTTTTGGCTCTGTAAATTGCCTCATATACGGATTTCTGAGCTTTTTTCAGGTCGCCTTTGTAATATGCGATTTCAGCTGATGCTAAGCAGTCAATCCCGTATCCGAAGCCATGCATGATCCTTGAAGTATAGGTGGTAGCTTCGAAAAGATTTTTTTGAAGTCTGCGTATTTCTTTTTTCTCAAGGCTATTAGAATTAATGGCATTATTGCTGTCAATGATCTTTGTATGTCTGTAATCTCTTATACTGCCATTGGGCAAACAGGTATTTGCCATTTTGTAATAAGATACATAGCTATGATCCTTTTGAGTTTGTCTAATCAATGCTAACACGATATATGCTTCGCCCATAATCTCTTTATTTTTCTTTGTTTCGGGCATAGCCTTGAATTCTTCGATTAAATCTAACAAAGCCCGGGATGCGGGTTCCAATTCCAGATTATTTAGCATATAAGATGCACGGATGACTCGTACCATGGGATGCTTTTTAATAAATTCTTTAGGGAAACCGTCTAAAAAGCGAATATATAATGAAGTTATGTCTTTCGGTCGGCGACTGGGCGGTAAATTTAACAGGATTTCCCAAATTTCTTCATAATGGCCGATTTTTTCATAATAGGTCATGGCATCGATATTTAATTCATTTTTGGCATACCACTTAGCTGTAATTAAATATACCTCATTAATAATCTGCTGATTAAGATAAATTTGCTTTTCATACAAAAAATCAAGGAATATATTATGCAATTGATATTTTTCATTATATGGATTGTATTGAATAAACATATTGGTTTCCAGAAGGTACATCATAGTGCTGCTATTTTCATTAGAAAGATCACGAATAAGACCTGCCGGGAACTCATCCAATAAAGAGAGTTTTAACAGAAATTCCTGCTGTGAGGGTGAGTAATTAGAAAATATCTCCTCTTCAATCATTTGAAAGATAATAGGCTTTGTGCGGGTAAGAGGATCAATCATTGATTTGTTATCATTCTTTAGGTTCAAACCCACAAGATAAATTGCCAGCGGCCAGCCTTCAGTATAAGCTTGGATATTTTTTAGTTCTGGTTCGTTTAGTGAAATACCCTGCATTTTTAAATATTCATCAGTTTCATTCAGAGTAAAACATAGATCTGTTTCTGTAAGTTGGGTATTTAAAACACCTGGAAAACCTATTTTTTCCCGTGAGAGTAAGATAATACAAGAATTTTCTATCTTTGCGGCAATGAGATTTTCTATAAAGCTAATAACAGATTTTTCATGAATAAGATGAAAATCATCAAAAACAAAGATAAAGCGACTATTTTTATGAAAATCATCTTCCAAAGCATGTAAGAATCGATCAAATGCCATCAATGAAGCAGGAAAATCCAATTGTTCCAGGTGTATAGCAATATCAAGTTTTTGTAACGATAAGGCATAAAGAAATCTCCTCCAAAATCGTGTCGGGAAATTATCTAATTTGGAGAGCTGCAGCCATGCGACCTGGTAATTATTATGATTTAAAAACATTGATATGGTTTGTGTTTTGCTATATCCGGCACCGGCAGTAATTTTAACGAGATTGTGTTCCACAGCATTAGATAATAAGTCATCTATCCGGGGTCTATGCAGCAGTCTCTGCTTTTTGGGCGATGCTGTTACATTTTTACAGGTAGTTCCGAACACAGAAATCACAACCTTTCCTCCTTATAGCAATACGGTCTTTTCAAACTTAATATTATACATTTCTCCGCTATTTATTCAAGAAAATATCTCTGATGAAATATTTTTATAGCCACCCTTTTGGGTGTTGTTTACGGCAAATGAAAATGTTAAATTTTAGTAAAATAGTATCTGTTTAGTAAGCTATTCAGGCATCATTATTCGGAAGAGGAGACTATTTTTGCATAAAAATCTATAGATAACGGAGGTAAGAATATTTACAGAGGAGCAAAAGCACATCAGATGAAAATTAAAGATTTGCCTAAGATTTAAAAGAAACGAAGGAATTTTCAGAATAAAATTCAGAAAAAGGAGTTATAACATGTTAATCAAAACCAAAAAGCTTGTATCATTTATTTTGGCCTTTTTGATGATTCTGACGGTCTTTCCGTTGGTATCGTATGCGGCCGATCCGATCTCTTCCGCGAATCAAATTACCTATTCGGGCGAAACGCGGTATTATGATGAAACCGGCACAGAGGTCACCGGAGCGCCCACCCTCGGAGATGAGGCTGCCGTTTCGGTTGCAAAGACAATTACAGGGACAGGCATCGAAAATGAATTTATTATAAACCTGGAAGTCAAGACCTCCGTAGATATTTCAAATGTGAATATGTCGAGTGATGCGGCCGTCGTGCTTGTGCTCGACATATCAAACTCTATGGGGGATGAACTGAAGTCCTTAAAAATCGCCGCGAAAAACTTTCTGGAAAGATATGTCGCGGAGGCGGACGGTGCTGCGCGTTATGCGGCCTTGGTTTTCTTCGGCACCGATGCCAGATTATCGATTGGGTGGAGCGATGTAACCAATTCAACTAACCTGGCGGCTATGAAGGATAAGATTGATACCCTTAGCTTGTGGGGCGGTACCTTTATGCAAGGCGGCCTTTCACTGGCTCGTAACCTGCTGCGTACAGAAGCTATAGATGCATTGCAAGGCAGCGGAACAGGAGACGAAATAATTGGGAACCGCTCTGTGATCCTGTTTTCCGATGGTGCCCCCACGCACTATAACAATACCTCAACGAATGTTAACTATACCACTACTCTATGGTCGGGTACGGGTCCTGCCAGCGTAAATGAAACTGCTCAGAATAATGCAATAGCCGCGGCAAAAGAAGTTAAAGCGACTTCGTTCACAGCAGGCGCAGTTGATTATAATAAATACACCGCCAACCTCTATACCATCTCATACGGTGAGGATGGTCCAACTGATTGGCTGAGGAATAACATCGCTACCGACTCGTCCCATTCGTTTGAGGCTTTAGATGCAGATGCACTGAACGTTGCTTTTGGAACGATTTCCGACCACATTGCGAGTTGGTCGCAGGCATGGACGGTCACTGACCCTATGGGAGAAAACATTGAGCTTGTAACTGATGTTACTAAGGATGGTCTTAAATTAAAAGATGATACGATCACATGGGATGTGAAAAATGCTACCCCGATTTACGATGCTGATACTGGTATCTACACATATAATTATTCCTACACCATCAGACTCGGTACGACGAACGCCGATTTTGTAGCAGACACTCCTAATCCTACCAACGGAGTAACCGAGCTGACATATGCCATGGTTGATGAAGAGGGGCAAATAACGAGTAACGTTATGACCGCAGACTTTTCCGTCCCCGTGGTCAAAGGATATGCCAACGGGAGCTTTGACTTCACCAAGGTCGGCGACGATACCGTACCCCTTTCCGGGTGTGAGTTTACTCTGACCAGCGAGGACAAAGAGGATCAGACGATTCCTGATTTTACGGCCATATCAGATGCCGATGGCAAAGTGAGTTTTGCCAATATACCGTCGGGGCATACCTATTTGCTTAAAGAAACCTCAATGCCGGATACATACAAAAGTACATACCTGCAGAGTTTAGAAACGTATAAGGTTACGGTATCTTACGGCGTTGTAACAATCAAGGATAGTAAAGGAACTGATGTTACCGACGGTTTTGAATTCAACAATCCATTACTTGGTAAGCCTGAGAAAGAGGTAGTAAGCGAGGCCGGTAAGGACGGCGCAGCTGTCCGGGTGGGCGACGAGATTACCTATGAAATTAGCTACGCAAACTATGACAGCGCGGCAGCGACAATAGAGATCAAGGACACCCTGCCTGCAGGCGTGGACTTCGTATCGGCAACAGACGGCGGCACAGAGACCAGCGGTGAGGTGACATGGACGCTGACAAATGTGGCGGGCGGCGACAGCGGAACGGTACAAGTAGTCGTGAAAGTAAACGAAGACGCAGTCTTGATGATTGAGAATACGGCCACTGTAAAAGTGGGCGACAATGAAGCGAATAATACCAATACGACAGAGAACCCTGTGGGCCCGACGAAAGAGGTAGTAAGCGAGGCTGGTAAGGACGGCGCGGCGATCCAGGTAGGTGACGAGATTACCTATGAGATTAGCTACGCAAACTATGACAGTGCAGCAGCGACGATAGAGATCAAGGACACCCTGTCTGCAGGCGTGGACTTCGTATCGGCGACAGATGACGGCACAGAGTTTGGCGGTGAGGTTACATGGACACTTACAAATGTGGCGGCTGGCACCAGCGGAACGGTGCAAGTAGTCGTGAAAGTGAACGAAGACGCAGTCACGAAGATTGAAAATGAAGCTATGGTACAGGTCGGTGACAATACGGCGGTATCCACTAATACGGTAGCGAACCCCGTTGGCAACACGGTGGTCTATGACGGTAACGGGAACACAGGGGGAATGGCACCGGTGGATTCGAACGGATATGCTTCCGGCGATACGGTGACGGTATTGGATGAAGCCGATCTTGAAAAGGAGGGCTACACTTTCATCGGTTGGAACACGGAGGCTGACGGCAGCGGTGATTCCTATGACCCTGACGATACCTTTATCATAACAGGAGGCACCACGCTGTACGCACAATGGGCAGAAGATCCCGAGAAAAAAGTAGTCAGCGAAACCGGTAAGGATGGTGCAGCGGTAGCGGTAGGCGACAAGCTGACCTATGAGATCCACTATACGAACTATGAAGAGGAGGCAGCGACTGTTGTTATTATCGATAAACTGCCGGAGGGTGTGACTTATATATCCGCCGATCATGACGGAACCTACGACGAGGCCACCCATACGGTGACGTGGACGCTGAACGACATAGCCGGAGGCACAGGCGGTGTCGTGAACGTAGAGGTAGAAGTCAACGAGGATGCGGTCGTGAAGATCGAAAATGAAGCCACCGTAAAGGTAGGCGACAACACTCCGCAGGTATCCAACAAGGTGGAGAATACGGTGACACCGGATGAACCGGAGAAACAAGAATATAGCGTGGGATATATCTTCAATTCAGACGATGGGAGTGCATTGCCTCCAGAAGTGTTGGCAAGACTGCCTGTGGACAGCAATACCTATGCAGACGGCGATACAGTGACGGCGATTATTCCGGATGAGACGACGGTGACGGTACAGGGTGGAACCTGGACGTTTGCTGGTTGGGATGCAGACAGCAAGACGGTTT
>Ga0153983_1000007_pt1 | contig 40778 bp, 38 predicted proteins | sample TSGA067MetaG_FD_104693 | JGI IMG/M metagenome (GOLD analysis project Ga0153983, IMG submission 104693) | Attine ant fungus gardens microbial communities from Georgia, USA - TSGA067 MetaG | ecosystem: Host-associated > Fungi > Mycelium > Unclassified | place: USA: Georgia, Alexander Wildlife... | reverse complement strand
CATAGGACTTTCCCGTCTCCTACCTTTTCACGAATAGAGCGGATAGAATCTTCTACGAAGGAATCCATCTTCCAGTCTCCGCTGCATCCACAGATTTGATATACGAAATTCGAAAGCATTTTTGTTCCTTCCGAAGTATGGAGTACTTCCGGATGAAATTGAAATGCATATAATTTTTTCTCCGTATGTTCTGCGGCAGCAACCGGGCAGTCTGCGGAGTGTGCCGTAATGGCAAACCCATCGGCCATCTCTTCAATATAATTCGTATGGCTCATCCAGCAGATTGTTTTTGGAGATACTCCATTGAAAATCTTAGATTCCGTCTTTACCATAACTTCTGTTTTTCCATATTCCCGAATGCTGGCTTTGGAAATCTTCCCTCCCAATAGCTGCATCATTAACTGAGCCCCATAACAAATACCCAAAATCGGAATACCCAATTCAAAAATTTCTTTTGTATAACTGGGAGAATCCGCCTCATAGGTACTGGCAGGTCCTCCCGTAAAAATAATACCTTTGGGATTTATTTTTTTAATAGTCTCAATATCCGTTTTATAGGAATAAATTTCACAGTATACATTGTTTTCACGCACACGGCGTGCAATCAATTGATTATACTGTCCTCCGAAGTCTAACACAATAACTGTTTCTCTTTTCACAATAGTTCCTCCTGTGTATTCTGATTCACATCATATGTACTCCATTATAAATTAGCACCCTCATATTTACAATAGATTTTATTGGATAAAGTTTGATTTATGAAGATACTTTTCCCTTGTGGCAAGACCGCCTCTGATATGACGTTCTTGTTTGTTAACATCCAGCACTTTCCTTGCTCTTTTTGCCAGTGCAGGATTAATTTGTAATAATCGCTCTGTGACATCTTTATGTACGGTAGATTTGCTTATGCGAAATTCTTTTGCTGTCTGTCTGACAGTTGCATTTTGTTCGATGATATATGTGGCAATATCCACTGCCCTTTCTTCTATATAACTTTTCAAAAAATCCCTCACATACAGTGTTTTTACATTGTATGCGGGGGATTCCATAATTAGACACATCGATATTTTTTCGAATGTTATTCTGTCGTCTCCGGTACTTCCGTAATAACTGCAGTTTCCATTAAAATATCACATGCTTTCCTCCATAAAATCGTATTTTTCACCTGTGACTCATCGTACGCTTCCAGCAGTGTTTTTTTATCCTCATACCCATAGGAAACTGCAAATTCATTCATCATTTCATCGTAGTCTTCCTGCGTAATCTTAACGTCTTCCGCATTGAAGATGGCCTGCACAACCATTTTCTGCGTCAAATAGGATTTCCCCTGCTCCTGTGCCAATTTTTCAAATTCTTCCTCTGTATACCCCATCGTTTCAATCAGTTCATCCAGCGTCATATCATACATACTTCCATACATTGACTCGATCTGATCTTTGTAGTTTTGTACTTCTTCCGCTAATAAATCCTCAGGATATTCTTTAATTTCAGAGTCATCTACCACCAGCGTAAATAATGCTGTCTGCAAATCAGATTCTGACCGACTCTCATTGCTCTCCTGCAGGCTTTCTTTTATAGAAGCTTTGTACTCATCTATCGTTGTATATTCTGTATTTTCTGCCACCCATTCATTTGTCAGCTCCGGCGCCTCAGATATGCTGTTGACCGTAACGAGAAAGACAACCGGCTTTCCGGCAAAATCAGGATTATTTTCATATGGATCCGGGAAGGTAAGGTTTAATTCCACTTCATCCCCTATATTAGCTCCGATCAGTCCCGCTTCAAACCCCTCAATAAGAGAATTTGAGCCGATTTCCAACGTCTGCGCTTCTGCCGTCCCGCCTTCAAATTCAGCGCCGTCCATACTTCCCACATAATCAATATTAAGGATATCGCCCTCTTGTACCGCTCTGTCAGTTACTTCTACCGTATTAGCAGCTAATCCACTGTCAATCTGTGTCTGAATATCCTCATCGGTTACTTCATAAATTGTTTTTTCTGCTTCCAGACCTTTATACTCTCCAAGTGTTACATAGTTATCCAGGTCATCAATGTCAATTGCCCGAATTGTGTCTTTAGCTGTGTCTTTAGATGTATCTTCTTTGGTATTACCGCATCCGGCAAGCATGGCACCTGCACACAATACAGCCATCCCTATCATAAATTTCTTTTTCATCATTTTTCCCTTTCTTGGGTATTTCTTATTCTTATCAGTTACAGAAGTCCCACATGTGTTATATCATACTTTATTCAAAAAAGATAGTCTTTCATTCATTTTTCACATAATCTTCACGAAGATATTGCCTTTTCAGATAAAGAATGATAAAATTAGCCGTGTCTGTCAAATTGCAGACAGAAATTACAATGGTTACAATCCGCTCTGCGGATCCGCGGCCAGGAAAGAGGTTCCTATGAAACTTTGGATGATTTTACTGATTATATTGGCAATTCTTGTAATTGCACTTGTTGTACTATATTTTCTGGGGAAACGGGCACAGCGCAAGCAAGAAGCACAAAAGGAGCAGATGGAAGCAGCAAAGCAAACTGTCTCGATGCTTATCATTGATAAAAAGAGGCTTCCCATAAAGGAATCAGGACTGCCCCAAATCGTGATCGATCAGACCCCGAAACTCATGCGCCGTTCCAAGCTTCCGATCGTAAAGGCAAAAGTAGGCCCCAAGATTATGACCTTAGTCTGCGATGAAAAAATCTTTGATTCGGTTCCTGTAAAAAAAGAAGTAAAGGCAACCGTAAGCGGGATCTACATCACAGATATCCGGGGAATACGGGGACCGTTAAGTGCCGCTTCGGAAAAACAAGGTTTCTTTAAAAAACTGAAAAACAAAGCTCTGAATGCCGCCGAAAAAAAATAATCTGCAGCCGGCACGTCTCTCATCACAAGATGCACAGACGTGCTTTTTGTATCCTCTAAATCAACTGGATAAAGAAAAATCTCCGGCACCTTTCGCCTTCACATTCATGTTGAGACAGCAGTCTGCCACATGCTCTTCATTGATCTCCAGGGCATAGTCGATAACAATATCCAGGTTTTCTGCCGTTTCATTTACACTGATTTTTGTTGCCGACAATCCCATCTGCATATTTCCAAAAGGAGTATTATAAAATGTCACGTTTTTTTTCTGTTCTTCAAATACCATATGTACATTAGCAACGCCTTTTTTCCTGACTTCTACTGCATCATCCTTTGCCTTAACAATATTATGAGTAACCTCTTGAAATTCTTCCATCACCTCATCATATACAATAAAATGGCAGCCATTGCGATGATAATAGCTTCCTACGACTACCATTACCAATTCTGTAGCCTCTTCCTCCTGATTGAGTGTCTGCAGTCCTTTGATTGTAATCAATACTTCCTTTGTCATCTTTTCAGTACTCCTCAATGCTAATCTGACGTGTCATTGTCACATCATAGGGAAGAATTGAATTTGCAAATTCCGTAAAGCGTTCTTCCGCATCACTGACATAAAAACGATACGGGAACTCTTCTTCCATCGTTCCTCCGCTGGTTAAGTCCTGCTCTTTTAATAAGCGTTCCAGCGCCTTCGCCGTTTCATAAGCCGGATTTACTAACATTATCTTTTCTCCCACGATGTTCTGAACTAAAGAACGTAACAGCGGATAATGGGTACATCCCAGAATTAACGTATCGATGCCCTCCTCCAGTAAATCCTTTAAGTACCGGGCTGCCACTTTTACCGTGACCGGATCATTTAGCCATCCTTCTTCTACCAAAGGTACCAGCAAAGGACAGGCTTTTCCAATTATGGTAATGGCGGGATCCTGTTTCTGTATGAATTCCTCATAGATTTGTGAATTGACAGTTGCTCTTGTCCCGATAATGCCAATCCGCTTATTATTAGTCGCCAGAGCGGCTACTCTTGCTCCCGGTTTTACCACCCCAAGGATCGGAAGATCAATTTCCCCCCGGATAGTCTCAAGCGCTACCGCACTGACCGTATTACAGGCTACTACGATCGCTTTTACATCCTGCGTTTCCAAAAAGCGAATAATTTGTCTGGTATATCGAATAACTGTTTCTTTTGACCTGTTTCCATAGGGAACCCGCGCGGTGTCTCCAAAATAAACAATCCGTTCATTCGGCAGATTACGCATAATCTCTCTCGCAACCGTAAGACCGCCTACCCCTGAATCAAAAACCCCGATAGGTCTTTCATCGCTATGACTCATATAAATTCTCCATTATTGTTGGCTGTGCATTTTCACATTATATTATTTTAACCTTTACAGAGCTATAATTCAAGAAGAATATCAATTTTCAAAAGTGCGGGGTAATGCATGTTGGCCATCAGGATGGCCAACATGCATTACCCCGCACTTTTAAAATAGCCCCCCATCAATTGAACCAGCGAAAACTTATTTTTACATCCGGATTTTTCATAACCGTATTAAATTCTTCCTCTGTCAATAAATTTTTCAGCTCCTCTTTCTTTTCCTCTGTTACGATTCCATGCGTTGCATCAATAAAGCATAAGCTTGGATAAAGCACACACCACCAGTTTTTCCCTTGCGCTTCGCCGATTTGAATCTGCAGTGCTTCATATTCTCCTGCCGGAAAGGTACAGTCTCCATATGTCTTCTGCGGAAAATATGTTTTCGTTATCTTGGCTGTTACAGGGTACGCATATCCTTCTGATTGAATTGTTTGATTGGCCTCTTTTACAATCCCATCCATATGCCTAAGGACACTTTCTTTGGTCTCTTCTAAGGAATGACTGTCCGCTAATATGTCCTCCAGATATTCGATCACCTCAGTCTTTACCTGCAGTTTCAGTTTCTGATCACTTTCTGTATCACTGTTTGCCAATACATGGAAACGGAGAATTTCGTTCGCAATTCCCTGTTGGATTTCCTCCTCGGATTCTCTGTTTTTTATAGCCGTCCGGTTTCCTGCCGCTATTGCTCCGATTAAGCCTATAATAAGAGCCGCAATAACAGCTGTTTTATGATTAAAATGAATACTTTTCATCTTATTTATGTACCTCCTAATATCTGTTATATTAGGAGTATGGGCAGATTCCTTTTATCTATTCAATCATGATTTGATTTCCTTCCAGTTTTACCAATGGAAGATCCGGAAACTCGTCTTCATTGTGCCATGCATTATAAAGATCCTGGAGCAGAACCTGATTTTTTGTATCCTTTTTGGGCTTATTTTCCAAAATTCCTGTCAGATAATCTCCCAGAGAATCTATTTCATTTCCGTTAAGTGCCATTACTTCCCGAATTTGTTCGCTGGAAAATACATATATATTGCCTGCTATATCGGGATTTCCTTCCAGATATGCCAGCATTTTGGTCAGCGCTTCTTTATTTTCGAGCAGTCCTTTTCCCATTAATATGACCTTTATATGCCCCAAATCCAGATAATTTTCCTGACTTTTCCCAAATTTCTCTTCGATTTCCGGAAATGTGTTCCCCTTATATACATTCCGCAGATTTAATTCATTTTGGACATTCTCTCTTTTGATCTGTCCTGTGCTTCTGGAAAGATCCGGTATTCCAAAAATCACTTCATAGCCACTGTCATAATCAATACTGATAATGAGCGGAAATGCCCGCTTTTCAGGCTCTACACTGCCGCATCCGGTAAGGAACAGGCACATAAAAAGAAAAAGGATACCTGTAAGCCATTTTTTCATTCCCGTATCCTCCTTCTTTTGATAATCCCGATTGCCAGAGTGACAAGCAAAAATAAGGGAACATAGACCCATTTTAACAGCCATCCGTAATAGCTTGGGGATATGCTCATCTGCTTGCATATAACCGCACCTGCATACATCAGACAGACTGCTAAAATCCTGTATTTCTCCCAGTGTACACTGCTTAACAATTCGTTTTGATAAAAAAATATACTTCCCAGCGCGAATAATACACTAAACAGTATAAAAATAATCCAGAACACATCTACGCGCTGGAGAAAGTTCCCGGGAAGACCTACTCCTTTCATCAAGTCGATAACCGGAAACTGCTTATACAGCAGTCCCTGGATTCCATACGTTCCCTGCAGTACGATAAAGGCAAGTATCAAAAAAGCCGCCAGCAGCCCCGCCGCTCCCATGATAGTTCCCTTCGTACTTGCTGATTTTTCAACCCGGCTTAGCGTGAATGGTAATAACACCATGGGCGCAAATGCACAGAAAATTCCATAGCTGCCCCATCCCAGATTTTCCACGGTTATGGAGGCGCTTTGCTCTAAATAATCGGGATGAACCTGAAAAACAGCCAATACAAACATAATCACTACCGCCCCTGTAATAACAGGATAGATGACCTCCGCCATTCTCCCTCTTGCCTCCAGCCCTTTTTTGCTCCCCTGACAGCAAATAACAATTGCCAGTCCCATAATGATCCACCCCGCAGCATTTTTCACCAGAAATCTGGAGACCACCGCATGCATAGTTAGAAGCAGGAAAATACCTGTTACCACAAGATACGAAAGATATAATAAAATGATCATTCTGCTTATTATTTTACCGAAATTCTTTTCCATATTTGTAAAAAGATTGCTCAGCCGAATTAAATAGATAATATAAAAAAACAGAAAAAAGCCACCAATGAACACGCATAGAACTCCCACTCTCCCCACCAATGATTCCCATCCGGGGATTTGCAGCAAAAAAATCCCAAGAAAGCTTACTATGACCTGGCGAAATAACTGGCGGTGAGAAATCGTATTATTATTGATGTGCATACTAGTTCCCCCCCTTTTTTCTTAAACGTACCTTTTCTTCTTTTCGTGCAAATATCGGACGCATATTCATCCACCAAATCGGAGCCCGCAGCATCCCTTCTCTTTGCCCTTTGCTTCTTTCCTTCCTGCTCCCTGTAAACGGTGTCAGATAGGGAATGCCAAAACTGGTAAGCCCGGCCAGATGGCTAATGAGCAAATATACTCCCAAAGCGATTCCAAAAATACCAAGTGTCCCTCCTAATACAATAAATCCATACTTTAACAGTCGAAACGGAGCTGAGAATTCCTCATTTGGAATTGTCAGGGAACTAAGTGCGGTAATCGCCACCACTACTACGATCATCGGACTTACCAGATTCGCTTCGACCGCCGCCTGCCCAACAATCAATCCTCCTACGATACCCATTGTTCCGCCCAGCGGACCGGGCATACGGATACCAGCCTCCCGAATTAATTCAAAGGCAAGCTCCATGATAAGAATTTCCAACATACTGGGAAAAGGCACTCCTTGCCTGGCTTCCGCAAAGGAAAGCATCAGATTCGTAGGCAGTACCTGTGTATGAAAATCAGTCACGGCAAGATACATACCGGAAAAAATCAGCGTTAAGACAACTGCCGCATAGCGAAGCATCCGCATGAAACTGGCCATCTCAAAATGATTGTAACGATCCTCACTGACCTGCAGAAAATTATGAAAAGTCGTTGGCAGCAAAAGACCGGAGGGAGAATTGTCCACTAAAAGAAGAATCCTTCCGTCCAGCAGTTCCATCGCTGCCCGATCCGGTCTTTCTGTTGTCTGAAACTGGGGAAATGGAGAATACCATGTCTCCTCGGTCAGCTGCTCCAGTACTCCACTGTCTGCAATACCGTCAATTTCAAATGTATTCAGACGATTTTCTATTTCCTCCAACAGGGAAGGCTCAACCAGATCTTCGACGTAAAGCATCTGCATCATCGTATTGGACCTTACGCCTATACTCTTTTCTTTGACTTTTAGTTTTGTATCCCGCAGGCGCTTTCTTACTAATGCAGAATTGGATTTTACCGTATCTCCAAAGCCTTCTTTGGAGCCGCGCAATACCTTTTCCCCTTCTGCCTGGGAAACTCCCATGTCTGGATATCCTTTACTGGATATCTTTAAAGCAGCAGGATAGCCATCCAGGAAAAATATGGCATTTCCTGCCAGCATTGCGGCAAATGCCTCATCCATCGTGTAAAGCGTTTTTACATCGGAAATACCTAATCCGTTGTCCTGTACAAAAGGCAGGATTTCATCGGCAGACATCTGCCACATATGACTGATCAGCTTTCCGATAACCGTATCTTCAAGCATGATATTACTGACTGCTACCTCGATATAAACTACGACACAGCGTACTTTCTTGTCTTTTCCCAGCATCATGGGACGAATAACAATATCCGCACAATTTTCACAGCGTTTCCGAATATATTCTTCATTCACCTGTATATCAACAGATATATCATTATACGCAGACATATCCCACCTCCTTGCAATTTAAAAGAGATGCTGTTCGGCATCTCTTTTTATCATACACATATTTTCTATTTTTATTCTTTCCCTTCCAGACTGCGGATAATTGCTTTTTGCTGATTATCAATATGGTTGCGGATATTTTCAACTGCCTTCTCTTTATTACGCTCTTTTACCGCTGTCCATATGGCCTCATGCTCTATTGCCAGAGTTTTTCTGGCCGTACTATCCTTTAGATATTCAATCCGGTACCGATACATCTGTTCTCTCAAATTGTTAAGAATCTGTACCAGCCTCGGATTATCCGTCGCATGATAAATGATTTCATGAAATTCCACATCTGACTCTGCCAGTCCGGCAAGGTTGTCAGTTTTCATGGCAAACTGAAACTGGTTCGAGAATTTCTTGAGCTTTTGGATCTCATCCGTAGAAATCCTCTCACAGGCCAGCTTAACGGCCAGTTCTTCCAGACCTTTTCGAACTTCCAGAACATCCTTTAAATCACGTATTGTTATAGAAGCTACTTTTGCTCCTTTTCTGGGGATCATGACCGCAAGTCCTTCCAATTCCAGCTTATGGATAGCCTCTCTTATAGGCGTACGGCTTACCCCCAGGCGATTGGCTAAATCCATTTCCATGAGACGTTCTCCCGGTTTTAGTTCTCCTTTTAAGATGGCACGGCGCAGAGTGTTAAAAACCACATCCCGCAAAGGCAGATATTCATCCATATACATTTCAAAATCACTCATCATTCGTATTTTCCTCCATCATTATATGGCGTAGTTAAAAATACTTGTCTGACTAATCTGCTCCGTTTCAATCTGATACATGCATTTCTGGCCTTTTTTTCTTCATCAAAGATCCCAAATACCGTAGGTCCGCTGCCGCTCATCAATGTTCCCAGCGCTCCATTTCCCAGCATCTGGCTTTTAATCTTGTCAATGACAGGGTGTCTGTTAATCGTAACCGTTTCCAATACATTTCCCATGGAATCTGCGATCTTATGGATATCCTGCTCCCGAAGACCTGCGATCATTCTGTCAATATCCGGACGGCGGGTCAGCTGATCCAGCTTTAAATTTTCATAAACAGCTCTAGTCGAAACACTAAACCCAGGTTTCCCAAGAAGTATATAACACTTCGGCATCGGCGGCAGCGGCGTCAGCACTTCACCAATCCCTTCTGCCAATGCTGTCCCGCCCATAATGCAGTAAGGCACATCGGCACCGATAGCGCTCCCTCTTTCCATCAATTCTTTTTCCGTAAGCCCTAACCGAAACAGCCGGTTCATTGCTATCATAGCCGCCGCCGCATCCGAGCTTCCCCCGCCAAGACCCGCGGCAACAGGAATATATTTGTACAATCGGACCGAAACACCGCCCGTAATGTGAAATTCATCCATCAGTAAACGAATCGCTTTACTGACCAGATTATTTTCATTCGTTGGTATATAGGGAAGATTCGTAGTAAGAGCAATTCTCTGCTTTTTGCTTTTCACTATATCCAACTGATCATACATATGAATCGTCTGCATAATCATTCGTACTTCATGATAGCCGTCTTCTCTTTTGCGTATTACGTCCAGCCCAAGATTGATTTTGGCTAAGGATTTATATCTCATGGTATTCTCCTGCTTTTATTACATTTTGTATACAATAATATATCATGGAAAGGTAAAAAGCAACACTAAGCTTCGACCTTTTTCATCAAAATAAGCGTATCGTATGGATGAATTTCATCATCCTTTAATTCATTGAGTTCTTTTATCGTATCAATGGTTGTATAAAAAGTTTTTGCAATATCCCATAAAGTATCCCCCGGCTGCACCAAATATCCGATAATACCGGGCATATTCTGCAGTTTCCCTTTATCCAGCTGCTGCTCTTCGATATCGGTAATAATTCCCTGTTCATTCTGGCGTACAACCAAAGCATTTAAATTCATCACAATTTTTACTTCGATTTCATTGCTGTCGATCATCGTGGTAGACAGCTGCTCTAAATCCGTGCGCAAATGATACAGACACCCGGAATCAATGCCATTTGCTTCGATGGTATGACTAAATGGAATCATGGTATTCATGGAATAAAACGGCATATCATCATCACTTACAATATACAAAATCCGTACCTGTATAACACCTTCTACTAAAATGCCGTCTTCCACAATCTGCGTATCGTCTACTTTCACACTGCCGTCACTATGGCAGATCTGCAGGATTTTCCCCTGCTCCTCTTCCACCTGAATCCTGTCATTTACCCTGCATTTCGAAAAGTTTTTAACAAGCAGACTTTCCAATTTTTCAGTCTGTCTGGTTGGCACACATTCGGCAAGAGGGGTGTATACATCCAGCAGCATAGACACTTCTTCCTCTTCATAAACTTTGATTTCTAATTCCAGAACGACATCCACGCCGATAATCCGCTCTTCTCCATCTTCATCTAATTTGACCTTCAACTCTCCCTGCATTACGCTTACATCAATATTCGGAACCATATCCTCGCTGCATCCCAGACACTCCATATCCTGGGAAAAGGGAACCGAATATTCCAGCCACTGCAGAGAATTATTGTCATCATTGCCGTTGTAAAGAGCAAATACAAACAGTTCTCCTTTGACCGAGATTTTGTCATTTTCCGTACGGATATCTAAGCCCCTTGCTTCAATCGTATCCCACAGTAATTCATTGACATTCGGCTTATTCGATGCAAGCGTAATTTCCTCCTTTATCCGCATAGCATCCTTTTTATGTACTGCCAGGCCCATCAGAGAAATTGTCTGTTTCTTTTGGGAAATATCTGCATCTGTCAGTCCCACCGGCAGCTCAAGATCTAACTGCTCCTCTACCACTGCGGTAAACGTAACTAACGCTTTCATATTTAGTTTGCGGGAATTGATCAGATGCAGACTCAAATCCTCAATATCCCATTTCAACCGTATCTTATCGCCATTTTCCAGCCCGTTTAAATACAGTGTTTCTTCAATCGGCAGGCTGCTTGTAAGACTGTGAATACGCCGCTCTTCCCCATCTTCTACATACAGCAAAAATAGTATTAAATTTCCTTTTACAAATGCATGCCCCTCTGTAATCTGGACGTTTTCGATCTGCACTTCTCCTCTTTTTTGGATCATCCTTCCGACATCCGGTTTCACATCCTGGACATTGAGATCTTCATCAAAAGTCACCTGGCTGATAGCCTCACATTTGGTTTTCAGCATATGTATCTGCTTCTTAATTAGTTCCAAAATACTCCCTCTTTTCTATTTTATATTTTTATTCAAAAATCACCGGCTCTTCCCGGTATTCCATCTTAATAACAATATAGGGATACGATGGTTCCTCTTTTATTTCCTGTTCTCTGTCAGGGCCAATCAATGTAGTTTCCAGATGAATCGCATTATCCCAAAGTGACAAATCGACAATCTGGATACTATATCCTCCTGTTTCCTGCTTCCCATATCCTTTTAAAAGGTATAGATATTCTCCGTCCTGATAGGTCATCTGAAATTCTTTTTCCTTATTCTCCTCCAACAGATCTTTTATTTCTTCCGGAAAATCTTCTTCCTTCATAACTGTATATTCCGGCTTTACCGCATCATCAGCTTTCACTTTTGTCAGACTGCATCCTGTAAACAGGCAGGTTATCGTACTTACAAGCAAGAATCCCATTGTCCATTTTTTCATAATACTGCCTTATTTCCATTCTTACAAATATTTTATGTGAAATGTTCAAATTTATTCTATTCTTTTGGGGATTGCAAGTTTTGTTTTTTTTCCATATAATGAGAATGCGGAAAGCTTTACAGTTAGGAAGCGAATTGGCAGCGGAGCAACCTCAAAGTTTTTACATGAAAGAACAAAAAGAAATAAAAAATAAAAAAGACAGAAAAGATTTCGTGGAGGAGTTTATGATTCGGTTTATTTTTACTTGCATTGTTGTGGTTGGTTTTCTTATTTTGTCAATTCCTATTTTGATTATTGAATGGGTAATTGGTCTCTTTTCTCCTTATATGAAAAGTATCAGCTCTCTGCGTATTGTGCAGGGTGTCTTTTGGTTGTGTATTAAAATATCGGGAGCCAGGGTCACTGTGATCGGTCATGAACATGTACCTGCTGATCAGGCTGTTTTATATATCGGCAATCATAGAAGCTTTTATGATATTCTTCTAACTTATATGCAATGCCGGGGCTTAACCGGTTATATCGCTAAAAAGGAGATGCTGTATATTCCCTTACTGAGTAATTGGATGAAATATCTCCATTGCCTGTTTCTTGATCGTCAAAATATTAAAGAAGGTTTGAAGACGATCCTGACAGGCATCGAAAAAATAAAAGAGGGGATTTCGATCTGCATCTTTCCGGAGGGAACACGAAGCAGAACTGAAAATGAACTGGAGATGCTGCCCTTTCATGAAGGCAGTTTTAGGATTGCAACAAAAACAGGATGCCCTATTGTCCCAATTGCTTTAAGCCGTACCGCAGGTATCTTTGAGAATCAGTTCCCTAAAATCCGTCCTTGTGATGTGATTGTGGAATATGGGGAGGCGATCTATCCTGAAGAGCTTAGTAAAGAGGATAAACGATTTATAGGGACGTATACGAAGAATAAGATTTTGAAGATGTTGGAAGGGCATAGGTTTTAAGGAGGTAAAACCGTGAATTACTTTGAATATACGATGGTAAAATTAGAGATTTTTGTACCTATTACACACCTTGATCAAATCAGTAAAGCATTACGGTCAGTTGGCGCAGGGGCTATCGGTAACTACGATAGTGTCCTTAGCTACAGCCCCGTTAAAGGTCGCTGGCGACCGCTGCCCGGTGCCGATCCTTATGATGGTACAGTTGGGGAGCTTAGCGAGGCAGACGAATATAAAGTGGAAGTCTGCTGCCGCAAGGAGGATGTAGATGAAACTCTTCGTGCTATCCAAAAAGCACATCCTTATGAAGTGCCTGTTATTAATGCCATTCCACTAATAAAAACAGGATTGGATTATTAACTCAAACTTCGCACATTGGAGACGGGGCATAGACAAGGCTGAGAACGGCTCCAATGTGCGAAGTTTGAGTTAATAACTAGAAAGCAGATCCACCACTTTTTCAAACTGCATAAAGTGAGAAGCCTTCACCAGCACCGTATCTCCTTCAGAAACCAGGTTTTTCAACTGTTCCAGCAGCTGCTCCAGGCTATCCAAATGTATTACCTTCATCTTGGGACTAACTTCTTTTGCCGCCTCCGCTATATACCGGCTAAGCGGTCCTGCACAAATGAAGGTATCCAGATTCATCCCGGCCGCATACCGGCCCACTTCCCGGTGAAGCTCAATCTCGTCAGCACCCAGTTCTCCCATATCTCCTAAGATAGCAGTTTTAGTGGTCAGAGTACTTTGGAGAATTTCCAGAGATGCCTTCATCGACATGGGGTTTGCATTATAGCAGTCATCAATAATGGTATAGTTTTCCGTTTCAATGATATGAAACCGGCCGGTGACCGGCTTTAAAGATTCTATTCCCGATTTGATCTGATTTGGCGTAAGACCATATACATAGCCTGCGGCCGCACCTGCCAAAGCGTTATAAACCATATGCATTCCCGGGACAGGAATGTGTACCTGAAAAGATTCCCCTCCTATATGGATACGGCAGGCGCTCCCTTTCAGACCTTGATGTTCTATTTTATCTGCATAAATAAACAAGGTCGTTGAGACACCAAAGAACAGAGGAGTAATTCCTTTTACTTCTTTTATCGTTCTTAGTTTCTCATCGTCTCCGTTTAATAGTATGTGACCGCCTTTTTTCAGAAAATCAAAGATTTCCGTTTTTGCTTGTAATACACCGTCCCGCGTCTTTAGGTTTTCCAGATGGCAGTCACCGATATTCGTAATCACACAGGTGTCCGGCTTTGCGATCTGTGCCAGCCGGTGCATTTCTCCAAATTCACTGATACCCATTTCCAGCACAGCTATTTCATGTTCCTCTCTCAGTTCAAATATTGTAAGCGGGAGTCCCAATTCATTATTAAAGTTTCCCTGGGTTTTTAATACATTAAACTTTTGCGAAAGCACAGCGGCTATCATTTCCTTAGTACTGGTTTTCCCAACACTTCCGGTAATTCCTACTACCGGAATCTTCAGTCCTTCCAGATAGTATTCGGCAACTGCCTTTACTGCCTCTAAAGACGAGGTTACACGAATGTACGGATATGCAGTTTTTCCCAAGTCCTTTTCAGAAAGCGTGCATAAAGCACCTTTTTCCATGACTTCTTCGATAAAGCTATGTGCATCCACACGGGCTCCCTTGACGGGAACGAATAATCCGCCTGGTTGAATTTTACGGCTGTCTGTCGTAATACTGCTTACGCTTTGCTGCTTTTTACTCTCTGCTCCCACATAGCTGCCGTTACAGACCTTAGCAATATGCTCCAGTGTTAAATTTTTCATAATAATCTATGCTCCACTTATTCATATTTCTTCAAGGACACCCGAATTAATTCTTCGCACAAATCCGGAAAATCCATACCAACGACTGCTGCTTCCTGCGGCAGCAGACTGGTAGGGGTCATACCGGGGAGTGTATTGGCTTCCAGGCAGAACATTTCCTCCTTATCGTTCATCATGAAATCCAGCCTTGCATAGCTTTCTAAACCCAATGCCCGAAAACCGTTTTCCGCAAATTTCTGCATCTTTTGTGAAAGCTCCAAAGATAAATCGGCAGGGCAGGTTTCTACTGCAGCCCCGGTCTGATATTTATTCTTATAATCATAGAAGCCCTGTAAGGGTTCGATTTCAATTACCGGAAAGGCTTTCCCTTCAATTATCGCTACGGAGAATTCTCTGCCCTGTATATACTGTTCGATAATCACTTCTTCTTCGTACAAAAAGCATTGTTCCAGCGCATCCTCATATTCTTTTTGGTCATGAACAATAAAAACCCCTACACTTGACCCGCCGCAGCAGGGTTTTACCACTACGGGAAAGCGCATCCCAGAGGTTGATAACTGCTCGCCGGCTTTATTATCGCTTCTGTGCAGCGAAATCCCTTTTGGTGTGGGTATACCGCTGTACATAAAAATCTTTTTCGCAATTCCTTTATCCATTGCCAAACCACTGCCAAGGGAACCTGCGCCGGTATATCGAATGCCCATCAAGTCAAAAGCTGCCTGCACTTTTCCATTCTCTCCATTGTCTCCGTGAAGAGCCAAAAACACAACATCCGCCTGTTTACAAATCGTAATTACATGAGGACCAAAAAAATCCCGTTTCTCTTTTTTTATCTCCTCCAGCTGTTCATCAAAGCTTTTGATATATGCTGTTTCTTTTTCTATATCATATTCAGAGGGAAATATTGTTTCCGGCAATTCTTCTTTTCCGAAAAATACATCCAGAAGAATTGCCTGATGGTTCTTTTTTCTTAATCCCTCACAGACTTTTGTCCCGGATATGATCGAAATATCCCGTTCCGTACTGATTCCACCAGCTAATACTACAATCTTCATAGGTCTGCTCCTTATTGTCTGTATCACTTTTATAGTATTAATACTAATCAATTTATGTGTGTTTGTCAACGAATCCGATTAAAAGTTATACCTTTCTGATGGTTCTGTAAATCAAAATATAAATTACTCAAATTCCACACATCGGAAACGGGGCATCGGTAAGTCTGAGATTTCATTAATTTATATAAAAACAGACGATCCGCATCATCAGGAAGCATTTCCTGATGCGAATCATCCGCTTTCATTAAAACCATATCCCTCAATTCTTAATACACTACAATCGGATACCCTATTTCGATATTTTCAAAAATGATCTTGGCGTTATCATAAGGTGTGTTGACACAGCCATGTGAGCCGTTTGTCTGATAGATACTTCCTCCGAATTCTGGTCTCCATGTAGCATCATGGATTCCCACGTTTCCGTTAAACGGAAGCCAGAAGGTTACCGGAGATGAATACCCCTGACCCGTCAGATATGTATCCTGCATCTTTGCATCCACCGCCCATACACCGCCTGAAGGTGTATCATATCCTTTCGATACATCTCCTGTGACAATCGCTGTGCTTACTAATTGCTGCCCATCCTTATAGAGCCACATTCTCTGCTCAGAGATACTGATTTCCACATAGGTGCCGCCAATGTCATTTGTATCTCTGCATATTCCTGAGTATAGATAAATAGGTGTCCGCGTCTGGGATTCCCCGTTTTGTATCGCTTCCATTAACGCCGTTGTTTCTTCGGATTTATTGATACACCATCCATAATCACCGCCTTTTAAAGTGATCGTGCTTCCACCTGTCGTCGTAAACTCTCTGCTTAAGCCGAATGTATCATAGGTATACCCCAGCTGCTGTATATATTCCCTTATTTTTTCCTCGCTTAATGAGATTTCCCCTTCTTCATTTTCTGCAATAAATGTCTTTATTACTTCTTTATCGACTACTTCCTGCCGGTCAGAGAAATCATAGGTAACAGTCACTCCCAGATATGCATTGAATTGATCCCGTTTCGTAATTAAGTCTTCATTGTCACTGAAGACTGTTGGATCTATGTAACACCCTTCCTCTTCCAGAGAAATTTTTGTCTCACCCGCATCAATGGAGTCCGTAATCAGCTGAACCGTTTTTTCTTTATCAAGCGTAGTTCCCATAACCTCTGCTGCAATTTCATATCCTGTATCTGTTTCTTCTAAATGCGCATTCTCCGGGGCAGCTACATTTTCCTCAGCAAAAAATGATAATCCGTCAATGACCGCGGTCAATGCTTCTTTGTTATAGGTCGTAGTTGCCGCCATGGTATACGTCTTATCATTTTTAAATGACAAAAACCATGTGAATGGATTTTGCTTTTCTTTCAGTTCTTCTACTTTCCCATCCTCTACATATTTCATGTCAATCTGTGTGGCAACAATGTTTGCTTCCATTTCATCTCTTCCGGTTATGTTCAGAGTGTAGGATTCAATCTCATCGGATAAAGTTTGTTTTACTTCTTCTACTGTCTTTCCGGTAGCATCAATCCCATTAATGACAGAACCCGAATAAAAATGATTTTTATAATAGATCACTCCAAAGATGTAAATCACCGCTACCAGAATTATGTAACCAACCAGTACGCTCAGTACAATTTTCCTTGCTTTTGATTTATTCTTAATTTTCATAATCCTTCCTTTACAATTTCTTTGCCATGTAGTTTAATCTTATTCTAACATCGGAAGAATTTTTGGTAAACCCCTTTCACAAAAGTTTTAGAATTATAAACAATCTATCAAAAGTTTTTCTATACTCACTAATTTCACGCTTATTACAAATATCTGAGCTGCAGCTTCCAGTTCCTCCGGTGTCGGATACGTTGGCGCAATACGGATATTGCTGTCTTTGGGGTCTTTTCCATATGGAAAAGTAGCTCCGGCTCCTGTCATGACCAGTCCGGCTTCCTTTGCTTTGGCTACAATTGCTTTTGCACAGCCTTCTAATGCGTCAAATGAAATAAAATATCCGCCTTTTGGCGCAATCCAGCTTCCAATCCCGGTTCCTGACAGTTCTGTATCTAACACGTGCAGCACAGCCTCGAACTTGGGGCGCATAATGTCTGCCTGGGTTTTCATGTGTGCGGCAATCCCCTTCCCATCTTTAAAATAACGCACATGACGCAATTGATTTATTTTATCATGCCCGATGGTCTGGAAAGTCAAATGCTGCTTAAACTCTTTTAAATTTGCCTGTGAAGAGGCAATCGCTGAGATGCCGCCTCCCGGAAAGCTTACTTTAGAAGTAGACATAAAATGATATACTCTATCCGGATTTCCGGCTTTTTCACACTCTGTTAAGATATTCAGCAAAGCGGCCTGATCCTTTTCATATAGGTGATGTACACAGTACGCATTATCCCAGTAAATTCTAAAGTCACAGGCTGCTGTCTTCATTGCGGCTAATCTTCTGACCGTTTCATCAGAATAGGTAATTCCCTGGGGATTCGAGTATTTCGGAACACTCCACATCCCCTTAATGGATTCATCCTCGCCTGCCAGTTTTTCTATCATATCCATATCCGGACCGGTGGAAAGCATCGGGATATTGATCATTTCGATGCCAAAATGTTCGGTAACACCAAAATGTCTGTCATAACCCGGTACCGGACACAAAAACTTAACTTTATCTAATTTACTCCATGGTGTACTTCCGCAAACTCCATGGGTCATCGAACGGGAAACCGTATCAAACATAATATTCAGACTGGAGTTTCCATAAACGATAATATTCTCCGGAGCTATTTCCGTCATCTCGCCCATAAGCCTTTTCGCTTCCGGGATTCCATCTACAACTCCATAGTTTCTGCAGTCTACTCCTGCTTCACTGTTCATATCAGAAGTGCTGTTTAAAGTATCCATTAATCCCATAGCCGTATCCAGCTGCGCAGCAGCCGGCTTTCCCCGGGACATATCCAGCTTCAGACCCTTTCCTTTTATTTCCTCATACTGTTTTTCCAGATCTGCTTTTATTTGCAATAACTGTTCTTTACTTAATTCACTATATGCTGTCATTATTTTCATCCTCCGGCATTAAGGTCAGATGACCTATTCTTTTTCACTATTCTATTACGAATTTTGACATATTGTCAATATAAACTTGCATTTTATTGAAATATATTTCGTTTATACCTGCAATTTTACTTTTTTATGAATCTCTTCATTGTTTTTCCTGCATTTTATAGAAATAGGAGGCGTATTTCATGCACTGCCAGAGGGATCATCGATAGTCCCAATAACTGTACCCATGTATATAGATCCAGCTGTGTAGTCTGAAATGCATTTACAAAATATGGAATCACCGTCACCATCACCTGCAGTCCGATCCCAATGAGCACCGCAAAAATCATTGCGGGATTTTCCAGATGGTTCATTTTAAAAATTGACCGGTTCGTATCTCTCATGCCAATCGCATGAAACAGCTGTGAAACTCCTAATACGGTAAATGCATAGGTCTGCCCTCCCAGAGAAAACGCATACAGTGTGATACCTCCGATGACGGCGCCATAAAGTATGGTTATAAACCATCCACCCTGAGCGAATAAACCTTCCTTCGGATTTCTTGGCGGCTGATTCATCAGAGATTCCCTGTTATTCTTATCCACTCCCAGGGCAAGTGCCGGCAGAGAATCCGTAATCAGATTCACCCATAAGATATGACTTGCTTTTAGCGGGGTTGGCATGGACAACAATACGGCCACAAACATCGTAATAATCTCTCCGAAATTAGAAGACAGCAGAAACAGGATGGACTTCTTAATATTTTTATAAATGCCTCTTCCCTCTTCCATTGCCTTTTCTATAGTAGAAAAATTATCGTCGGTCAAAATCATATCTGCCGCATTTTTTGCCACATCCGTACCCGTTTTCCCCATAGCGATTCCGATATCCGCTGCCTGAAGGGAAGGCGCATCATTGACACCATCCCCTGTCATTGCCACGATTTGTTCGTTTTTCTTAAATCCCTCTACAATGCGCACCTTGTGAGAAGGCGTAACTCTGGCAAACACCCGAAGATTTTTCATTTGCTTTTCCAGTTCTTCATCGCTCATGTGCTCTAGCTCTTCTCCGCTTAAACACTGTTCTTTTGCATCTGCAATACCAATCTTTTTTGCAATTGCAAATGCCGTGTCTTTATGATCTCCCGTAATCATCGCCACCTGGACGCCGGCCGTTTTAAGCTGGGCAATGGATTCTGCTACCTCTTCTCTTGGTGGATCCATCATTCCAACCATTCCTACAAAGATAAGCTTTTCCGGTAACTTGTTACAGTATTCTTCGGTTACGTATTCCTTCATCGCCAATCCCAATACACGCAGTGCATCCTGTGCCATACTCTCCATGGCCTGACGGATTTTTATCTTTTGGATCTGAGTCAAGGGGACAATCCTGCCGCCAAGCAAAATACTGCCGCATTGCCCGACAATAAAGTCACAGGCCCCCTTTACATAGGCAGTCCTTTGTAATCCATCCTGATGTACGGTCATCATATATTTTTTTCCCGAATCAAATGGAATTTCTCCTATTCTGGGCTTCTGTATTTCCATCTGCTCTTTTTGCATTCCACAATCTTTTCCCATATGTAAAAGTGCAAGCTCCGTCGGATCTCCTATTTCCTGCTCCCCCAGTATGCTGTCATTGCACAGCAGAAATCCTTCCAGCATCTGCTGCTGTTTTTGGACATTTATTTTTTTTACATCCTGCAGTACTCCGTCATAATAGACAGCTACTACCCGCATATTATTTTCCGTAAGGGTTCCTGTTTTATCGGAACAGATTACGCCTACCGATCCAAGTGTTTCCACTGCCGGAAGCTTTCGTATGATCGTATTGACTTTTACCATCCGCAGCACACCGATTGCCAATACGATCGTAACCACTGCCGGAAGCCCTTCCGGAATTGCCGCCACCGCAAGAGAAATTGCAAGCAGCAGCATTTGCAGGAGATTTCGATGCTGAAAAATGCCGATCGCAAATAGGCCGATACAAAGTGCTACCGCTATCCCGCTCAATACTTTCCCCAGATCACCCAGACGTTTTTGCAGAGGTGTTGCTTCAACTGCCGCTTCATTGATCAAACCGGCAATTTTCCCAAGCTCTGTATCCATCGCAGTCGCTACAACAATTCCTTCTCCCTTCCCTTTCATCGCGATTGTGGACATATAAGCCATATTCTTTTGCTCTGCCATGGGAACTTCCTGCATCATCGGACCGTCCGTCTTTTTTACAGGCAGCGACTCCCCGGTCAGCGCTGATTCATTAATTTCCAGATCTTTTACTTTTGTCAGCCGGATATCTGCCGGTATCTGCCGTCCTGCTTCCAGGATAACCAAATCTCCGGGAACTATCAAAGATGCCGGCAGTTCTTCATATTCATTTTCCCTTTTTACCAGCGCAGTAGGAGCGGTCAATTTTTTCAGTGCATCCAGGGACTTCTTTGCTTTTCCTTCCTGAATCACTCCTACCGTAGTATTCAGTGCGATAACTACCAGAATAATAACCGTATCACTGAACTCACGCAAGAGCATGGAAATAGCTGCCGCAATAAATAAAACAAAAATCATAGGCTCATTTAACTGTTCCAGTATCATACCCATCACAGTCTGACCCTTTTCTTTTTTCAATACATTTTCTCCATGCTGCGCCAAACGTAATCGGGCTTCTTCTCTGCGTAGTCCACTTTTTGCGTTTGTATGAAATTGCTCTTCCAGTTCTTCTACATTTTGTGTTTCTAACATTTTGCTACCTCCGATTATGTTAAATTTATGCTTGGCTTTTCAAATATAGAATACTCGTGTTATAATCAAAAAAAGTTCGTAGAGAGGAAGTTTGTGTGATGTGGATTGCTGATGGTTGGAAGGATTATGAATTGATAGATACTTCAAAGGGGGAAAAGCTGGAACGGTGGGGGGATTATTTTTTGATTCGGCCGGATCCTCAGGTGATATGGGATACCCCACGGGTTTTAAAGGGGTGGAAGAAAAGAAATGCTCATTATCACAGAAGTAAGCAGGGTGGAGGTGAATGGGAATTTTTTGATTTACCGAAGCAATGGAGTATCCGGTATCAGGAGCTGACGTTTCAGATTAAGCCTTTTAATTTTAAGCATACCGGATTATTTCCGGAGCAGGCAGTCAACTGGGATTGGTTCAGTGATAAAATAAAAAAAGCCGGACGGCCTGTGAAAATACTGAATCTCTTTGCCTATACCGGGGGGGCTACCTTGGCAGCCGCCGCTGCCGGGGCTCAGGTAACTCATGTGGATGCGTCAAAAGGAATGGTCACCTGGGCTAAAGAAAATGCAATAGCCTCCGGATTAAAGGAGGCTCCCATCAGATGGCTTGTGGATGATTGCATCAAATTTGTGCAGCGGGAAATCCGCAGAGGGAATTTTTATGATGGAATTATTATGGATCCGCCTTCGTATGGAAGGGGACCAAAAGGGGAACTATGGAAAATTGAAGAAGAAATATTTCCGTTCATTCAATTATGCACAAAAGTATTAACCAATACCCCTTTATTTTTTCTGGTAAATTCATATACAACCGGGCTGGCTCCTGCGGTACTTAGTTATATGCTGGGGCTGGAATTAAAAAAATTCGGCGGTACTGTAGAAGCTGGGGAAGTCGGTTTGCCCGTTTCGTCAAACGGACTGGTTTTACCCTGCGGCGCTTCCGGGAGATGGAGCTCCTAGCTATTCTCTCCGGTAAAAGCACTGCAGACTGCCGCAAATGCTCCGAAAAGAATACCGGTAATGGGGAAGATAATCCAGGCACTGCCCCATTTATTGAAAACAAACCCTGCAATAAGGAATGCCGCCGTGGCCAGTGGCCAGACAACCGAAGCCACTGCGCCCACTACTTTATTTTTCTTCCTCTGTACATCGGAATATTCTTCCATCTTTAAAAGTTTTTTATAAGCCTCCGCCGGAATACCTGACGTTATAAAAAGATATACGGCGGCGGCTACAATCAATATGGTTACGCAAACCCCATAGGAACTTCCGCTGTCGCCGAAGATACTGCCTGCAAATATAGCTACCGGTGAAAGTACGCACAGTATCACTCCAATGACAATATAAATCCTTTGTCCCTCTCTGCTTTCTTGATATTCCTGATAAATATCGTTTTGGGTAAGAACAGAAATAGTAAACTGCCCCTTTTCAATCAATTCATATCTTTTCATACGCATACCCGAATACACAAAAATTCCCACTGCCGGTACAAGAAACACAAAAAATGCAAGAATAGGAACCGCGTCCCGGACATTTTCCGGGATCCACCGCATGATATTGTATTCTTCAAATAAAGCAGAAAGGAAAATCAGTAAAGAGACACCAAACATAATCAGCGCCACGCCAACCCCAATGAGCCTTCCGCTTATTTCCGCATTAGCCAGATACTCTTCCGCATCCGCCCGGGTAAGCATCGCATCATCTGCAAGCATATCTTCCTGTGCAAAAGGAATATTCATTTCTTTCAGCAGCTCATCAATGTTGCCGAATTCTGAAATTACTTTTCCTATTGCTTCGTTCTCCGTATTCCCCTGATCTTTTAATTCCTGGTATTTATCCTCCATGTTTGCCAGCAGCTCTTCCTTCAGCCGCCTGATCTCCTCTGTCTCCGGCAGTCCCTGGAACATTGTTTCCAGATAATTTCTGATTGTCTCCATTACCCTTCCCTCCTGATAAATTTATTAATCACACTTTTTGTCAGTTCCCACTCTTCACATTTTTCTATATAATAGGCATATCCTTCCGGACTTATTTTATAATATGTACGCCGTTTGCCCTGTGCGGATGTTTTATAATAAGATGTGATGTATCCATTTTTCTCCAGTCTGCTAAAAGCAGAGTATAATGTTGTTTCTTTTATAATATACTGTTCGTTTGTAATTTCACGGATATTTTTGGAGATCTCATACCCGTATGAATCTTTTTGTAACAGGAAATAAAGGATAATCGTATCATTATAACCTCGTATCACATCACTGCTGATCATATCATCCCTCCAGTTCCGGTGGTTGTTTCTCATGCTACGACTATCATACTACGACTGTCGTATTATATCTGTTGGAGTAAGCATATCATAATTATTGAGATAAGTAAAGCAATTTTTTATCTTCCAAAACTTTCATTTTGTGATACTTCCTTGAAAAAACAATAATAAAAAACAAGATTTTAGTAATATGAAAAAAAGAGCATAAAAACAAAGGGTTGCCAAAATGAAAGACCCCCTCTTAGAACAGCGGAAAATGACGCCACTGATCTTAAGCGGTATTTAGTAACCCCTTGTTTATGTAGAGTAAAATACTGTTGATGATTTTTCTTCCGCCAGTAGTCAGATAGTACCTGTTCTTTTTGGGAACTTTCTTAATCATCTTATGAACCCTGAGTTTAGCAATCAGCCTGGTGGTTTTGCTGATATTCTGCTTTGAATCCCCATCGGCAAAAATCTTTTGCCGGAGTAGTTTGTTATTGAACCCATTAATCAGAAAAGCCCCATCGGAAAGTGCGATAAACAGATCCAGGATGTCCCCATTTAAAATATTGAATGCTGAATAGATTCTCCCATTCACATCTTTTCTTGAAGAGATTGCCGTAAATGCTTTCACTGGAAGCTTATCCGCATCTACTTCAGGAAGCGCAGTGACATACCTGCGGATAATGGATTTGCTGATCTCAACATATCTGTACAGGTTGGCAATACTCTTCCCCATGGGCACCCATTTTTTTGTTTCGAGCATTTCTCCGGTAGTTTCATCCACCTCTGACTTTAAGACTTTGAAATCCCTGGGATTATTAATGGTTACTTCAATGCGTAAATTGTTTCCCTTGTCATACATCTTAATCTGATTGTTATTGATTTTAAATTTTATTCGGTACCCTTGATACCTGCGTCTCAAATCGGAAACAATTTCCCCTTTTGTAAACATATGGAGATACTTAAGCTTTCTGCCGAAAAATGAATAAACGTCCTGACTACTAAAAGTGAAGTATGCCGTTTCAACCAGTGTCTTGTAAATGCTGCTCAAATCCTCGCGGTCCTTGAAATTAAAGTCGGTTGCAAACTCGCATTGGTCAATGCACCAATAGTAATTCGCGTGAAACACCCTTTCGACATTCGGCAATAGATTATTGATTTTTTTAGCAATCCCATCAAACGAGTCCGACAGTTTTTTATTTAAAATCCCATCGGCCACTTCTTGCGCTTTATCAAAATCTTCAATATATGAAAATGAGTTATGATACATTTCATATTTGATATTGTTCTTGTCAAGCAGTTTAGATAAATACTCCCTTCCATTGATGTATATTTGGGTATTATAAGGGAACCATGTCTGGATTTTGAAGAACATCCAGCCGAATTCTTCATCATTATAATAAAAATAATAATGTTTGCATTTCGTCGGGCGGGAAGCAACTTCTAATTTCTTTGTTTCATGGTTCGGTTTAACCGTCATTGTGTTGCATAATTCAGTCACAGAGAAAGCGGCAATCAGACCGGTTTTTGAAGGATCTTCTGAAAAACGCTGACGTGCAATCTCGTCTTTACTTAATTTCCCGGAGTTTAAATACTGTAAGCTTACGCCATTCTCTTTAATATAGCTTTCTCTATGAGCACATAATGAACCTGTCTGTTGGTTTGCAAACTCTTTGAAGTCTTTTAGCTTCACCTTGTTTTCAATAAGGTAATAAAGGAATTTATTGTAATTAAAAAGATGCGAAAGATAGCCGTTAATCAACATCCTATCAAATGTTTGAAGTATTCCATTGATTTTATCATCAAAATTTTTTATAATGTTCATATCAAGTGCACTCCTTTACTCTATTATAAACTGGTGAGAACGTTATTAATAACAAGTAGTCGCCGATCCTTTGTAGTTATTATACTACATTCCATAAAGGAGTGCCTTGATATTTTTACGCTTAGGTTGTGGACATTGTCCACCGTATGGTATACTTTTTGTAAAACTATTCAGCCGGGAGGTACAATAAAACATGTTTGGTTCAACATTTGGAAATATTATCAAGATTAGTACATGGGGAGAATCCCACGGTTCGGGAGTTGGTGTTGTGCTGGATGGATGTCCTGCCGGTCTGAAATTGTGCGAAGAGGATATCCAGCTTTATCTGAACCGCAGAAAACCCGGACAGTCCCCCTACACCACATCCCGTAAGGAGACAGATACCGTAGAGATCCTATCCGGTATTTTTGAAGGACAAACTACAGGAACGCCTATTTCCCTTATGGTACGTAATATCGATCAGCGTTCAAAAGATTACAGCCAGATCACAGACCGCTACCGTCCCGGTCATGCGGATTTCAACTATGACGCAAAATATGGATTCCGGGACTATCGCGGAGGAGGACGTTCTTCCGGCCGGGAGACCATCGGACGGGTAGCTGCAGGTGCTGTTGCTGCAAAGCTATTAAAAGAATTAAATATAGAATTGATCACCTATACTCTTTCCATCGGTCCGGTGACAATTGATAAGAAGAATTTTGATCTCGGTGAAATTAAAAACAATCCTTTATATATGCCTGATAAAGCTGCGGCGGCTAAAGCCATGGAATATTTAGAAACCTGCATGGCTGATCACAATTCCTCCGGTGGAATGATTGAATGCATCGTTAAACATATACCTGCCGGTGTCGGAGAACCGGTTTTTGAAAAGCTGGATGCCAATCTGGGAAAAGCGATTATGTCCATCGGCGCTGTAAAAGCCTTTGAAATCGGTGATGGGATCAAAGCCGCTTCTGCCACCGGGAAAGAAAATAACGATGGATATATCCGTACAAAAGACGGTCAGATCCAAAAGCAAACCAATCATTCCGGCGGCATTACCGGTGGGATCAGCGATGGCTGCGATATCCTCCTAAGAGCGGCGGTAAAACCTACTCCTTCTATAGCTGCCGCCCAGCAAACTGTCACACAGGACAGGGAATCGGTTGAAATCAACATCAAGGGCCGCCATGATCCAGTTATCGTCCCAAGGGCTGTGGTAGTCGTTGAATCCATGGTTGCCCTGACTCTGGCAGATGCTGTGTTGGCGAGTATGACTACACGTCTCGATAAAATCAAAAACTTCTTTGAATTTTAAATTTGGGACGTGTCACTTTGAGAAGTGACACGTCCCAAATTTAATTCCTAATTTAACTTTAAGAAATTCTTTAGATTTTTATACAGCTATATTTTGGTTTCTGCCTTTATACTCATATATCAATAAGGAGGGTATTTATGAAAACGGAACGCATTTTAATTGTTGAGGATGACAAGGAAATCCGTCAAGGTGTTGAAATTTATCTAAAAAGCCAGGGCTATGAAGTTTTTCAGGCTGCAGACGGAATAGAAGGGCTTGAAATTATTCAAAAAGAAGTCATCCATTTGGCAATCGTAGATGTCATGATGCCGCGGATGGACGGTATTACTATGACGATGAAAGCTCGCAAAGACTATGATTTCCCTATTATTATGCTTTCTGCAAAATCAGAAGACGTAGACAAGATCACAGGACTGAACATTGGTGCAGATGATTACGTTACAAAACCATTCACTCCCATGGAGCTGCTTGCCAGGGTGAATTCCCATCTGCGCAGATACAAACGGTTTCTGGAGAAAACAGAACGAAAGGAGAGTCTCCATATGATCGGAGGTCTGGAATTAAATGAAGATACGGTAGAGGTAAAGGTAGATGGAAATCCCGTTAAGGTGACACCGCTGGAGTACAAAATCCTATTGCTGTTAATGAAACATCCGGGCAGAGTATTTTCATCGGAAGAAATATATGAGCGGGTATGGAATGAACGGGCAGTGAATACGGACACGATTATGGTACATGTCCGAAATATCCGTGAAAAAATAGAAATCAATCCAAAGGATCCAAAATATTTAAAGGTGGTGTGGGGCGTTGGCTATAAAATTGAAAAACAAGCATAGAATTTACATTTTTATACTAATATTAGTAATATTGCTTCCATCCGTTGGTATGTGGCTGCTGTATCCATACTTTTTGAAAGGTATGGTTCATACTGAAATTACGTATGAGACCAGTGATCTGACATATGATAACGAATTATTACAGACATTGGTTTACGGAAATTATATTTTGTATATGGAAGAAATGGGGCGGGAAAAAGGGCGGACGGTGTCTCCCAACGAAATCTTTCTTGGTACGATTAATAGCGATGAAGAAACTGCCAAAGAATTAGAAGGTCTAAAAGAAACTTTATATAATCAATATCTTTTCTGGCAAAATGATTTTGGCGCAATCCGCAGCTACTTAGAATATGAAGTAGTAGGCAAAGATGACGCAATTCTGGACAGCAATACGTCATCTGAATCATTACCGGAAGACATTCAATCAACAAGCGGAGGATATCGATTCGGAGTCATCATGGAATATGATGCGGCAGGCAACATAAATAACATCCAGTTTTTCGAGGATGGTCTTGCAGCTTCAGCGGATCAGCTGTATACTCTGGCCAATACGAATCCCCTGGAGGGCCTGGAAGGATATGCCGATAACTGGTATTTTCAGAATCCGCAGAAATATACTTTCATTTACGGTATGACACTTGAAGCTTATGAAAATTATACAGCAAATTATTACGGTCCACAAACTTATGAATATGAGGATTACGGAATGATTGCCGCTCCAATGCTGCTATTCATGGCAGTTGTAGCACTGGCAGCCTTGCTGCTTCCTTTCCTGCCATCCTGGAACATCGGAAAGCAGAAGTTCTTTCGGGTTTCTTGTGAGCCGGTACTTGTTTGCCTTATAATGTTAGCTGCCGTTACTTCAAATCTGCCATCATCACTGGTAGCAGCTACAATTGAAGGTACACTCGTTAACATGTTGCGAGACATGGGAATACACTCAGTAATCGCTTCCGTCATGGTCATCGGTCTGAATATATTTGTCTGGTCGCTCTTATTTGCTTTTATCTACTGGAGTGTTACCTGCCTGCGGAGTGTATTTACCCTGGGAATCAAACGGTATTTCAAAGAAAGAACCTGGACCTACCGTATATGCCGCACTATCAAATACTGGATTCTGCGATGCTATCACTATTTGGAAGGCATTGACTTAAATGACAGTATTATAAAAACCCTGCTTTGCATTGTCGGAATTAATTTTATCATTCTGCTAATTATCAGCAGTTTATGGTTTTGGGGTATTCCCGGTTTGATTTTGTATTCCGTCCTGCTATTTATAGTCTTAAGAAAATATTATCAGGATATCAAGCAGAAATATCAGATTTTACTGACTGCTACCAATGCGATTGCCGAGGGCAATCTGGATGTGGCGATCACGGAAGATCTGGGCGCATTTGAATCATTTAAAGGAGAAATTCAAAAAATCCAGACAGGCTTTAAGAAAGCAGTTGAGGAAGAAATCAGGAGCCAGAAGATGAAAACCGAGTTGGTTACCAATGTATCCCATGACCTAAAAACGCCGCTGACCGCTATTATCACCTACGTGGATTTATTAAAGGATGAAACCATTTCCCCACAGCAGCGGACAGAGTATGTGAAAATACTGGAACAAAAATCCCTGCGTCTGAAATTCCTGATTGAAGACCTGTTTGAAATCAGTAAAGCGACCAGTAAAAATGCAAACTTAACACTTGTGGATGTAGATCTTGTGGATTTGCTTAAACAAGTGCGGTTGGAACTCAGTGATAAAATCGATGCTTCCTCTCTGGCTTTTCGCTGGAATCTGCCAGATAAAAAAGTCATTCTGCATTTGGACAGCCAGAAAACCTATCGGGTATTTGAAAATCTGATTGTAAATATATTGAATTATTCGCTGTCAAATACACGTGTATATGTAGACATGGCGGTACAGGAACAAGAGCTTATGGTATCCATGAAAAATATATCGGCAACAGAATTAAGTGTTTATCCGGAGGAAATTACCGAGCGCTTTATACGAGGCGATGCTTCCAGAAACACAGAAGGCTCAGGGCTCGGGTTGGCAATTGCCAAAAGCTTTGTGGAACTCCAAAACGGAACCTTACAGGTAGACATCGACGGAGATCTGTTTAAAGTTACTATCCGGTGGCCGCTTACTTAAGAACTTTATTCTAACCTATTGATTATTTTAAATTTGGGACGTACCCCTTCGCAAAGGGGTACGTCCCAAATTTAGTTATAAAGAAAGCCAGCATTCCCGGGCTTCCAATTTTTTCGTAAATATCTTTCCTGCATTTTCTTTTAGCTGTGCCTGATGGTATTTAAACAACATTTCACCGGAAGCTATTTTTCCTAAAACTTCTATCTTCCCGGTTTCATGTGACAGGACATAGCGAAAGCTTTTGGCTATGCCGTTTACCATATTCTTCGCTTTTTCTACGATCTCATATCCTGCTTCAAGCGGTACCTGAAATTGATTTTTTACACCTTTCACCGGACGGCACTGAAATACATAATACGGCTGAACCCCCATTTTTGTCAAATGCCGGAGCAGTGTACTAATTATCTGAGGATCATCATTAACCCCTTTTAATAATACGGTTTGATTTCTCACCGGTATCCCCATGTTGAGCAAAACCTGTACTGCCTGTTTCGATTGTTCGGTAACTTCATTCGGATGATTAAAATGTGTGACAACAATAATCTGCTTCTTTTTACTATACTTTTTAAGAATCCCCTGCAGCTGCATATCTTCTGTGATTCTTTCCGGAAGCACAACCGGAGTTCTTGTCCCAAAACGAATAAAATCTATGTGATTCATTTCACTAAAATTTTTCAAATACCGTTCAATCGTTTGATTACTATTAAGAAAAGCATCGCCTCCGGAAATAAGTATATTGCTGATTTCCTTATGTGCTGCTATATATTGCATCATTTCATCAAATTGCCTGGCCACCTCAGATTCTGAAAGACCTACCATCCTTTTCCGAAAGCAGTGTCTGCAGTACATCGCACACTGATTCGTAGACAAAATCATGGCCGTCTGCTGATACTTGTGCTGCGTACCCTTAATAACCGTATTCTTCCCCTCTCCGCTGGTATCGAAGCTGCCATCCAGCTCGGTTTCCCTAATAGAAGGAATACACATCTTACGGATGGGGTCATTTTCATCTTCCCAATTGATAAGCGAAAGATAATATAGAGGAATTGACATCGGAAATTGCGCCAATATATGCTCCAGCTTTTCAGTTTCGCTTTCTGTTAGCTGCAGATAACTTTTAAGCTGTTCTGCTGTTGTTATGTTATTTTTCAATTTATCTATCCATGACATAATTAAATACCTCCAATTTTATCAAAACCACTTATTTTTTTTGAAATATAATATACTCCCAACTACCACAAAAGCCGATACAATAATAACAATCGGATACGCATAATCCATCTCATACTCCGGCATATGGAAGTTCATTCCGTACCAGCCTACAAGAAGAGTGAGCGGTAAAAAAATCGTCGTAATCACGGTAAAAAACTGCATCGTTTTATTAAGACTTATGTCTACCTGAGACTGATATGCCTCTCTTACCTGCGTCACATAATCCCGTAGATTTAAAACCGAACGATACAGACGTTCTGCCCGGTTCGTCTGAAGGCGAAACGTTCGGATATCCTCTCCCTCCAACAGATTATTCTGATTCTCCTCCAGGTCTTCTAAAAGGTCATTCAATCCTTCATAGTAACGTTTAAGCACCAGCAGTCGCTTTCGCAGTAAACTGATCTCTGACGGATACTCCAGCTGCTTTCCATTCGCCAAAGAGTCCTCCAAATCAGCAATTTCTTCTTCGATTTTTTCCAGAAACCCAGCATCGTTTTCCGTCAGTTTGTAAAAAAACAGATATAAAGCTTTCCCAAGAGACTGGATTTCTTTCCTTTTTTCCATGATCTTTTCAATTACTGAATGAATAACCGGCACCTTGTTGTGAAAAAATAATAGCTTACCGGATGTAAAATAAATCTCCACCTTTCCCGGAGGCGCCATGATATCATTCTTATCAGGAACAGAAAGAGAAATATAGTCAAAGCCATTGCGGCTTTCAAAACGGCTGCCGGAGCTTTCCGATATATGCAAATGTTCCAGCTGCAGCATTTCAAGAATTTGATTTGCCTGCTCTTCCTTTGCAAAGCACAGAATATTCTCATTATCCATAAAATGATTTTCATCTAATTCCTTTTTATTCAAAAAAACTTTCATGGCCGCTCCTCTTTGTGCATCAAATCGGGAAAATACTTGTTTTATTATCATTATAAAGCAAAATATACTTTACGGCAAGATGCCCTTGCTATGCATAAAAGAAAAACTTGATTTTTGGCTGATTTGCGAAATTTTTTTGGTTTATAATGGCAGCACTATTTGGCTATGATAATACAAATTATTTCAATACAATTTTTAATAGTTTCAACTTTTATTTCTCAATTTTGCCCTGATTTTACTGCATACTACAAAACAGAAAGTCTTCGTAAAGACTCCCTGCTGCTTAGAATAGCTATTTTCCAACCTTCTTCTAAAAAAGCTTCTTTTCGTAGCTGTTTTCCGCCATTTTCATCATTTCGTCTGCCTCTTGGGCTGTACCGCAATTCATCTTATACAGTACACCTTCCGGCTTTAGTTCTTTTAATAGAATCGGCAAATCCTCCGCTACAATATCAATATGTACTAATTTTCCTGCATCTTGAATTTTTTTAAGAACCGGAATCCAATGAGCAGCCGTAGGCTGCCCTGCCCCATACACCCACTGTATACCATTCAATTCCTCAATTTTCAGCAGATCATCCAGATGTCTTAAGGCTCCCGGTCCGTCAAGATGGAAAATTGAATTTTTCAAAAATGAAAGTTCTCGTTTTATTTCCGGCTCAACAAATTGTTGATACATCTCTTGGGATATCATTCCCATAAAGTCACATGAAGTCACATACCACCCCTTCGGATGCCAGATACCCATCCAGTTGGAACTCCCCCTCTGCCTTTTAGAGATGATGCGATTAAGTATAGCATATACTTCTGTAAATCTGTCGTACATTTCTAAACTTAATTTTTTCACAAGTCCGGGATTTTCATAGATGTCGAAACATAATTCTTGCGGTCCTCTAAGGGATACCAAACCATCCATTCCCGGATGAATATCCGTAATCCCAACCAAATAATCTCCCCGACTGTCATTTACCATTGTCTTTGTTAATTCTATCGTTTTCAAAAACCAATCGTTCTGCCTGTCTAACTGCGAGCAGTCAATATCGTCAAGGCTCCCAAAATGCTTTGTAGACCAACTTGTATATTCTCCAAAGGTAAGTCCGCAGCCAAAGTATGCACCAAAAACATCCGGCCCCAGATTTGGATTTACCAACGGATAAGCTTCTCCTGCAAAATATGTAGCTTCCAGTATTGCCCGTTCCTTTGCCACCACATACTCTATGTCCAGCCAACGTTCCTGTAAAGTTTTAGAATCATCGTTAAATACATTTCGATAATCGTATCTAGCTGCACGGATATCCATTAATGGCCGGTCATGGTTCTCCTTATTCCAGTATTCCAGATATTTTTTTTTAATTTTATCAAAATTATTTATATTTATCATTTTCCCACCCTGCCGCAATTTATTTTATGATTGTTTTTATATTACACTGCTTCATATTTTCCGTACCTTTCCACAGCTTCGAAAAAAGCCTTCAGGTTTTCCCAGGATACTTCCGGCTCTACCATATGATTTGGTCCGATTAAATATCCACCATCCTTGCCTAATATATCAATACATCTTTTTACTTCTTCTTTCACTTGGCAAGGAGTACCAAAGGACAGATTTGTTTGTGCGCTCACACCACCCCAAAATGCCAGCTTATCTTTATATGTCTCTTTAATATACTGCAAATCCATGCATTCCGGCTGGATTGGATTAAGAACTGTCACACCAATTTCAATTAATTCCGGAATAATTTGACTGGGATTGCCGCATGAATGATAGAAAATAGGCAGATCCGATCTGATCCTTTTTGCTTCGTTAATGATTTTAGCAAGTCTTGGCTTTAGGAGTTCCTGCCATGTATCAGCACCAATGAGCATTCCTGTCTGCATTCCCACATCATCCCCCAGCATCAGCACATCAATTCCCGCTTCTACCATTCGTTTCATCTGCTTAATCCGAAGTCTGCCAATCCGGTCAAAAAGTATGGAAATTGCCTCCGGTTCCGTTAACATATCCATCATCGTTTCCTCAAATCCACGAATACTCCATGCTTTTTCAAAAATAGTCTGAGTCAGATTCCCGCATACGGCAAGCCCTTTTCGATGATATTCTTCAATTTGCTTTTCAAAATGCTGATGCCTATATGACTCCATGAAATCCGGAAGCGGAAATTCTGCCGCTTCTTTTTCAGTCATGCTCTCTTTCAGCGGAGAGATAATATGCTCAAAGTGCAGGTTTTCATTCTTTGACTTCCCCAGTCCTACACCCCACTCATTGACGGAGAAACCAGTTTCCTGATCTCTTCCAATGTAATATGCAGAAAAATCCCGCTTAGCTTTTGTAGGTGCAAATTCCAAGATACGGACATCGAGATCAAAATATTCATAATAGTCATCACATCCGGTTCGTTTATGAAATTCTTCCACTAATTCAGGGCACAATCCCCAACTTAAATCTTTGGGTATCCTGTCAGGTATTTTTCGATTTAAAACTGCGAGTACCCGTTCTCTCGAATTCATATGTTTCCTCCTCCAAATCTTTATTGTTTTACGCTCCCTGCTGTAAGACCGTCAATAATATGTTTTTCAAATAGAATTACAAATAAAATAATTGGTATCATCATAATTGTCGCTAATGCACTGATTTTTTCCCACGGAACATTATATTGATTAACTCTTGGTATCAAAGTAATTCCTACACTTAAAGGTGTTGCTTTCATATTGGTAAATACCAATGGAATCATAAATTCATTCATCGTATTGATAAAATTAATGATTGCCATTGTTGAAATTGCCGGCTTCATAATTGGAAAAAGGATTTTGAATATCCTCGTAATTACATTTGCGCCGTCAACAGCTGCAGCTTCCTCCAGTGAATATGGAATTTGCTGAATAAAGGTTACAAATGACATCGTAGTAAACGGAATAAATCCACTGATGTATAAAATGACTAGTCCGAGATGTGTATCATGCAGATGCAGGAATTTATAGGTCTGAAACATGGGAATCAGCGTCATAACAACCGGAAGCATTGCAGAAAATACCAGTAGCGTATATGCTGTTTGTGTTCCTCTGAACTGAAATCTGGCGAAGGAATATGCCGCAAACACACTGATGATAATTGTCCCTGTAATTGCAAAAACCGCTGCGATCAGAGTATTCAACGCCAGACCGCTCACATCTACTTCCTGAAATAAAGTCACATAATTCTGTAAAGTTGGATTCTGCGGAAAATAAGTGACGGGCGTTGTAAAGAGCATTTCTTTTTCCGTTATGGAGGAAGTAAATATCCAAAAAACCGGGGAAAGTATTACAAAGGACAACACAATAGTTATTATCCATATGAAAATTCTATAGCGTTTTGATTTTCTCATCCATTTTCCTTTCTAGAAATCAATTTTTTTCTGAAGTTTCAGTCCGCCCGCCGCAACGATAAGCATAATCAGAAATAATAGCATGGAGATTGCGGATGCATAACCATAATTTAGATTTTTAAAAGCCTCTGTAGTTATTCTATAACTGATCAAAGATGTCTTTGCACCCGGTCCTCCCTGCGTCATGCTGTAGACTAGATCGAAACTGGTCAAACGCCACAGTGTAAAAAATAATCCCATTGTAATCAGCACTCTTTTTATGTGAGGAATGGTAATGGTAAAGAAACATTTTACCGCTCCTGCACCATCCATGGACGCAGATTCATATAATTCAGCCGGCACACTCTGCAGTGCTGCCAAAACCATAACTGCAAAAAACGGGATGTTTTTCCATACATCTACCAGAATAACGGCTATTTGTGCTCCAATTGGACTGACTAACCAGGCAAAGTTAACATTTGTATGACTCACTCTTGAAATCAAGTCATTTACAAAGCCATAGGTGTCACTGTAAATACGAGGGTAAATCGAATAGAGTCCCGAATTCCGGAATCGGAAAATAATTTCACATAATTTCCCAACCCAATAAACTCTTTTTTCTGGGATATCATTTTATAATCCAGCAGGCTGTACCAGGCAGTTGTTATCATCGGATATATAATAGTAATTCCCCTTAACAGAATGGCTGGTAAGACAAGCAGCCAGGCGATCCATGCCCTGTGTTCCATGTTTAATAGCTTCTTCATATCAATTTCCTCTTACTCTACCAATGCTTTGATTTCTTCGGTTGCTTTTTCCACACATTCTTCCAAGGAAATCTGGTTTGATAGATAAGACTGTGCATAAAGTTCTGCAACTTCCTGCATTTCATTTACGGTTGCAGGCATTGGTCTTGGAACCAGCGAATCTGCCTCTGAATATTCTTCCAGTGTCTGGCCAAATCGGCTGATTTCTTTCGCCTCCGGCGTTGCAAGTACTTGTGTGTGAGAAGATCCCTCCATCTGCAAATTATACATTTGCCCCTCTTTGCTGGCCCACACCTTTAGAACCGCTTTTGCTGCATCGATCTTACCGGAATTTTTATTAATAGCCATATGCCATCCGGCAACCAGCGTATGGTTTGTTTCAAATGTCGGCATTGGTACAATCTCAATTGTCTCTCCCCATTTATCTCCAGCTACATCCGCCAGATATGCCCACTGAAATATCATCCCATATTTATTGTCAATCAGTTTCTGGTTTAATGCATCGTAGGTATCTCCAAGAGCTGCTTCCGGGATTATTTCATATTTATAAAGCATATCATACATGAATTGCAGTGCTTCCTGCGATTCCGGTTTTGTCCAATCATACATATCACCACCAAAGCAATACATCCAACGGATTAAGTCATTAAAGAGCTGTCCGCCTTTAGACCAGGATGCTCCATAACCATAGACTCCATCTTTCGTCATTGCCACTGCAGCTTCCAAAAACTCCTCCTTAGTAGTCGGAACTGCTACACCCGCCTGATCAAAAACTTCTTTATTTACAAAGAAAAACATGGCATTCAGTTCCTGCGGCAGCAGATAGTAATTACCGTCCGCATTTTTACTGATATTTTCCAGAACATCTGCCGGATAATTGTCTTTTTCGGCTTCAATGATTTCATTAATCGGCTCCAGATATCCTGCCGTACTATAAGTAACACCTAGCAATTCATCCACATGTACAATATCAAAGGAATCATCACCTGCTGTTAAAATTGAGCTTAGCTTTGTTACCACATCTGAATAGTTGGACGGTGCGACTACACCTTCTACTGTGATTCCTGTTTTTTCCTTAACCAGTTCTACAAATGGCTCCCAACCCTCCGTATCCACATTTCTGGTATAAACAGTTATCGTCTCACCTTCAAATGGTTTATCACTGTTTTCCCCCTCCTCTTCCTGCGAGACATTTTCAGAACCTTCTTCCTTCGTGGCTTCCGTATCATTACTACTTGAACTGCCGCATCCTGTAAGCCCCGCTAAAAGTGACATTGAAAATAATATACTGAGTATTTTCTTTCTCATTATTATATCTCTCCTCTCTTTCTTTTTGTGATACCCCCACTATAAGTTTTTTGACACAAAAAAACAATGTACTATTTTTTAGAAAAAAGTACATTATTCTTATTATATGCTATTATTTGCTTATTGAATTATGGTTTTGTCAGATAATGGAGCTTGTATTCTTGCGGAAGTTCTCCCGTTTTCTTTTTAAAAACTCTGGAAAAGTACCGCGGAGAGTTGTATCCCACCAAATCAGCTATTTCACTCACTTTGTAATTACCGGATTTCAACAAATCCTTTGCTTTATTTATTCGAAGGTTGGTTATGTAATCATTGTAATTACATCCTGTCTTAGATTTGAAAAGCGATGAAAAGTAGCTCTGATTAAAGTAAAAGACATTGCAGATTTTTTCAACTGAAATATCCTGCGTATAATGCAGGTGAATATATCGAATTACTTCATCAATAGTTCCTCCGTAATGTACATTTTTGGCATTGGCTATTGCCTCATATTCAGATACAGCCAGTTCTGTAAAACGTTTCATCAATAGTTCCATGTTACCGGCGGTTTCCAGTTGTACCAATCTTTCTTTTTGTCTCCGGATCTTATAGACTTTAGTTGTTTCCCCCCAGCTCCTTATCAATTCGTTTGCACATTTGATTACAAAAGAATAGACCACATAAGGAGGCTGGGATTTTTTTAAACGGCTAACGGTCTTTTTTACCTCAGCCAGAACCAATTCCTCATCTTTTAACAGGATAGAATTGGCCACATTGAAGAAATCTTCAGCACAAATTCCTGCCGGATCGGCGTAAGCATAGGGCAGGCTTTCAAAAAAACACTTTTTCATATTAGAACATTGAGCCTCATATAAAGCGGCATTGGCTTTGAAAAAAGATTCCGGAATCTTCTGCAGTTCTCTGACTGCATCTCCTATACCGATTGCCGCATGTGCTCCTTTCTCCCTGGTATTACAAAATATTTCCGTACAAATCTTTTGAACCGTATGTCCGTTTGTATCCTTGCCTACCAATATCAGAATAATCAAGCCATTCTTTTTATATATAATATACTGCTCATGCGCCATCTTCTTCAATATTTTTTCGCAATCAGTCAGCATTTTTTCGGTATCCTCTGTCTGTTCGAAACTTTTCTGGTCTTTTGCCGCATTGATCACCAAAACACGATGGGATAATCCGGACGTAAATTCATATTCTTCACTTGATTCTGCCGGAATACTTTCTGAGTCAATAAGCTTATCATAAATATTGAATTGCAGTTTCTTTTTTATATGATTTTTACTTTCAATTATTTTAGCCGCATTTTTCAGTAATAGTTTCAATGCAGCAGGGTTAATCGGTTTATTAACATAGTCCAATACCCCATATCGGATGGCAGATCTTGCGTATTCAAACTCACTGTATCCACTTAAAAGTACAAATTCACATGATATATTTTGTTCTCTGCACTTGCTTATGAGTTCAATCCCATCGCATTGGGGCATGATAATGTCGCAGATAACCAGATCGGGATTTTTTTCCACAATGGCATTATAGGCAGTCACTCCATTTTCACATATTACCAGCACTTCAAATCCTTCTGACTCCTGTATAAACCTTGCAATTCCTTCTCTAATTGTTTTTTCATCATCAACTACAATTACCCGTATCATTCTGCTTCTCCTTTTTCAATGGTAACCGCATCTCTATTCTTGTATAAAACCCCTGCTTGCTTTTAACAGTTAATCCCTGCTCCAGAGAATAAGTTAGACAGATTCTCTGATTAACATTTGATAGCCCAATACTTTCTCTGTCTGAAACATCCATCTTATCACAAATCGCATGAATCGTCTTTTTATCCATTCCTTGTCCATTATCAAATACCATAATTTCCATCTTGTCATCACGAATTTTGATACGAATTACTAAAATTCCTTTTTCTTCCTTACTTTTTAGTCCGTGAACTACCGCATTTTCCACAAGAGGTTGAATGATCAAGCATGGAATCGTCTGATTTTTTGCCTTTTCATCTATAAAAAAGTAAGTTTTAAAAGAATGATCATATCGTATTTCCTGTATGTACAAATAATTGGAAATTTGTTCGATTTCCTGCTTTAATGTAACATATTTTCCATATTGATATGTTGTATATCGCAGCATACCTCCAAGACAGGTAATCATATTCGTTACCTCAGGCATGTTAAGAAACATAACTTTCCAATTAATTGTATCCAGCGTGTTAAAAATAAAATGTGGATTAATCTGTGATTGCAGGGCTCTGATTCTTGCATTTTTTTCATTCAGACTGACTAAATAATTTTCGTTCATCAAATTTTCAACTCGATCCAACATATTATTAAAATTCACCGCAGCATTGTCAATTTCACTGTATCCGCTTGCCGTCACATACTTAATTTCATTAGTGGTGCCAATATTCTGTATTTGACGTACAAAATGGTTGATTGGATTTGTAAGCATCTTTGATATTATCACTACTAAAATAAAATTTAAAATAGTAAGAGCTGCAACAAATTGAATCAGGGTCTGTACAAAAGAAGCATTTGAAAGACTGATGTCTTCTATTGGTGTCACTATTATCAATTTCTGATTAAGAGCGTCTATCTGTTTGAAAAGTTGAAGAGGTTCGTTCTTGTCGCTCCAATTTTCTTTATTTTGTACTTCTTCCAGCTTTATACTTGATAGTTCTTCCTTAGTAGAATAAGTAATTACACCGTCTTGATTGACCAGTACACTATAGCTGTTTGGTGTCTTGATTGTGGCATTTAATGCATCCATTATATATTGTTTTCTAATGGAAATCATGACTGTTCCGAGAATTCTATCGTCTTTAGAGGCATTACTGAAATCTTTAAGCGTTCGGGCAAATACTAAACGATGATCGTCACCTATATCAAAACACTTTATCACGCCTTTATTAAAAATAATCTGCGGTTGGATGGCATCCCGAAAACTTGGGATTGTTTTATACATATTGGGCTCATAAGATCTGCTAAGATAAATATCAGTTTTCTGGTCATCTTCAAGAAAGATTCCAACTGTCTGTATAAACTGATAATAAAGTAAATAATCATAACACTGATTTTTTGCTTCAAATGCAAGACTTTCTCTTTCAGTGTCATTCATATATTCCTGTAAATAAATTTGATTGCAAAGACGATTCAATTTCTCATTTGAATACATTTTAAGAGTCAAATCATTCATATATGACAAAATATTGTTAAAATTTTCCTGCATCATTTCCGCAGCGATGGAATTGCTTTCACACACATTATTTTTCGCGATTTTAAAATATTGTGCTTTTATCAAATAGAAAAATAACATAAAACTAGTATATCATCCTGCAAATAACTGGACTGAGTATGCAGGATAAACTTTCAGAGGTGATATTCAAAAAACGTAGGCGTAGTGGTGCTACGCCGAGGCTTTTTGAATATTGCATCTGGAAGT
>Ga0153983_1000005_pt1 | contig 43635 bp, 48 predicted proteins | sample TSGA067MetaG_FD_104693 | JGI IMG/M metagenome (GOLD analysis project Ga0153983, IMG submission 104693) | Attine ant fungus gardens microbial communities from Georgia, USA - TSGA067 MetaG | ecosystem: Host-associated > Fungi > Mycelium > Unclassified | place: USA: Georgia, Alexander Wildlife... | reverse complement strand
ATTGGGGACGGAGCGCTTTGAGATGGGGACGGAGCACTTTTGATTTGGGACGTGTCACTCTGCAGAGTGACACGTCCCAAATCAAAAGTGCTCCGTCCCCATCTCAAAGCGCTCCGTCCCCAATTTTACGTCCCCAATTTTAAAAGGGCATATTCGCTACAAAAAAGTACATTACGATAAAATGACAAATACTTCCGCCCATTACAAAAAGGTGAAAGATTTCATGGGATCCAAAATTTTTGTATTTGGAATTGAAAATAGGAAGTTTTAGTGCATAGATGATACCGCCTAATGTATAGATAATCCCACCGGCTAAGAGCCATCCAAAGCCAGCCGGTGACAAGTTGTGTATAATGGGCTTAAATGCCAGTACACATAGCCATCCCATCCCAATATAGATAAGAGAGGAAAGCCACTTTGGGCAAGTGACCCAAAACGCTTTAAAAATGATTCCGATAATAGCTACGGTCCAAACAAGTGCACAAAGGATATATCCAATCTTACCATGAAGTACGATAAGACAGATAGGGGTATAGCTTCCTGCGATCAAAATGAAAATCATCATATGATCCATTTTACGAAGCCGTTGGTTTACCTTATTTGTGGAATCAACGGAATGATAGACTGTGCTTGACGCATATAACAGAACCATGCTTAAAATGAAGATGCTCATTGCAATCATGTGAATATAATCGGATTCTCTTGCCGTTTTTATCAGTAGTGGAGTAGCGGCCAGTGCAGCCATAATGCATCCGATAAAATGAGTAATGGCACTGCCGGGATCTTTGGGTTTAGAATTCATATTTAATCAACTCCTTAATGTTTGTTTGTAAAACCATTATACATAGTATTAAAAACTATATTACGATATAAACATACTACATCTAATTGTTAAAAAAGTCAAGGAGGATGGATGAACAAAATATAAATTTTTTTTTGCATAATATATAGAAAAATACTGTAAAATAATATCAGGAATAAGATTTTGGGACATCTGCTTGTGCCCTGAGCGGAACGAAAGGAATGAAAATAACTATGAAAATTTCATTTAGACAAAGCATCTCAATATTGTTTTTAATAACACTTTTATTAGTTCCGGCAACATCAATGACAGTAAACAGCGCAGGAGCGGATGCTTCGGTTAAGAACTATGATGAGCTGCTAGCTGCTATCGGTACGGCACCTGCCGGAGCAGCATATATTATCGAAATTACAGATAATATAACTCTTCCGGCTCAACTTACGATTCCCAGCGGAAAAAAAATCACCCTTACGTCAGATATGACTCAGTCGGGATCGCCGTTTGCGCTGACACAAACCGCCACTACCACTTCTGCCATTTCCGGTGCGCGGCACTTTTCCTTAAAATCAGGGACAACCCTGACTTTGGAAAACGTTGTTCTGTCAGGTATTGGAGTAATATCAAATTTTAATGGCGGTGTGTACGTGGGCAGCAATGCCGGTTTAATAATGAATGACGGCGCAATGATAAGGGATTGCCGTGGGGGAACCGGCGGCGGGGTCTATGTAGATTACTTCGGTGCCTGTACCATAAATGGCGGTGAAATAAGCGGAAATACGGCTTCCTCCGATGGCGGCGGCATATATTTAAACTATAGCACGCTTACTATGAGCGGGGGGAAAATCAGCAACAATAAAGCCTTATCAGACACAGCCGGACAAAGCACTCATGGCGGTGGGATGTATGCTCTCTTAAGCACCGTTACCATAACTGCCGGAGAAATCAGCGGCAATGAAGCAATGTCGTCCGCCGCAGGAACAAATTCCTATGGAGGAGGTGTGTGCCTGAATGCCAGCACATTCAACATGGGGACAACCGGCGGCAGCAACGACAGCGTCTTAATCATAAACAATACGGCTGATTACATGGGCGGCGGAGTTTTTGCGCATGATGCCTTATTTACTATGTACTGTGGCACGATCAGTAACAATAAGGCTCTGTCCGGCAACGAATTAACCTATGGTGGCGGTGTGGAATTGTATCATAACAGCACGTTTACGATGAAAGATGGAATCATCAGCACCAATATCTCAAATGATTTTTCCGGGGGCGTGGAAGTGTATGACGGCAGTACATTTAATATGGACGGCGGTTCCGTTATCAATAACACGACTCCAAGGGGCGGCGGTATTAGTGTGGGATACAATTCTGCTGCTTTTAAGATGAACGGCGGTGAGATCTCGGGAAATACGGCAGCAGATAACGGCGGCGGTGTATATGTGTATTCCGATGGGATCATGACTGCTACTGCGGGCATGATTTCCGGCAACAACGCTCCCTATGGCGGCGGGATATTTACAGACGATACCGGAGCGGTAAATATGGATAACTGTACTATTGGGGACAATGCTGCAACGGCCAGTGACAGCGGAGGCGGTGGAATCTATACGGCGGACGAGACCTATGCGAACTTAACGACAGGCGATAGCACTGTTTTTGGCGGTAACTCTGCGGCAACCGCTTATACGCCCACCGGGGATTTAGACGCTGAGTATCCTAATATACGGTATGCGGCAGTGACTGCCCCATTCACCCATCCTCTAAACAACTATGACATCAACACAACATTCAGCAGTGCTTTAGAGTGCCATATAACTTTTGATTCTCAGGGCGGAACAGGAGTACCAGACCAGTTTAAGAATTTTGGGGAGACAGTAGACAGACCAATTGATCCTGTCAGGCCCGGCTACACCTTCTATGGCTGGTGGACAAAAGACGAAAATGGCGAATGGGATTACAAATGGGACTTCGGCACCGTGCTTGAATTGGAAACACATGGAACAGAATTGGTTCTGTACGCACGGTGGGATGAACCAACCATTACGGTGAGCGGAATTGTCAGCGGACTTCCTGACAACAGCGGGATAACGATTATTTACTCTACGGACGGCGGTGCTACAACCAATTCAACAGTTACTGATGACAGTGGAAGCTACAGCTTCACCGCGGCGTATGGTTCTGATGTGATGATTGCGCCTCCTGCTCTGCCGGAATATAATGTGAATCCTGAAAGTATTACTATTGAAAACCTTAGCGAAGATTCGGCAAACAACGATTTCACCTATACGCCGCTGAATGCCTATACTGTGACCTATGACCCCAACGGCGGAGATGGTACTGCTTATGACGCCGCAGAGGCAGCCGGAACCGATCATATCGTATTGGACAACACAGATGCAAACCTTGGATTCACAAAAAGCAATTATAAGTTTACCGGATGGAACACTCAGTCTGGCGGTAACGGAACAGCTTACGCGCCTGGGGATACTTTAGCGGCACTCGCTGTGGATGAAACGGTCACACTCTATGCCATGTGGCAGGAGGAACCGGGTGAACCCGGCACAACCACTCCTGGTACAAAGAACCCGGGCGGAGGTGTCTCTTCCGGCAATAAACCGGACGATAGCATAGCTCCTGATACCGACGGCAAACCGGACGAAGGCACGTCCCCTCGTACCGCTGACAGTTCAAATCTGATCCTTTGGTTCGCAACTGCTCTGTCCGCACTGCTCATCATTGCCATCCGATGGCGGGCAGCCGCAAAATGACTATGTAAAAATCCTGTCAGGACAGATTTTATGTCTTGACAGGATTTTTAATGATTTTACACTAGTGTATAGTTTAATAGTTTTCTGCTTTTCTTTCAAAATAAGCTTGAGGATGTGAACATACCGGGCATTCGTCAGGAGCTTCATCTCCCTGATGAATATAACCGCAATTTCTGCATTTCCATCCAAGAGGTGCATCATCTTTAAAAGTCTCGCCTTTCCTTAAATGATCCAGCAATTTCAGATAACGTTTTTCATGAGCGGCCTCTACTTTGGCAACACCTTCAAATTTCTTTGCCAAATCTTCAAAGCCTTCTTCTCTGGCATCTGCTGCCATTTGCTTATACATATCGCTCCATTCATAATGTTCGCCGCCGGCAGCAGCCTCCAGATTTTCAGAGGTATCACCAATTCCCTGGAATTCTTTAAACCACATTTTTGCATGTTCTTTTTCCTGATTGGCAGTTTCTGTAAAAATATCGGCAATTTGCTCATATCCTGCTTTCTTAGCTGCTGAAGCATAGTACGTATACTTGTTTCTGGCCTGAGATTCTCCTGAGAAAGCGTCCATTAAGTTTTTTTCTGTCTTTGTTCCGGTATATTTTGCCATATTCCTATCCTCCTATTTCTTTTGCTTATTTATCAGTTGTACATGATTTAACCAAAATATCTTTTCAACAGACCTGCAAATGCCTTTCCATGTCTTGCTTCATCTCTTGCCATTTCATGAACAGTGTCATGGATAGCATCCAGATTAGCAGCTTTTGCGCGTTTTGCAAGGTCAAATTTACCGTTTGTTGCACCGTTTTCTGCAGCAACTCTCTTCTCAAGATTTGTTTTTGTGCTTTCAGAAACGACTTCACCAAGTAGTTCAGCAAATTTTGCCGCATGTTCTGCTTCTTCATATGCAGCCTTTTCCCAATAAAGACCAATCTCCGGATATCCTTCTCTATGTGCTGCCCTGGACATAGCAAGATACATACCTACTTCTGAACATTCACCTTCAAAGTTAGCTCTTAAATCAGACAGGATATCTTCGCTGACGCCCTGAGCCACACCTACTACATGCTCTGCTGCCCATGACATCTCGCCTGTCTGCTCTTTGAACTTTTCTGCACTTGCCCCACAAATCGGACATTTCTCAGGGGGAGTATTTCCTTCATGAATATGACCACATACACCACATACAAATTTTTTCATTATTAGTTTCCTCCTTGTTTAAAAAATGGGTTCATAAAACAGTTCACTTAAGTATAGTAGTAATATATTTAAAATAATAACAGTAATTGTTACTGATTTTAAATTATCATATTAAATCATTTTTGTCAACTATTATTTGGAAAATTATATAAAAATTACGATTATTTCATGCAATAGCTGCAGATGCCATAAAAATTTGTAACATAGTTTTCGATTTTCCCATCAAAATTTTTATTTGCAATTGACTTTATATAGTCTATATTTTCCATATCGAGGTCAAATACCTTATGACAGGTATTGCAAACAAAATGATTATGGGGTTTTACATTTCCATCAAAACGATCTGCACCGTCACCTGTTGTAATTTTATTGATTTCTCCAATAGAAGCCAGCAGGGACAGATTCCGATAAACGGTGCCTAAGCTGATATGGGGGTAAATTTTCCTTATATTGGCATAAACGGTGTCGGCAGTTGGATGGTCAAGTCTCGTCATTAAAAAGTTCTTAATAGATTCTCTTTGACGGCTATACTTTAAAGCGGCCATAATACCTCCTTCCGATAATGATAATGATTACTACTACTGTTAATATAATATATTGGAGGAAAAATGTCAAGTACTAGTTTTCTTGACATTGAAGAATTATTAGTATACAATTAAGTTAGTTAAAACTAACTTTTGTAACAATAGTATTCTTTTCTGAATACTATGAAATAATATAAATGATCTTAAATTTGCTATGTTCGAGGAGTTGATAATATGGCTATGAATAATGTTCTTTGGGCATTCCTGCTGACTTTGCTGGCGGGCTTGTCAACGGGTATTGGCGGCTTGATAGCGCTTTTCTCCCAAAAAAACAATACGAAATTTTTATCTGCCAGCCTTGGGTTTTCAGCTGGGGTCATGATTTATGTTTCTATGATAGAGATTTTCTTTAAAGGGAAAGAGGCGCTTTCGATTTCTTTTGGAGAAAAAACGGGGACACTTATAACGATTGCAGGTTTTTTTGGCGGAATGCTTTTGATTGGGCTCATTGACAGGCTTATTCCAAACGATAAAAATCCTCATGAAATAAAAGAAGTACCCAGCAGCGGTGTGCCTGAGGGCAAAGGGATAAAGGAAACAAAGCTGATGAGGACAGGACTTCTTACTGCTTTGGCGATTGGAATACATAATTTTCCGGAAGGCCTTGCTACCTTTGTTTCAGCATTGCAGGAACCAACGCTCGCAATACCGATTGCTGCCGCTATTGCAATTCACAATATTCCCGAAGGAATTGCCGTTTCTGTTCCTATCTATTATGCAACGGGAAACAGAAAAAAGGCTTTTTTATACTCCTTTGCTTCCGGACTTGCAGAACCAGTCGGTGCGCTTATCGGCTATCTGATTTTGCTTCCGGTTATGAGTGATATGGTATATGGTATTCTATTTGCTGTGGTGGCAGGAATCATGGTATTTATCTCTTTGGATGAATTGCTTCCGTCCGCAAGAGCATATGGTGAGCATCACCTGTCAATATACGGACTGGTGGCAGGAATGGCGGTGATGGCTGTCAGCTTGTGGATGTTTATGTGATATTTAACAGGGTGCACTTTTAAAATATGCACCCTGTTTAACATCGCAGCTTGACAGTGTTGAGTGATGATGATAAACTAGAAATACCAATGTTAGTATCAACTAACCAAAGAAATTGTATTAATGAAAAATTTAAATGAAAAGGAGTAGGAAAAGTATGTGGTTAAAAGTGATAAGACCCGTAAGGTCTGCGTAAAAGGTCTGGCGAAAGGCATGAAGCTTCAGAAGGATGCGCAGGAAGTCTTCCAAAACATGAAGGAGGATGCGTCAGATATTTGCCATGATGCAAAACAGCAGGCGGATGCAGTATAAAATTGTTTATGATAAACCCGGCAGGCTTCGCCTGAGGATGGGGCAGGGTGCCTTTTCCGCTGCGGAGGGATATGGAATAGAGGCACGGCTACTGTCGGTGCCTTATATAGTATCGGCAGCGGCAAGAGAGATAAATGGCGGGATATTGAGCTGCTATCAGCGGGGATGCCGGAACAAGGTACTTACTGTTATTGATGAATTTGATGGTAAGAAATTACCGGTCTCGCAAAAGCAGGATGCAAATTGGGTAAGAGAGTTAAATGACGATTTTTCCATGTCTCTGGCTGCAGCAACAGGTAATATTATCTGACAAAGCTGTTTATCCCAAAACCCATACGGATAATTTTTACACTGATACGGACATTTTCTTTTATAAGGAAGGGTTTGGCTTCGCTGAGCAAAGGAAAATTCGGCGTTGATGTACTGGATGCCGCAGCAGTAACGGCAGCGATGGCTCAGGGGATTCTAATACGGCGTCATCAATTATGATGCTTTTGTATATTTCTGAAATTCTGGAAGACTATACAAGGAAGAAAGCCCGTCAGGCACTGACACAAAGTCTTGCTTTACATATAGACAGTGTGTGGCTTGTACGTGAGGAACAGGAAGTGCTGACTCCGATTTCACAAATACAGGTTGGTGACAGGATTCGTGTACACACAGGCAGTGTGATCCCGCTGGATGGAGAGATCACAGATGGGGAAGCATTGGTAAATGAAGCTTCTATGACCGGCGAGCCGCTTAGTGTTTTAAGAAATGCGGGACACAGCGTATATGCCGGAATCGCTGTGGAAGAGGGCACACTTGTGATAAAGATTCGGACGCTTGCGGATAATACGAGGATTCAGAACATCGTCTCTCTCATTGACAGATCCGAAGCTTTGAAGGCCAACCATGTCGGTTTTAATGGTGGATTATTCCTGTGCAATTAAGCTTTCCACCCCGATCTGTGTAATTTCTTTTGACAATCGTTCGAGAGATGAGGTTCTTAAAATATCTGCATGCCTGGAGGAACATTTTCCTCATAGTGTGGCAAAGGCAATTGTAAAACAGGCAGAGGAACAAAAAGCAGCCATCCATCTTGAATCAGAAGGTCACTCTGCGGTGTATCTTGCTATTGGCGGAAAACTGGCAGGAATGATTTGCGTGGAGGATCCTGTACGCTTAGATGCCAGAGATACAATAGAGGAATTAAGAACTCTTGGGTTAGCAAATATTATTATGCTTACCGGAGATGGAGAGGCAGCAGCGAAAGCAGCCTGTGAAGCATTGGGTATCAAGCAGTATTATGCACAGGTATTGCCGGAAAACAAAGTGGATGTTTCCATTGCAATGAAGGATGGATCAGATATCGCAAAAGAAGTTGCCGATATCACACTTCTTTCCGAAAACCTGGATGGATTAATCACAATCAGGCGTTTAAGTCAGGAATTGTTTGCACGGATTCATAAAAATTATCGTTTTATTATCGGAGTAAATACCTCTCTTTTGTTATTGAGAATTGGCGGAGTCATTCAGCCGTCTGCCTCAGCAGTGCTGCATAATACATCGACAATGATGCTCAGCGGGATGAGCATGCGGCGGTATTTGACAGATCATGGAGAAGACTCTTAGTAAAATGTAGGTTTACTTCGCAGTGGAGATAAACTGTTTATAAGGTTCGGTAGAACAAAAGAATGTCCTCGAAAGTTCCGTCTTTCATCAGGAACCCATTTGGAATTACACCAAGCTTGACAAACGCTAGTTTTTCATACAGATGTATTGCAGAGTAGTTTGTTTTGACGACTGCGTTAAACTGCAGGATTTTAAAGCCCAACGTTTTCCCTTCTTTGATGCAATGCCGTACTAATTTTTCACCGATATGAAGCCCTCTTGCAGTAGATTTTACGGCATAGCTTGCATTTGCAATATGACCGCAGCGGCCGATGTTATTTGGATGTAAAATATACAGACCGAGGATCTCGTTAGTATCTTTATCCTCTGCTACTGCGGTTAGTGATTGTTCAGAAAAGAAAGTGGCACCGTCACTTTCTTTTAATTTGTCCATTTGGGGAAACGCAATGCCTGAATCCACAACTTCATTCCAGATTTCTACCATCTGAAAAAGATCGTTTTTTGTATATTCTCTGACTGTGATATTCATTTCAGCTCCTATTCATCTTATGTTACTCAAACTTCGCACATCGAAAATGGGGCATAGGCAAGTCTGAGAACGGCTTCCGGGGGATATCATGCCATCAAGGTGGGGTGATATCCCCCGGAAGCCGCTCTCAGACTTGCCTATGCCCCGTTTTCGATGTGCGAAGTTTGAGTTATTTTATCTTTAAAATTCAATTATAGCAGTAAAACGGCAAATACTCAATCGCAAATATTCGCCCGCACTTTTAAAATATGCACCCAGTAACAGGAGTCCAACGGTTCGGATTTTCCATTGCAGGATTAAAAAGATTTAGCAAACAGTTGACAAAGGAAGTCATATTAAATATAATGGAATTGAATTCCAAATTAGTCAAAGCGGAGGTTTGCTGAATGTATTTTCATAGACATATAGAATCAGTCGTAGAGCGCATTGCAAAACGTAAGCCTGTTATTGTGCTGACAGGTGCGCGCCAGGTCGGTAAGTCTACAATGCTTAAGGAAGTTTACCATGGCATTAACTACATTACCTTAAACCGGCCGCTTGTGCGCCAGAGTGCTAAGGATAATCCGTCACTGTTTTTCGATATAAACAGACCGCCTGTGATCGTGGATGAGATTCAAAAAGCGGCAGAACTTTTTGATTATATTAAGGACACTGTTGATGAGAATAAGACCAAAGGACAGTTCTATCTTACCGGCTCACAGAGTATGAAATTGATGAAAAACGTCAGTGACAGCCTGGCGGGACGTGCCGGCATCATTAAAATGCTCGGCCTTTCTATGAGAGAGCTTGATGGACTAAAGTTTCACGAAGCATTTAAGCCGACACGCGGGCATATTGAAGCTTGTGCAAAGGAACATCCCGGTTTTAATTATACAAAGATAATAGAACGCATACACAAGGGCTTTTTCCCTGAATTGTACGAAACCGAAAGCGATCTCAAGGATTGGGCGGATTACTACAGCTCCTATTTTCAATCCTATATCGAAAAAGATATAAGAGATATTCTTAATATTCAGGATGAATCGGCGTTTATTAAGTTTGTCAAGGCTACGGCTTCGCTTACAGGAGAAATGCTCAATTACACTACGATTGCTGAAATCTGCGGAAAAGATGTAAAGACTGTAAAGACCTGGCTATCTGCGTTGGAATCCAGCGGGCTTGTTTATCTATTAGAGCCGTACTATAATAATTTTAACAAACGGATGATAAAAACACCGAAATTGTATTTCCTAGATACAGGACTTGCCTGTTGGCTGCTGGGCTGGAACACCCCTAAGCAGCTGACAAACGGCGCAATGTGGGGACATATTTTTGAGAGTTTCGTATTCGCAGAAGTGCTCAAGAGCTACTACAATGATGGGATTGTGAAGCCGCCGCTGTATTATTACCGCGATAAGGATAAAAATGAAATCGACTTGCTGATCGAAGACGGCGAGGTACTTTACCCGGTAGAGATAAAGACTGCAAGCGACCCACAAAAATCAATGGTAAGCGCTTTTACGTGTCTCGAGGCCATCCCAACCAAAAAAATCGGGGAAGGTGCGATTATTTGTCTTGCGAAGGAACTGCTGCCGCTGACAGACAATATCTGGATACTTCCTGTAAATTTAGTTTAGGGAAGGTGGTCTTGATTTCACAAATTGCACACACAATAACCATGGAATCTACAAACATTTTCCACAAATCCTCCATAAACAGCAGATATACTGGGAGCAGTTAATAAAAAAGAATCATTAGGAGGATCCTATTATGGATGATAGAATGGAACACGAAATGAATATTATTACGGAGCTGGATACACTTGATAAAAATGAATATACTGAACAGACCGTAGAAGTTACATTAACGAGTGCAAAGGGAAATATTCAAAGCGATCAAAATATTCAATACTGTTCTTTCACATTTATTCGTGGTATAATATGCTAAATCAGAATTTTAGATTATCAATTGCAACTGTAAATTATATTTTGTATCAAGGAGATATTGACCATGCTAACTCCATATTTAATATTTAATGGTACTTGTGAAAAAGCATTTAACTTTTATGCCGAGGCTTTCGGAGGTGGAAAAACTCTGTTTGCACGATTAGACAGCAATCCAAGCAACCCTGTTATGCACGCAAGTGTTACTTTCACAAAATATGAAGGCTGTATAATGGGAGCCGATACAGACGAGCCTGTTGTAGTTTCTGGCATGGCGATTTGTGTTGTGCTACCGTCTCGAGAAGTGATAGAAGAAATATCTGTAAAACTTGCTGAGGGCGGAACGCTTGTGCAAGGATTTTTACCACACCCGCCACCACATCAAAATGATGGTGGTGCTGAAGTGCTTGATAAGTACGGGTATACTTGGTATTTGAGTACATAGTTAAAACAAAAAGCCATGGCTTCAAACTGTTATGGCTTTTACCTGTATAAAAATTCATGCAATGCATAAATTAAAATCAAAAATATAGTTTTTCTACAGTCTGAAACAGCCCTTCGAAGAAGGGCTATTCGTTAATTAAAGATGCGGTTAAATTGTTCTTCTGTCATTTTATCAATACTTGTTATTTTTCCACCTTTATCTCTTGTAACAATAAGAGATAAGTCTGAATCCAAGGCAGCATTTTCTGCACTTAGGTACGTGTTGTGACCTTCATCGTGGAATGCACGTATGATCTGACCATTATAGCGCCAGAGATCTTGAGACTTTTCGTATTGAACACCAAAACTTTCGTATGCGGCTAAAGAATCATCGGCAGCAGGGTAGCCTTCTTCAAATGCAGCTTGCTCTTGAATGTCCAACTCTTTTAATTTGTATGCCGAATCACGTTTTGCAATAATATCAACTTCTCCATCATCATAAGAAAATCCGATTATTATTCCGGAAGAGTTGACTTGGTCTTTAAAATAGCGGACCAACTGATCTTTAAAGTAGAATCGCTCATTTTTAGAATTGTACTCCAAACCAAAAGGTTTATATTGTTCATATTCAGTGAGATCTACAGCAGTATCCTCAACGAAATCCGAACTGAATTCTTCACAAATACCTTCCGGTAAATCTTCTGCATTTGCGTGAACAATATTTTTATGGTTCACATAAAACAATCCTCCCCCTAATACTAAACAAGCTGCAATGACAGAACTCTTGATTTTTTTTGCTTTTTTCATTGCCATTCCTCCTTTCATGAACACAGTATATCAAGGGAATTTGAGTTTACAAGGAATTTTATACGTGTTTTATGTGAAGATTAACTGTTGTGAAAAACAGCAGTAAATAGAACACCATTATCAACGTTTTCAATAGAATAAGCCGCATGATGTAATTCTAAACCGGTTTTTACGATATATAATCCTAAACCGGTGCCGCCCGTTTCTTTATTTCTGGACACATCAACGCGATAGAAAGCATCAAATATGTCAGGAATACAAGCGGAGGGAATTTTGGCGTTTGTATTTAAACATGTGAATACAACATTACTGTTGTCTTGCTTTAATGTAACGAACACATCACTTCCCTCGGCAGAGTATTTTATGCCATTTACGATAATGTTGCTAAAAACTTTTTGAATAAGATTGGTATCAATTAATACTGAAAGATTCTCTTGAATATCCGGATGAATTATCATGTCATTAAGAGCAGCGGTATCTTCCAGCATATAACAAATATTCGTAACCAGCGAACTAATATCTGTTTCCGTTAAATGAATTGTATCATTGGCGCTTATTTGTGAAATCGTTAATATTTCTTGTACCATTTTTTCCATATTGAAGACAGTATATAGGGTTTTTCGTAAATATTTTTCTTTATCAGAATAAACCCCAATACCTTGAATCATACCCTCTAATTGCCCTCTTAAGACTGTTAATGGAGTTTTAAGTTCATGGGATATGGAAGAAAAGAATTCTAATCTTTTCTTTTCAATCAAACGTTCTTTTTCGATATCGCTTAATAACATTTCGTTTGTTTCTTTCAATTCATTTAGCGTGGATGATAAATTATTGGACAACATATTTAGACTTTTCCCCAATACACCTATTTCATCCATACGTTTTATCTCACAATGTTCATTAAAATTCAAATTGGCCATTTCTATAGAACTTTTACTAAGCTCTTTTATAGGCTTAGTGATGAAACTTGAGTAAAACCAGCCGGCCAATATTGAAATCAATAGTACGATCACCAGCCAAATAGGAAATACCGCAATAATTGAATTGAAAATTTCAGTAAGGTTTTGCCGGGTACCGGTGACATCTAAAGTATACTGTATGTCTGATCCGGAAAAGCTAAAATTGTATGTTTGAGTTACCGCATTAAAAACAGGTGATTCTTCAGAGGACATTTCGCCATTCTCAGAGGCTGTGACATTATCCAGACTCAATGTTGTTCCATCAGGAAAAGAGGTTATTTCTGTGGGGAGGTCAACCGGCTTATTATCAGCTGTATATAATTCTAAAATAGCGTTGTTTTCAGATAAATATTTATCAAATAAGGAACCGCTTTTTTCAAATGACGTACCTTTCAACTGCTCTATCAATAAGCTTGCTTCTTTATCTAAAGTTTTATCTAATTCGGATATATACGTCCTTGATGCTATAAATAAAAAGAAGAGGAAGGTAATGATAGTAGTTGTTATTAATATACCAGAAGTTATAAAAAACACCTTAAGTGATAGTTTGCTTTTTATTTTCGTAATCAATTCTGTAACCGAACCCCCTTATCGTTTCTATATACTCAACATTCAATTTTCGGCGCAGGTTTTTTACATGTGTGTCAACCACTCTTTCGTCCCCGTAAAAATCATACTTCCATAGACTGTCAAGGAGCTGCTGTCTTGACAGGACACGCCCTTTGTTTTCAAGAAGAGCTATCAAAATACCAAATTCTCTGGGAGTTAATAGAATGTTTTCGCCATTGATTGAGACAGTGCAGCTATCGGAGTCTACGATCAAATCTTTATATATAATTTTCTTGTTCTCAACAGTATTATTTACAAAACGGCGGAGTATCGCCTCTATTTTTTTCATTAATATGTGAATGGAAAAAGGCTTTGTAATATAATCATCTATTTTGTAATTAAACCCTTTAAGCTGCTCGGTCTCACTATCTAAAGCTGTCAGCATGATGATAGGAACATTTGAAGTATTGCGGATAAATTCACATACCCCATATCCATCAATTTTGGGCAACATAACATCTAGTAAAATCAAATTATAATCTGTCTTTGGAAAGACTGTAACAGCCTCAAGACCATCGTAAGCCAAATGTTCTAATTCAGATACAAAATGATAGCCTTGAGTTTCCGCAAGCTGTAATAAAAAAATGACTATACTCTATGGAAGTATTAAATTGTTAGTTTTTGAGAGTCAGAAATGGTAAACACCAGAAGCGGAAGCACTTTAATAAACCCCGCTGGAACCGGACGCTTTGTCCGGAATCAGGATCTGCGGTGCGTAGGATGGCAGCCTTAAGGATATTTGTTTCTGCCTTCAGGGGGTTTGAGTCAGGAAAGCCATGTATAAAGTGATATAAAAATTTAATGCATTAATGAAGGTGAGGGTTCGTACCCGGTGAATTACCGGTTGTGAAGGAACCCATTTGCGGAGGAGAGTAGAGAGATAGGAATGTAAAGCCGGTGCTGGAATCCCCTGGCTCAGATGTCTGGAAAGGCGGTAAACTTTCGCTCCGATTTTTTGTTTAGTAAGGTCTTTGGTGATGAATTAATTTTACTGCAAAAAAGAAGAAGATTCCTTATATTCTTGGCATTTTCTTAAAGTTGTGGATAAAACTGTGGAAACTCAAGATTATAGCACTAGCTATTGAGTCGGTTTTTTGGTAAAATAAAAACAAAAAAAAGAATTGCAAACATACGTTCTGAGTGATAGAATAAAAGGATAATACTACTTTTAACTTAATATTTTTGTGGATAAGAATAAAAGGAGAACAACATGTTTGAAAAACTAATTAAATTTATTCACACGGTTGCATCAGCAGGCAGTTTTAAGGAAGCAACTCACCGGATTAGAGAATACTTAGATGACATGTCAAAAGAAAATTTTTTGGAAATTGTAAAAAATATTGGAACAATACCAGAAAATATAATGCATGATTCAACTGAAGAAAAATTATATTCAAAAGCATCAGATATAGTATTAGCAAGGTGCTTTAGACTGTTGGGTTTGGCATCTAGAGCGCTTGATGAAAGAGCCGATAGCGCAGACATTATTGCACAGAGCAGTTCGGGCTACCAGTATAGCTTAGTTGCAGACGCAAAATGTTTTCGCCTAAGCAGAACTGCCAGGAATCAAAAGGATTTTAAAGTAAGCAACCTGAGTGATTGGAGAGGCGCAGAAAATGAATATGCTGTTTTAGTTGCACCATATTTCCAATATCCTCAAAGGAGGAGCCAGATTTATTCGAAGGCGCTGGAAAATAATGTATGTTTAATATCATGGGAACATATTTCTTTGTTACTTGAAAATAATATAGAAGAGACGGAGCAATTTAGTTTAGAATCGTTATGGAATTCGTCACAAATGATTGCCCGAGACAGTAGATTGGCATTTGCAAGTCGTCAAGATTGCTTTTTAGAAAAAATAGATCAGTTTGTAGCAAAAAAAGCAGGACTGTCTGCTGTAGACTACGAGAAGGCATTGGAAAAATATAAATCTTATTTGATTATAAGGGGGAAAACAGAGATTGAGTATTGGAACAGACAAATAGACAGAATAAGACAATATTCTAGAGAAGAAGCGATTGATGAATTGATACGTGCTCATAAGCTTAATGAAAAAATCAAAGTAATTTTAAGCTATATTACTAAATTAGAGAATTAAAGGAGATTACCATGAATGAAGTTCTTTTGGGAGATTCTATTCAATTAATAAAAACTATTGAAACGGAGTCTATACATTTGATATTATCCGATATTCCGTATGGCATAAATTATGAGGAATGGGATGTAATACATAGAAATACTAATTCAGCGTTGTTAGGCAGCAGCCCTTCTCAAAAAAAAGCAGGAACCATATTTAAAACTCGTGGCAAGCCATTAAATGGATGGTCACAGGCAGATAAGAATATTCCCATGGAATACTATAAATGGTGTTGCTCTTGGGCAGGAGAATGGCTTAGAGTTTTAAAACCGGGAGCGAGTTGTTTTGTCTTTTCCGGAAGAAGAATGGCACATAGGTGTATTTGTGCAATGGAAGATGCCGGGTTTATTTTTAAAGATATGATAGCATGGGAAAAAGATTCTGCAGCTTATCGTGCACAAAGAGTAAGTTGTATATTTGACAAAAGGGGAGATGAAGTAAATAGTACAAAATGGACAGGATGGAAAGTAGGAAATCTAAGACCATTATTTGAACCCATATTGTGGTTTATGAAGCCATATCCTGTTGGAAGTACATTAACAGATAATATACTGAAATTTGGAGTAGGAGCATTTAATGAAAATGCGTTAAAAGAGCTTACAAATCTTAACATTGGAATTGAAAAATGCTCTAATATATTGAAAACAGAAACTCAAAAAACTGATAGGGGATTACATCCAACGCAAAAAGCGGTTAAGTTAATGGAGATATTGATTTCTTTAGTTACAGTAGAGAACCAAGTAGTATTAGACCCCTTTTGTGGATGTGGGACTACTCTAGCTGCAGCAAAGAAATTAAATAGAAAATATATAGGTATAGAGATTAATTCTCAATATTATAATAGTATTTTGGAAAGATTATCAGAGGAAGCATAGGATGGAGAAGAAAGGAAAAAATATCCAAGTAGGTTTTTCAGAGCCGTTACACCGTGAAGATTCAGAAGTACAAACATATGGCTGCAGACATACTAATCCGGATATTTGCAAATTTAATAGAATGGAAGATATCTGTGCGTTTGCTTCAGATGATAGAATTTGTAAGAATCCATCACGTGCCTGGAAGAAAAAATATAATGAATTGAATAGATAAGAAAGATAACCGATAACAAGTCATAAACGCAATGTTATATATGGAGGAAAGTATGAGACCAATTGATTCGGCTGTTGGAGATATCCGGAGAAGAGTATTTACGGAAGTTGCGCGCTTAGCGTATGAAGGAGGGGACTATTCCCGGATTGAAGAGCTTCCTTATAAAATCATCCCGGGAGAAGTGGCCCATTATCGGGAATCTATATTTTTAGAACGGGCAATCGTAGGGGAGCGCCTGCGTCTTGCCATCGGTCTTCCGCTGCGGCCTCTTGCAGAGCATGCGCCCTTGTCCCAGGGAATTGATGAAAGTGCGGTTGCGGAGAAATATTACGATCCCCCGCTGATCAATATTATTAAGTTTGCATGTAACAAGTGTCCGGATAAAAAATTTATCGTATCCGATTTGTGTCAGGGATGTCTGGCTCATTCTTGTGTTGAAGTCTGCCCGAAGGATGCGGTATCCATTCAAAATGGGAAATCGGTCATAGATCAGGAAAAATGTGTTTCCTGCGGACGCTGTAAAGAAGCATGCCCTTATGGTGCGATTTTGAAAATGGAACGCCCCTGTGTAAAAGCCTGTGGGGTAGATGCCATTCACAGTGATGAACAGGGACTTGCGGAGATAGATCATGAGAAATGTGTTTCCTGCGGGATGTGCCTGGTAAATTGTCCCTTTGGAGCGATTTCGGATAAAGGACAGATTTTTCAGGTTATCCATGCGATAAGAAACAAGGAGAAGGTAATCGCCATTGCGGCACCGGCTTTTGTGGGGCAGTTCGGTCCTAAGGTGACACCGAACAAATTAACTGCAGCTATGCAGGAGCTTGGATTTGACCATGTAGTGGAGGTGGCTGTGGGAGCCGATCTATCGACCATTGAAGAAGCAAAAGACTTTTTAGAAAAGGTTCCTGATAATCAGCCATTTATGGGGACATCCTGCTGTCCATCCTGGTCGGTCATGGCAAAAAAGAATTTTCCTGAGTTTGCCAGCTATATTTCCATGTCATTAACTCCCATGGTTTTAACTGCACGCCTGCAAAAGCAAAAAGATCCGGATTGTAAAATTGTATTTGTAGGGCCCTGTGCATCGAAAAAGCTGGAGGCAAGCCGTCGGTCGGTTAGAAGCGACGTGGATTTTGTTTTAACGTTTGAAGAATTAATGGGGATGTTTGAGGCAAAAGGAGTCGATTTAAATGAAATCGCCGGCGATGATCCCCTGGAAGAAGGAACAGCGGCAGGCCGCGGATTTCCGGTAAGCGGAGGAGTAGCAGAGGCAGTGGTAGAAGCTGCAAAGCGGATCGCACCCGAACGTGAAATAAAAGTAGCCAGTGCGGAAGGGTTAAAAGAATGCCAAAAAATGCTGCAGCGTGCAAAAGCCGGATTGTATGAGGGATATTTACTGGAAGGAATGGCATGTCCCGGAGGCTGCGTGGCGGGAGCCGGGACTCTTCAGCCGGTGAAAAAATCAGCGGTCTTAGTCGGTAAGTATAAGAAAGGAGCAAAGCATCAAAACGCATTGGATTCCGAATATAAAGAAGCTTTGGACAGCTTGATGGAATAGTGGCCGCAGCCATTTTTGCATGTTTATGGTTATGTGGACAGGATATAAAAGGAAGCCGTACAAAGAAAAATACATTCCGGAGAGAATGTATTTTTCTTTGTACGGAATTAACAGCAATAGGATGAAATTAACGATGGAATATATATGTACAAGTTGTCATAATAGACAAAAATACATACATACATTTATAAACAATGACAATTGACACAATACATTACAATAGTATATATTTGTACTTACAAGTATATACCTTGAAAAAAGAAGGAGGATGAGTATTTCATGAAAAAGAAGTTTTTAAGCGTACTTTTGTGTCTGCTGATGACAGCATCTGTAATTGCGGGGTGCGGGAACACTTCTTCGGATTCATCAGAGAATTCAGGTGCACCGGAGGAAGAAAGCTCTGGGGAAGAAGAGGCAGCGGATACAACGGATAGTGATGGAAGTACCGAAGGGAAAAACACGTTTGTGGATGGGGGCACAGAATTGTCACTATGGACTTTTCAGGAGCTGCATGTAGGATTTTATACGGAGATGGCCGATAAGTGGAATGAAGAAAACCCCGATCAGCCTATTAACCTGACGGTTACGACCGGCGAATCACATTCCGTGCAGAACAAATTACTTGTGGCATGTCAGTCAGGAGAAGGAACACCGGATATTGCAGACATTGAAGTCGGTTATTATGGATCCTTTTTAAAGGACGGATATCTGCTTCCGCTAAATGATGTAGTTGCACCTTATGAAGAAGAAGTGGTTATGTCACGGATAGAAATGTACGGTGATGATGAGGGGAACTACTATGGAATTGATTTCCATGTGGGTGCATCCGTATGCTATTACAATATGGATATTATGGATGAGGCCGGAGTGGATCCTGCCACAATTGTGACATGGGATGACTATGTAGAAGCGGGGAAAATTGTCCTGGAAAAGACGGGGAAACCAATGTGCGCAGTAGAAACAACGGACTTATTCCTTCCGCAGCTGATGCTTCTTGAAAAAGGTGTGCAATACGTAGATGATGAAGGTAATCCAAACATCAATACAAAAGAGCATGCGGAAGTTCTTGATTACATACGGGAAATGATCAATCTGGGCATTTGTGAAATAGCACCCGGCGGATATTTTCATGCGGAGGAATGGTACGGACATCTGAATGATGGAGGAGTCGCATCACTTTCCATGCCGCTGTGGTATATGGGTCGTTTTACAGATTATTGTGAAGACTTAAACGGGAAAATGGCCATCTATGAAGTCCCTGTGTGGAATGAAGGGGATACCCGGGCAGTACTTCAGGGAGGAACAGGGACATCTGTAATTAAGTATACGGAGCACGAAGATCTCGCAAAAGAGTTTTTGGCATATGCAAAATTATCGGAAGAAGGAAATGAATATATATGGAATACGCTGGGATTTGACCCGATTCGGACTTCTCTTTGGACTGACCCGGACATTACAGAAGATCCGGATAATAAATTTTTGCAGTATTTCCAGACAAATCCATTTGATATCTTGAATGCAAATGGCACGGATTTAACAGCTCCGGATATATCCGGTGGATATTCTGCCACATACAGTGTATTAGTGTCTACTACGTATGCAAATGCCTTTGAATCTGCGGTCGATGAGGATGCAAAGGAATTGCTGACCAATGAACAGGCATCTGTTATTTATGATCCATAATGTAAGATAAGAGTGAGTAAAACGAAAAAGGCGTATTTTAAAATACGCCTTTTTAAACAAAAAAGACAATAACAAAAGTAGGAGGGAATATGAAGAGAAGAAATGTCATCAGTCGCTTCTTATATTCACAGAAGGTGGCTCCATATGTATTTGTATTACCTTTTATCCTTACATTTTTCATATTTTTTGCATACCCGGCAGCCAGCACGGTGATGATGAGTTTCCAAAAGGTTTCAGGTGAGAGTACCAAATTTGTAGGATTGTCAAATTACAAAACGCTGCTTAATCCGGTATTCTTTAAGTCCTTAAAAAACAGCGCATTTTATACGGTTGTTTCCTGTGCGCTTATGATCCCTATTCCGATGATTCTGGCATCTTTATTGAATTCCGGACACATGAAAGGAAAAACGTTTTTTAGGAGTGTTATGTTTGTTCCGGCACTTACATCGGTAGTTGTTGCCGGTGTTGTATTTCGCTTGATGTTTGGCGAAATGGAAGGTTCTTTTATGAACGGTGTAATATCCGCATTCGGAAGGGAACCAATCGTATGGCTCAGGCAGCCGGTTACTGTTTGGATTGCCCTGTTTTTTCTTTGCCTGTGGCGCTGGTCGGGAGTAAATATGATGTATTATTTATCAGGGCTGCAGCAGATTCCGGAGGAGCTATATGAATCGGCGGATATTGACGGAGCCAGTTCTATGCAGAAATTCAGATATATTACATTGCCGCTATTAAAACCGACCACTGTATATGTACTGACGATATCTATTTTCGGCGGTATGGCAATGTTTGCGGAATCTTATATTTTATTTAACGGCAATAAATCCCCCAACAATGTTGGGACAACGGTAGTGGGTTATCTGTACCGGATGGGATTCGAACAGAATAATATTGGAATTGCCAGTGCGATTGGAGTAGTGCTGCTGCTGATTGTTATGGTCATCAACGTTATGCAGCTGTGTATAAATGGAACGTTCAAGAAAGGAGATCAATGATGAAGAAAAAATCACATATAAAAACCGGTCTCCTTATTCTATTTTTTGTAATTGTAGCAGGCATTACCCTGTTGCCTTTAATATTGCTGGCAGTATCCTCATTAAGACCGGGCTCCGATCTGATGCGCTACGGGTTAAACTTTAACATTGACTGGGCAACGGCAAATTTAGATAATTATAAGTTTTTATTCAACGGAGAAAATTCTTATTTTACCTGGTATAAAAACAGTCTGTTAATAACAGTTGTACAGGTAGCTCTTGCACTGGTGCTTAGTGCCTGCGTTGGATATGGTTTCGCGATGTATGATTTTAAAGGTAAAAATATTATTTTTATGGGTGTGCTGCTAGTCATGATGATTCCTACGGAAGTGATACTGCTGCCATTATATCGGTTAATTAATAAAATTGGGGCGATGGATACGATGTGGGGAATTATTCTTCCATATCTGGTGGTCCCCATGCTGATTTTTTTCTTTCGCCAGTATTTATCGGGAATTCCCAGAGACTTTTTGGATGCAGCCCGTGTGGATGGATGCTCGGAGTACGGAATTTTTATAAGGATAATGATGCCGCTTATGAAGCCGTCTTTTGCTGCCATGGGTATTTTTCAGGGGATGCAAAGCTGGAATAATTTTCTGTGGCCGATGATTGTATTGCGTTCAGCAAATAAAATCACGCTTCCGGTAGGTCTGCAAAGCCTGCTGTCTCCATATGGAAACAATTATGATATATTGATTGCGGGGTCATGTTTTGCGGTAATACCAATTCTGATTTTATTTGTGTGCTTCCAATCTTACTTTATTGAAGGAATGACAGCGGGAGGAGTAAAAGGCTGATGAAAGAGGAATGAATATTATGGTCGATCCACATTCGGTAAATGTAATCCGCATAGGTGTGAATGAAAAGGCTGAAAAGGAGGCATGATACAATGGCAAAACAAGCAAGGATGAGTATTGACAAGGAATATGCAGTGGGGCAGGTCGATAAAAGGATATATGGTTCTTTCATCGAACATTTGGGACGTGCAGTATACGATGGCATATACCAGCCGGGAAACCCCTTGTCTGATGAGGAGGGGTTCCGCAAAGATGTGATCGAGATGGTAAGTGAACTGGACGTGCCGGTCATCCGTTATCCCGGAGGAAATTTCGTATCCGGTTTTGTATGGGAAGATAGTGTGGGACCGGTGGAGGAGAGACCGAAACGGTTGGAATTGGCATGGAGAAGCTTAGAAAAGAATGAGATAGGAATTAATGAATTTGCCAAATGGACAAAAAAAGTCCGCTCAGAAGTTATGATGGCGGTGAATCTTGGAACGAGAGGAATTGCCGATGCGTGTAATCTGCTGGAATACTGCAACCATCCGGGTGGTTCAAAATACAGCGATATGAGAATTTCCCATGGTGTGAAAGATCCTCATAATATCAAGGTGTGGTGTCTGGGGAATGAAATGGACGGACCATGGCAGCTGGGGCATAAAACAATGCACGAATATGGACGGCTGGCAGAGGAAACCGCAAAAGCCATGAAGCTTATTGACCCTGCAGTAGAACTGGTATCCTGCGGAAGCTCCTATCTGGATATGCCCACATTTCCGGAATGGGAGGCCCAAACGCTGGAATGTACGTATGATCATGTGGATTATATATCCATGCACCAATACTATGGCAATGATACTGATGATACGGCGGACTTTCTGGCAAAATCAGATGATATGGATGCGTTTATACGTTCTGTCATTGCAACATGTGACTATGTAAAAGCAAAAAAACGTGGGAAAAAGGATATCCATCTTAGCTTTGACGAGTGGAATGTATGGTTTCATTCTAATGCGGCAGATGAAGATATTACTCAAAACCAACCATGGCAGACTGCGCCGCCGCTGCTGGAAGATATTTATACATTTGAGGATGCCCTGCTGGTCGGACTTATGCTGATTACGCTGCTAAAGCATGCTGATAGGGTGAAAATGGCATGCCTGGCACAGCTGGTTAATGTAATTGCGCCAATCATGACAGAAAAGAACGGCGGACGGGCATGGAAACAGACTATTTATTATCCGTTTTTGTATACGTCCCGTTATGGGCGGGGTGTGGTATTGCAGCCGGTTATTCGGACACCGGTGCATGACACCTTAACACATGAAAAAGTTACAGATATTGAAAGTGTTCCCGTATGGAATGAAGAAAAAGAAGAATTGGCAATTTTTGCAGTCAACCGCAATATAAGAGAGCCGCTGGAACTGGTGGTGGATGTAAGAGGATTTCAAGATTACAAAGTATTGGAGCATATCGTTCTGGAAAATGATGATATGAAGGCTGCTAACGGAGCAGGAAACGAGGGGGTAACGCCGAAAGCAGACAGCAGCACAAAAGCAGAAAACGGATTTGTGAAATGTATGGTAAAGAAAGCCTCATGGAACCTGATCCGAATGGGAAAACGAGAGTAAATGAAGAGAGCTAAGGGAAGATTAACAAAATACATAGAAATTTATGAATGGGTCAAACAGCAAATAGAATCTAAAAAGTTAAAATCGGGAGAGCGTATTTATTCGGAAAATGAATTGATGGAGCTTTTTTCGGTAAGCAGACAGACGGTCAGACAGGCGCTGTCAAAATTAGAATATGAAAAAGCCATAGAGCGAAGACAGGGAAGCGGGACATATGTTTGTGAAAAGACATCCCGGTCAATGCCTGTAAACAGTATGCAGATTGCAGTGATTACTACTTATGTAGATGAGTATATTTTCCCTAAAATCATCGGGGAAATAGAAAGCACGATTTCCCATGCGGGATATACGATGCAGATTATGTTTACCCATAATTCCGTGGAAAAGGAAAGGGCAATACTTCAAAAGCTGCTGAAGGAGAACATGGTGGATGGAATCATTATAGAGCCTACAAAAAGTGCACTGCCGAATCCAAATATAGCTGTTCTTGAACAGATGATAGCAGCAAAGATTCCTTTGGTGTTTTTAAATTCTTATTATCCGGGATTGCAGGTGCCTTATGTTTCGCTAAATGACAAACTGGCAGGGAAGGCAGCGACCAAACATTTAATAGAACAGGGACATAGAAAGATAGGAGCTGTCTTTAAATCAGATGATGGACAGGGACATTTAAGATATGCCGGATATGTGGAAGCATTACTGGAAGAAGGATATTCTATAAGAGAGCAGCATATTATCTGGATAACAACAGAAGATATCCGGCATATGGAGAAGGAGGCGGACAGATATCTGAACAAAATAGGAGAAAATACAGCATACCTTTGCTATAACGACAAGGTTGCCAGCTACTTTATGAAGATTCTTGATACACATCATATTTCTGTTCCGGAAGCTATATCCGTGATGGGGATTGATGATGCAGATATGGCAAAACATATGAAAGTACCATTGACAACTATGCAAAACCCGCTGAAAAGCCTGGGAGCAATAAGCGCAGAGGTTTTGCTGAAACAAATAAGAGGAGAGCAAGTGGAAAGAAAGTATGAACTGCCGCCCCTTTTGATAAAACGAGATTCTGTTAAAAAGGTAACCGGCATAAGCCGGCTTGATTAGTGAAGGGCTGAATCCGCAAGCCGCTCTTCACCAATCAATTGCCTTACAAAATCATTTTCCGGCTGTCTCAGGATTTGATTGGGGGTTTCATACTGTACAATTTTTCCTTTATCCATAATAACCATTTTTGTTCCCAGCTTTAAGGCTTCGGAAATGTCGTGAGTAATAAACACAATGGTAATACCGGTCTGTTTATGAATGCGGGCGATTTCTTCCTGCAGCTGGCCTCTGGTGATTTCATCAACCGCACCAAAGGGTTCATCCATAAGCAAAATATCAGGGGAGGCCGCCAGTGCCCTTGCGATACCGACTCTTTGCTGCTGACCGCCTGAGAGCTCATCCGGATAGCGCTTTCGCATAGCTTCTTCAAGGCCGACAATTTTCATCCATTTTTCTACTGCCGTCTTCGTTCGCTGCGTATCCCTTTTGTTTAGCAGATTCGGAACATAAGATATATTTTTTTCAACTGTCATATGCGGAAATAAGATATTGCCCTGAATGACATAGCCGATATTCCGGCGCAGGGTAATTAAATCTTCACTTTTAATATTTTCACCATTGATAAAAACCGTACCGCTATCAGGGGTAATTAAGCCGTTGATCATTTTTAGAATTGTAGTTTTACCGCAGCCGGAGGAGCCGATTACAGTTATAAATTCACCCTGTTCAATGGAAAGACAGAACTGTTCCACAACAGTTTTTTCGCCATACGCTTTTTGGATATCCTTAAATTCTATTGCTGTATGCATTCTTGCTCCCTCCTTTTACTTTAATAATCCCGCATCCTGCAAAAAGGCAGACGCAGCATCTTTGGGTTCTTTTCCGTCAGTTTCAACCTGATAATTCATATCTGCCATAGCATCATCTGTAATGATACCTTCTAATTTCAGAAAGACATCTTCAAGTTCGGGATAGGTTTCCAGTATTTCGTTTCGGACTACATTCCCGCACATATAAGAGGGATAGAATTGCCTGTCATCTACAAGCACCTTTACGTCGGAGACACTTAATTGACCGTCGGTGGTGAAAATATTCATGACATCGATGTTCCCTTCGTTGATCGCCTGATATTTCAGACCGATATCAAGATCAACAGTATTTTGAAACTGGAGGCCATATTCTTCACAAAGAGGATCATAACCGTCTTCCCGTTCAAAGAAATCATATTCCGCACCAAAGATAAGTTCAGAGGAAACGGCAGCAAGGTCGGAATAGGTTTCCAGTTGATATTTATCAGCAATCTCTTTTCTGACAACCAGACCGTAAGTATTGTTAAAGCCATACATGCCGATCCAGGACATATCCAAATCCGTTTGGTAGCTGTTTTGCAGGAGGTCAAACATACTTTCATCATATAAGGATTCCTCCTTCAGCACCATATTCCAGCCGGTACCGGTGTATTCCGGGTAAATATCAAAGCTGCCATTTTCCATGGCAGGCTGAATATTGGAAGTACCGCCGCCGACGCCCTGGGTCAGCTCAACCGCTAAGTCGGTATCCTGCTCAATGAGAAGAATAAGCATTTCCCCAAGAATGTATTGTTCTGTCATAGGCTTTGTTGCAATATGGATGGTATTTTTGGAGGTGCTGCTAAATAGAGTCCCGATAATAACAGAAGCACAAAGAACCGCAGCAGCAACAGCCATTACTGCTTTGTTTCTTAAGGTATGTGCGCCTCTTTTATTTACCAGCTTTTCGGCAAAACCAAGCAGAAAATCGATCACAATAGCAAGAAGCGCAATCAGCAGACTTCCGGCCATGGTCATGGCGGAATTATTGGTAGTGATCCCCCTGTAGATTGCTACACCCAGCCCTCCGGCACCGATAAAGGATGCAATTCCCGCAAGGGCGATTGTCATGGTAGTCATGCTGCGGATGCCGGACATAATTACCGGCATGGCAAGGGGAAGCTTGATCTTGAATAAAATCTGACGTCTTGTACTGCCCATGCCTTTTGCGGCTTCCAGAATACTTTTATCAATATTTATCATGCCTGTATGGGTATTACGTACCATTGGAAGCAAGGCATAAACCGTCAGAGCAATAACGGCAGTCGTATTGCCGATACCGGAAAAAGGGATTAAAAAGCCCAGTAAGGAGATAGAGGGAATCGTGTAAATAAAATTGATAATGCCGAGAGCCAGCTTGGAGGTTTTCCGGTACTCACTGATTAAAATACCAACAGCCAATCCAAGAACGATGGCGATGAGAATGGAAATAATGGAAATTTCCAGATGTTCAAGCAGCAGATTTAAAAAAAATTCTTTGCGGTCATTCAGCAGTTTTAAAATGTTCTTTATCATTTTTTGTATCCTTTCTGATAAGCAAAGAAGAGGTGGTAATAAGTTTATATTTGTAATTGAAACATCACAGCCGAGAACTCCGACAGCGGCGAGGCAGACTCTGGTTTTAAGGTCAGGCATGCTGACCGCTCCACCGAGCCCTCCCAGAACGGATTTTGCCTTCATTGGAAGGCAAAATCGAGGTCTCGCTTCCGCAGCACGCAATTTCCTTGTTATTGGCCGAATGGCCCTACAGGTATACCCGTAGGGTGTTCCCTTAAAACCAGAGTCTGCCTCGCCGCTGCCGGGGTTCTCGGCTGTGATGTTTCAATATTTACGTTATCTCCTCGTTTGCTGAAACATATACATTGCATACAGTTTAACAGAATATATGTTCGATTTCAAGAGAAAATTTCAATTCTTCCATCTAAAAAGGCATTCAGGATATTTTGTGGTGAATCATAATAAAAGCTGCTGTTGTAATCATCAATCTTGTCACTGACAAAGGAATTGTAGGCAGCAAGCAGGGCATCTACGATGTCTGTACCCTGTTCCTTGGCGATACCGAGAATTAATCGTTTGTATACCTTGCCGATATCCCAGTATCTTAAGACCGGTATTCATACGGACGGTATAAGTGCTTACCATTGGTTTATCATATCTTTTTGCCCAGCGTTCTGCCTGTTCCCGGATGATTGTGCAGTAGAAGCCGGAACCGAAATCCTTTGTATTTCTTCCTTTGATAATCTTTGGATGTGCCGCCGCAGTGCTGCCACCATGATATACTGTCATCTTTCCCATCTGACGGAGCTCCTTCATTTTAATATTCTTTCTTGTAAGTTCGATTATAACAAAAGATGGGAAATTCATCAATTAAAATTGCAACTTCGGTGATGAACTATACTTTTACCAGTGTCTATGGTAGAATTCAATAGGTACAAGAATCCATAAATCTGATTTATGCCCTAATGGAAAACTTATTTTCTTAATGTAAAAGTATATTTGCTAAAATGTAAAAAGAGTTTGATAGACGTTCCAAGACAAAAACCGCATAATATGTCTATGAAAGGAGGAAGATTTGGATTGAATATAGGAGAAAAAATCAATAGTCTTCGTAAGAGGAATAACCTTAGTCAAGATACGTTTGCCGAGCTGTTTCATGTTACGAGACAGACCGTTTCAAATTGGGAAAATGGAAAAAGCTATCCAGATTTAGAAACGATTCTTAAAATAAGTGACAAATTTCAAATCTCCATAGACGAATTATTGAAAGATAATTTAGAGGTTGTTAAAAAAATTGATTCTGAAAAGAAGAAAAAAAATACCCTTTTAGCAGCGATTGGAATATTGGTTTTTGCGGCTGTTATATCCGCAATATGGGTTTATAAAAAATATGAAGCAAATAATGCAGTGTCTTTTGACATGAGCCAAAGTAAAACTTATCAGGCACAAGAAACAAGCCAATCATCCCTGGATGTAGGAACAGGCTATTTCACTTTGCCAAAAAACGGAAAAGTGAGCATTGAGACAGAAGCAGAGACGGATGACGGGGAACTGCATATTAGAATTACAGATGATAAAAACGAAAAGAATTATTATCAGATAGACGGACAGTCGATTGATGATTCTCAAACACTATATTTTGATGAAGGTTCCTATAAAATCCAAATCACAGCTAATGGTTACACAGAAGAAGTTGTTAGTCTTTCTTACCATGTAAAGGTAAACAACCGAAAATAACTTTATCATTAGCAAGAAACTATATGAATAGAAGAATATTAAGCGGCAGCACGATAAAAATTATAGCTGTTATATCGATGTTCATTGACCATTTTGGAGCGATATTACTGAAAAACGGAATTGTAATGAATGCCACCTATGAGACTTTTAGTGATTCACAATTTTCATTCTTATTAAAAGTAGTTGAGGTATGCCGCATACTGGGAAGAGCTGCATTTCCTTTATTTTGCTTTCTGCTTGTTGAGGGATTTGTACATACCCATAACTTAAAGAAATATATTCTTCAATTAGGATTATTTGCGATAGTTTCAGAGCCAATCTATGATTTGGCGTTTAGCGGAAATATATTCAGCATTAATGGGCAGAATGTTATGTTTACGTTATTATTAGGACTTTTAACCTTGACGCTCATTAAAAAATGTAACGATAGCTTTTTATGGGCAGTTATTTTTACTTTACTAAGTGGTATCGTGTCATATATTCTCAAGTTTGATGGCTGGTATTATGGAATCATTATGATTACGGTATTCTATCTGCTTCGTAATAAAGAATGGCTAAAATACCTGGTTACTATAGCGGTTACATATTTATGCGGACTTGATTATTCCATCCAGGCATTTGCAGACCCGTATTTTTTGACAGCAGTATCTTCAATAGTTATTATGGCCTTATATAGTGGAGAGCGTGGCATGAGGATGAAATATTTCTTTTATATGTTTTATCCGGGGCACTTATTGTTGCTGTATAGTTTGACTGCTTTTATTATTGTTCCAATGCTATAAAAGCCTTAAACAATATTATGAGCAAAAAAGATTTTCTTATTGACAAAAGGAGCTCGGAGATACAAGCTATAGACTCTGACTTTGGCATCAGACGTTAAAAAATGGTACAAAATGAATGAGATTTAAAAGGCTGTTGCGATAAGATTGCTATTGTCAATGCGGATCAAGGAACAATAGTTGATGGTCAAAACATTAATTATGCCGCAAAACTTATTACATCATTTGAAGATAACTTCACTATGGTAAACCTAGAGTCTGCAAGAGTGGGAATTGGAGATGGAACATATGCTGCATATGTTGTGATTCCATCCACTTTTTCTAATAGTGTGGTTAGTCTTAATACAATCCCAACACAAGTGAAAATTGAATATGCAATGAATACAAATCTAGAGGAAGGCATAAGAGAGCAGACAATTTATGATATTGTAGATTTTGAACATCAATTAAATAGCGGTATGAGTTATATGTACATTAGCACCATATTAAGCGAATTTCATGAAGTGCAAGATAATTCTAAAACTATTATGGATAATGACGAAAGAGACACAAATATTCTACTGGCAATTACACCTACGGATTTAACAGAATTAGTATCTATTCCAGAGCTGTCCAAAGTTGATAATAGTGTCAGCCCCTTGGAGGTGACATCATACAATAATAAGAATCAAGAAGACATAGCATCTATTAATAATAGCTATACATATTATATTAGTCTGAGTGAGCCAGATGTTGCGTTATTAAAGGAACAGGGGAATGACTTAATAGAGCAATGGACAACCATGGAAGATACCATTGCAAACATTAATATTACCACAGATGCTGATGGGAATATTGTATATGAAGCCGGTGTTGCAAATGTTGTAGCTGCTTTGACAGATTACAATACCATAACACTTGATGCTAAGGAAACAGAAATAGAGACAACACTGTCAGATATAAAAACAGAGATTGATAACAGAGCAGCAGACCTTACAAGCTTAATTACGGCATATAATAACAATCTAAATACAAACAAAACTACAATTGCTACAGAAATACAGATGGCTTTCGGGACAAGTGTGACACCGGCGATTGAATTTGACGGAACAGCAATTACTGTTGATGGAACAGCAGTGCCGATATCGTATGCAGGAGGGGATGAGGCGCAGATAAGTGTGCAGATGGCATTGCTCTCCAGTTACTTAACGGATATCCAATCTATGATTGCAAGTAGTTCAGATACAACTTTGCAGACTAACTACAATGATTATTTGAGTGGTAATAGTGATTTAACCGCTATGCTTGGTTCGCTTCAGGGAGGGACGAATATCTTTGCCGTAGATCAAGCTGCTTTGGCGGCCAATATGCAGAACGCAGTGAGCATAGCAGCTGCAAATAGAATACCATCAGTAAGTGATATTGAAACAATCATAACTAACTACGTACCATCGTTTAGTGATACTCTAAATAAGGGAACGGAAAATGAAACAACACTAACTGCTTTATTAGAAGCAGCGAGTGGAAATATACAAAAAGATTTGGACCAGAAGAAGACTCAGAAGCTCCCGAGAATGGACACAGCGACGATAACATCAGGTATTAACAATGATATAGTGAATCCCCTGGTAACGCAGACAGATACAATGAAAAACGGTCTTATTACGCAATATGGCAATGAAAAAACATCTTTAAATACTTATCATTCAGCACTTACTGCATATAATCCATTGAAGTACATTGATAATGCGGCTATCCAAGATTATATGAGCGATATGCAAATTAATAACACTGCAATACAGACGACAGTTGCACAGAATTATACTGATAATATGACCTTTGTGGGTGAAGTCTACAAGAACGCAGAACTTAATACAACAACATTGGGAAAAAGTATTACCCGCGATATGTGAATATTTACATATCGCGGGTAAATCAGAGATTGTACAGTCTTATATTTTATCCTTAGCAGTTAATTTTCATCCCTATGAAGTTGGCTTTTTACTAATTGACTATAAGGGCGGAGGGATGGCCAACTTATTTAAAGATCTGCCGCATCTGCTTGGAACTATTAGCAATCTGGATGGAAGCGAGAGTATGCGTGCCCTGGCCTCAATACAGAGTGAGCTGAGGAGACGGCAGCGTATTTTTAGAGAGTATGACGTAAATCATATCAATGGTTATAATGATTTATTCAAAGAAGAAAAAGCAACAGAACCGATTCCTCATTTATTCATAATCAGTGATGAGTTTGCGGAACTGAAAAAAGAACAGCCGGAGTTCATGAAGGAACTTGTATCTACGGCACGCATTGGGCGAAGCCTGGGGGTTCATCTTATCTTAGCTACGCAGAAGCCAAGCGGTGTCGTGGATGACCAGATTTGGACCAACAGTAAGTTTAAATTATGTCTTAAGGTGCAGAATGAGGCGGATAGTAAGGAAGTATTACATACCCCTGATGCTGCCAACATTACACAGGCAGGGCGGGCTTATCTGCAGATCGGAAATAATGAAATCTACGAATTATTCCAGTCTGCATGGTCAGGAGCCATGTATATTGAGGAAACAGAGAAAGAAGTTACCCAGGATAACCGAGTTTATCTGGTAAATGATCTGGGACAGGGGAAATTGATTAACCAGGATCTTCGGGGAACCAAAGCAGAGCAAAAGGCAAAAGAAACACAACTGGATGCAGTGATTCGTCACATACACGACCTATATGAAAAAGAACAAAGTATCGAAGTAAAACGCCCATGGCTGCCATCTTTGGCGGATAAGATTATCAATCCAAATATGGAGATGAAATCCAATAAAAAAGTCGATTTGATTGTATCCCTTGGAGTGATTGACGTGCCCGAAGAACAGACACAGATGGAATATACGCTAGACTTGTCTAAACAGGGGAATATTGCCTATATTGCCTCCAGCGGTTTTGGAAAGTCCATGTTTTTAGCCAATATTGCATTGCATCTTGCAACGAAAAATGCAGTGTCAAATCTCAACTTATATGTATTGGATTTGGGAAACAATGCTCTGATTGCACTGAGCAGACTGCCCCATATGGCAGCCTATATCATGATGGATGAAGCAGAGAAATTCGCAAAGTTTCAAGAACTGATGCTGGAAGAAATGCGCAAGCGTAAAAAACAGCTGGCAAGTGCTATGGCACAAAACCTTACCGTCTATAACGAAACGGCCAAGGAGCCAATGAAGGCTTTGCTTATCTTGATTGACAATTATGATGCAATCAAAGAAATGGGCTTTGAGATGGAGGAATACTTTACTAAACTTAGCAGAGATGGGGCAGGGTTAGGAATCTACATGATTATAACTGCCAGTAGAAATAATGCTATTCGTTATGCAACAATGAATAATTTTAAGAACAAGATTGCCGGTTTTAACTTTGAAGATAATGAGGTAAAAACTTTAGTTGGCCGGAGTCCGTATACCCTGCCAGAGATCCGCGGACGAGCGATGGTGAAACGAGGCGAAAGTGTGAATATGATGCAGCTATATACGCCGGTAGATTTTGAAGATGAAGTTGCCTATAATAAAAATGTGCAGAAATATGTGGAGAGAATTATAGAGAAACATCCGGACGAGGAGGCACCACATATTCCGATTCTTCCGGAGGAACTGCCTTATCAAGATCTCCTGGAATATGCAGGAGGAGAAAAAGAAATTATTTTAGGATTAGAAAAAGAAACGGTTCAAAGAAAAGGTTTTGAAAAAACATCCAGTCCATTTCTTATCTTTGGAGAAGGTGGAAGTGGAAAAACTAATGTACTTAAAATCGTTTTGGAACAATTTACGGAAGGACAGGATGTATATGTTTTTGATTCTAAAAGCATGGGATTGTACCAATATAAGGATAAAGTAAAATACATAACAACCACCGAACAATTCGAGGATTTCGCTAACCGCTTAATACAGGAAACAAAGAGCAGGAAAGCGCACATGGAGGCAGAGCTAAAAGCAGGGAAAGATTTGACCATTGCAGCAGCGCGAATGGAAAATGCGGCAGCTTACGGTGTGACTTCCATCGTATCAGCAAATGTCAATAAATTCAAAGGCACAGATAACTTTACAAAGCTGATGAAGAATGCAAGAAATGGCCTGTTACTTAGCGGCCAGGGTTATCTTACTATCTTTCCCGTAAAAGTGAATGAATTTCCTACAAAGCCGGATGGGTTCTTAATGATAGAAGGAAATGGAAGTTATCTTCGCATTCCAGATATAGATTAGAAGAGCATCTATTTAGAAAAAGATTTTTTCCTATTGACAAAAGGAGTTAGACGATGTAAACTATAAACACAAGGTTAGCAATTGCTAACTTCTGCACAGCATTTCATGTTAGTTTTAACTAATGAGAACAAAAGTAAGGAGGTTGCATGATGCCTTTATCAATGGCAAGAGTGGGTGAGTCCAACGAGGTTAAGAAGGTTGGAGGAAAAGAAGAAACAAGACAATTTCTCAAAAAGCTGGGCTTCGTAGCCGGTACCCCGGTTACGGTAGTTACCGAAATAAATGGAAATGTAATTGTGAATATTAAGGAATCCAGAGTTGCAATCAGCCGGGAAATGGCTGGAAAAATCATGATTTAACTTGGGAAAGGAAGTATGAATACGTATGCAGACATTAAAAACAGTGAAAAGCGGAGACTCTGTCCGGGTAGTGAAAATCACAGGTAAAGGAGCCATTAAGCGGCGTATCATGGATATGGGGATTACCAAAGGTGCCGAGATTATTGTCCGTAAGGTTGCACCCCTTGGAGACCCGGTAGAAGTAACCGTCCGCGGCTATGAGCTTTCTCTTCGAAAAGCAGATGCGGAAATGATTGAAGTGGAATAATCGTAATAACTCAATCAAAAGTAAATGATTAAGGTTTTTGGTTAGCTTAGGCTAATTAAAGGAATAATGAGGAGGATAAGAAAAATGTCAATGAAGATTGCACTTGCCGGAAATCCCAACAGCGGTAAGACAACATTATTTAACGCACTGACCGGTTCCAATCAGTTTGTCGGAAATTGGCCCGGTGTTACGGTGGAGAAGAAAGAGGGTAAATTAAAAAATCAGAAGGATGTTATCATTGTGGACTTACCGGGTATCTACTCCCTTTCACCCTATACGCTGGAGGAAGTTATTTCAAGAAATTATTTGATTGATGAGAAGCCGGATGCCATCTTAAATATTATTGATGGTACCAATCTGGAACGAAATCTCTACCTGACGACACAGCTTACCGAGCTTGGGATACCGGTTGTTGTAGCCATAAATATGATGGATGTGGTCGAAAAGAGCGGAAATAAGATTCATACGGGAACTCTGGAAAAGGAATTGGGCTGCAAGGTTGTTGAGATCTCCGCATTAAAAGGCATGGGAGTGACAGAGGCATCTGAAGCTGCGCTGCAGATGGCAAAAAAAGGAAAAACAGTTCCAAAGCACAGCTTCAGCGGCAGTGTAGAGCATACGATTGCACATATTGAAGAAGCCGTACTTCATGATTTTCCGGAGGAGCAGCAGCGATGGTATGCGATTAAACTGTTTGAGCGTGATGAAAAAGTTATTGAAAAATTGAACTTGAATGAATCCAGACTCGCGCATATTGAGAAGGATATTGAAGCGTGTGAAGAAGAGATGGATGATGACAGCGAGAGCATTATTACAACAGAACGCTATAGCTACATTGATTCTATTATCAAGGATTGCTGTGAAATTAAGAACAAGGGTAAGCTAAGCACTTCAGATAAAATTGACAGAGTCGTTACCAATCGGTTTTTAGCCCTGCCGATTTTTGCAGCAGTTATGTTTATCGTTTACTATATATCGGTAACTACGGTGGGAGCATGGGTAACGGATTGGACGAATGATGTATTATTCGGAGAAATCATTCCTCCTGCAATTGAAAGCTTTTTAGTAGCCGTCAACTGTGCCGGATGGCTGCAGAGTTTGATTTTAGATGGTATTGTTGCCGGCGTTGGAGCTGTTCTTGGGTTCGTACCGCAGATGCTGGTTCTTTTCATTTTCCTTGCATTTTTGGAATCCTGTGGGTATATGGCTCGTATTGCTTTTATTCTGGATCGGATTTTCCGCAGATTCGGACTTTCCGGGAGATCCTTTATCCCGATCCTTATCGGTACAGGCTGCGGAGTACCGGGTGTTATGGCATCCCGAACGATTGAAAATGAGCGAGACAGGAGAATGACAATCATCACTACGACATTTATCCCCTGTGGTGCAAAACTGCCGATTATCGCATTGATTGCGGGAGCGTTATTTAATGGAGCATGGTGGGTAGCACCCAGTGCATATTTTATCGGCATTGCGGCAATTATCTGCTCCGGCATTATTTTAAAGAAAACAAAGTTATTTGCAGGTGATGTGGCACCGTTTGTTATGGAACTTCCGGCATATCACTTGCCTACGGTTGGAAACGTTCTGCGCAGTATGTGGGAGCGCGGCTGGTCATTTATTAAGAAAGCCGGAACGATCATCTTACTGTCTACGGTCTTCATTTGGTTTACGTCCCGCTTTGGCTGGACGGACGGAGCCTTTGGTATGCTTCCGGAGGATACGATGGAGGGCAGCATTCTTGCCTATATCGGCTCTGCGTTTGCCTGGGTATTCGCACCTCTTGGCTGGGGAAACTGGAAAGCGGCAGTGGCTGCCATTACAGGACTGGTAGCCAAGGAAAATGTCGTAGGTACCTTTGGTATTTTATACAACTTTGGAGAAGTAGCGGAAGATGGCGCTGAAATCTGGAGCTCTTTAGCGGCAAGCTTCACAGCGGTTTCGGCATATTCCTTCCTGGTATTTAACCTGCTGTGCGCTCCGTGCTTTGCGGCTATGGGAGCGATCAAGCGTGAAATGAACAATATAAAATGGTTCTGGATCGCAATTGGCTATCAGTGCGGATTCGCCTATGTGGCAGCTCTTTGTGTTTACCAGTTTGGCATATTGTTTACAGAAGGTGCATTTGGCATCGGTACAGTTGCCGCAATTGTGCTGTTGATACTATTCATCTATCTGCTGATTCGAAAACCAAAAGAAAGAAGCGGTGCGAAAGCATTAAGAAAAGGGGTGCATGCGTAATGGGAACAGTGATTGTAGGTATTGTTGTTTTTGGACTGATAGGTGCAGCGGCTTATAAAATGTACCGGGACCGCAAAAACGGAAAGAGCAGCTGCGGCTGTTCGGGCTGTACCGGCTGCTCGGGTTCCGACTCGAACCATTGCAAAACACCCTGAGAAGGGAGCGCAAGAGGATGTCTAAACTGACGGGTGTACAGATGAAATATCTGCATACAATCTATAAAACGCAGAAAGATGATTATGGAGTACGCTCTGTAGATATAGCCGGAAAACTTAAGGTATCGAAAGCTTCTGTGCATAGAATGGTAAAGCTTTTAGATGGGATGGGCTTTGTTTCCAAGAAAGACCGCGGCAATGTAAGATTAACTGCGCTTGGGAAAAGTGAAGGGATCAAAATTCATGAAAAATATATGCAGGTGTATCCGTTTTTTCACAAGCGCCTTGAACTTGAAACAGAGGAGGCACTTGAAAGCACGTATTCTTTCTTGTGTGAGTTCTCAGAGACATGTGTAAATAAACTGATACAGCAGATGTAAGAATACGAAGAGAAGAAAGAAGCCGGGAAACTATCTCCGGCTTCTTTTATCTGATAGGTTAGTCTAATAGGCTGTAGATATACTACTATTCATCTTCTCCCGGAAAGAAGCCGGAAGCTCTGACAGGTAGGGTGACAGGCCGATCGGAAAGTATCCCTGATACCATAAACCGGTATCCTCTTCACTGACATTACTGTTAACTGCACTGAGTGTTATATATAAAAAGGCATCATCCACAAGAATCTCCTTATTTACGGAAGTTTTTAACAAATCAGCCAGTTCTTCTACGCTTTCCATGGCAGCAGCATCGGAACCCCGCTCGGAACTATAATTGTCAAAATAACCGATATAAATCTTACTGCTTGTATTTTGTATTCCCGGGTAGCTGATAATTGTCATATCAATTTCTGCATTTTCCGGTATGTTGGACAGAACTTCCAAAAGAGCACCCCGCCCATATTTCTTATCCTCGTTTACCATGGATATATACATCTGTGCCGTTTCTTTTAATTCGGAACCAATTGGCAGTTCTGCGCGATACATTTGATTTCCTATCACCACTGAAAGATTTATGCGTGCCAATGCATCTGTATATAAATAGTCTTCATCCGTGACCATGTGATACCATGTTTCAAAAGGCATATCCCGGACTTCTTTTTTCATGGTTTCGTAAAGCTTATTCAGATCGTCAGCAGTGACAGGACCGTCATCAATCCTTAGAGTACCTGTTATTTCATCCAAAGAAGGGAGATTGGTATATATCAAGCTATATTCCTCAAGCTGCGTTAATTCCTTTGTAATGGTAATCATGTCCTTTTTGGAAATTAAAATATTGCGGTGATACGTACGCCCGTTCATCCGGATGGCGACACGTTTTTGAACCATTTTATCCATCTGCGTGAAATAACTATCAGGATTTGTCCGAACTAAATCGGTGGTATACTGCGCCTGATCTGCAATAATTTTATTGATTGTCTGATTCGTTATTTCAACCTGTTCTGTGCGTCCGGAAAAATAGTTTATGCGGCTATCCTCATTCTGTATATCTGACATAAACCGTACATAGGAAATATCTTCCGCTGTAAACGAAACATTCAGCATTGCATGATGCGCACCTGATAATCCGGCGATTACAGCCACATTTAGTCCCACCAGGATAAGAAGACCGGGAATTGCCTTCACAAGATTAGCCAGCTTTTTTGTTGTTATTAATTCATACACAAAATAGAAGAAAATCGCAATCAGGTACATGATAAACAGCCCAAATACTTCCGCACCGGATATCCTGGCGCCGGTGATGATATTCTGGAAGATCATATGGCATGGGATCAGGCATATCAGCATGGCAATCACCAGTCTGTAAGTAGTTTGCAAGATAGAATTCGGCGATGCGTTCCCTGCGCTTTCACTTTTTCTTCGATGAAACAGCAGCATTGCAATACCTGTATATATAAGCCCTACAATCAGAGTATACACACCGCTGGGCAATGCTGTCAGCGGCGGGTCGTTTATGTAGCCTTGATATATAGAGAAAACCATACCTGTAACTACATTGTATTTCTTATCCATCAATGGCAGAAAGGAATTCGCATTGAGGAGCGGCAGAGCATTACCAAGCCAGGAAATCATTAGTGCTACTAAAAACCTGGGCACAAAAATCAATAGACCTGATACAATCACATTGGTAAAAACAGTGCCGGTAATACACATGGCAATTGCAATTGAGGCGGCCACAAACAAGATTCCGGCGAAGGTATTAAATAAGAAAATCCATGAGGTCGACCAATCGATTAAAAAATAATCAGAAAACACCCCGAGTATCAGGAAGCTGCATAAAGAAGTGATCACGATAATAGCAGTCATCCAGGTCATCACTGCAGCGAACAGGCTGTTAAACAGGCAGATCCGTGTCTGCGGTATACAATGATAAAAATCGCTGGCATTGCGTTTATCTAAAAAGTGAAACAAGCACAGCATCATCAGTGGTGCCACCAGACAAAAGCTCAAAATAAGCAATGGATTAGCGGTGAATAGTGAAATGATTTCAGGTATGGTCTGCTGGTACATCGCTTCACCATATTGCTTGAGGCTAAGTACAATGCTTATCGGTAATAAGACTGCTGTCAATACAAATACAACTAAACTGATAATCCCGATAATCCGCAGCTGCCGCAGTCCATCTCGATATAATCCCAGGCTAAAATATTTATTTTTCATTCGTCTCCCCCTCCAATACATTCTGAAAGTTATAGCCTAACGCTTCCATCTCGTATGTAAATATTTCTTCTAACGATAATGGAAGGATGTCCAGGATCAATGGCTGCATGGACTTAATGCGCGCGGTGATTTCTTCCTGCCCGCCTCTGGCAATTAAGTTTATAACAGAGCCTTTTTTTGAATAATGCAGGATGTCAACCGCTGCAAAGCTATCCTCATTATGATCCCGGGTAAAAGCGGTTTGTATCTTAAATAAAGAAGTTTTCAAATATTGGATATCGCTTTCCAACACCAATCCCCCTTTATGAAGAAGTGCCAGCTGATCGCAGATATCCTCCAACTCCCGCAGGGAATGAGAAGTAATGATAACCGTTGTATTTCTTTCCAGAACATCCCTGCAGACGAAGCTTTTGACCAGATTTCTCATGATCGGATCCAGACCGTCAAAGGTTTCATCAAAAAAGAGATACTCCGGTTTTGATGAAATAGCTAAAATAGCGGCGGCCTGCCGTTTCATTCCCTTTGAAAACGCATGAATGGGTTTTTTCAGATCCAGCTGAAAGGAATCTGCTAAATATTGATAATAGTCCTTGTCAAAGGCAGGATAGATTTCTCCGTATAATGTTCCCATCCGCTCCATAGTAGAGCCCGGAAGAAAATAGAGCTCATCCGGTACATAGGCGATTTTATTTTTAACTGCCGGATTGTTATAAACTTCTTCATCATCTATGCGTATCGTACCGCCATCCGATTTGTAGACTCCGGTGAGAAGCCTTAGAAAAGTGGATTTTCCTGCACCGTTAGAACCTACCATGCCATAGATACACCCCTTTGGTATCCGACAGGAAATATTGTCCAGTGCATGAAAATTTTCAAATGTCTTCGTGACCATTTCTGCTTTAATCATGTGTAACTCCCTCCTCAATCATAAACATCCTGTATGATTTCCAGTACCTCTGCTTTTTCGACACCTGCCTGCTTTAACTCTTCTGCAATTGTCCGCAATGTCTGCAGCTTTTTGCACTTATGCTTTCCCAGCACATCTTCTAAGTTAGATGATACGAAACAGCCTTTGCCGGGTACGGAAAAGAGCAGGCCCTTTCTGTCAAGCTCTGAATATGCCTTCTGAATCGTATTCGGATTAATAGAAAGCTCTACCGATAAGCTTCTTACGGACGGAAGCTGTTCTCCCGGTGCCAGCAAACCGATTAAAACAAACCGTTCTACCTGTTCGACCAATTGTTCATATACCGGCTTTCTGGACATGATATCTATCTGGAACATAGAGGTACCTCCTATCTTTATTATCTAGAGAACTAAGTGTACTATGTATGATAGTACACTTAGAGAATATCATGATTTTATATTTTTGTAAACATTTTTTTGAAATAATTTTTGAAATAATAATTGACAAAGTAGAAAAAGTTATGATACTATTTAGTTAGCAAAAACTAACCAAAAGGATAAGAACCTCCTTGTCCTTGAATCTTCAGAATATGTTAGACAAAACTAACTGCGGAGTAAAAATAAATTATGAGGTGATAGTATATGAGTGTTGTAATTGTAGGCGGAAATGAGCGGATGGTATATCAATATGAAGATATTTGTAAAAACCATGGCTATAAAGCAAAGGTATTTGTAAAGGAAAGCGGTGCCATTAAAAAGAAACTGGGATGTCCGGATTTGCTGATTCTATTTACTAATACCGTATCCCATAAAATGGTTGTCAGTGCAAAACAAGAAGCAAAAAAGAATAAGATACCGGTTGCCCATATACATACAAGCAGTGCGGCTGCATTGGACAGCTTTTTGTGCACACACGGCAATGGAAGATAGGAGAAAATTATGGAGAGATTATTGATTAATTATTGCTCGCCTACACTGGCCAGCCTTAAAACAGCAAATCTGTTTAGCTTTTCATTTGCTTCTGACTGTGAGATGACAGAATATCTTTCCTATTGGAACGGAGTACTTGAAGAGAAAGGGATATCTTTAACCGTTTTGCAGATAAATAATAAAAAAGCATTGATTTACGTTTTCCGAAGAACAAAATTGGAAAAGGATCTTATGCAAGAGGACATTGCCCGGTTTCTCACCGGATGTGGATACTGTGATCTGACAGTTGAAAATGCCATACACAGATTGCGGCAGCGATTTGACTGGGGAGAAGAATTCCCCCATGAAATCGGGCTGTTTCCGGGCTATCCGCTTGAGGATGTGAAAGGATATATTGAAAACAAAGGAAAAAACAGCAAAATGGGCGGTTTCTGGAAGGTGTATTGCGATGAATACAAGGCGGCACAAATGTTTGCAAAATTTGAGAAATGCCGGAATGTCTACATCCGGCTGTTTCAAAACGGAAGGTCTGTTATGCAGCTTACCGTAGCTGCTTAACATAGATAAAATTTCAGGAGGTATATTTACATGAGTAAAGTTGCAGTAGTATATTGGAGCGGCACCGGCAATACCCAGATGATGGCAGAACAAGTTGCAGCAGCGGGATTATGGTATATAATCCGATTTTCGACAGTTGTGCGATTCAAAAAAAGCCTATAGCCTTTATAAATACTTGGCTTTAGACTAATAGGGATATTTACGAAACTGCCTATTTTCCACTTGTCAAAGTGTCATTTTCATTATGATACACAAAGATATAATCATCGGGCATACTATTCCACATATCATCAATATTTTCGTATAACGATGCCCATTCATCATCAATTAAACCTCTGTCAAATGCTTTGTCATAAATCGCCCTCGGTCTGTCTTGTACCGCAAGACGAATCTGACTTTCTGACATCTTACGGCGCTTTAGATCAACAATCGGCGGCACAACGAATAGCCTGTCTTTTTTGATGATTTGGGATGTAGAAATATTCTTGCATCCCATTTTCAATAAATAGCTTGTTTTTTAGGGTTTCGATGGTAGATATCGGTGCTGAAATTCAAAAGTATAGATAAGAAATTAAATCAGAACGTATGGACATGTCATTTGGTGAAATTATTAATATGTATCGAGACAAAGAAATTATAATCTCTCCGGAATATTATAGAATATGTGTACCATACATCTATGCGCATTGGGAAGGGTTTATAACAGAAAGCTTTAAAGCTTTGATATCAGCTATAAATAATTTGAGATTAGATAGAACGGACGTGATAGATAGTCTTTATACATTTTCTTTGCTAGAAACTCTAAGACCATTATCAGGTAAACAGAGTTTTGATCAATGTTGTGATTTTATAAAAAAATATAAAGACCGGGTAAATGAAAAGCTTCATATCCCTACAGGTTCTTTTACAACTAAATCAAATTTACTTTAAATTCCTGCCACTTTACTACGCCTATGTCTCATCATTTTCATAAACCATAGTGTATTTCCCCAAATTATCTAAAGAAAATCGAGTATGTCTTGCGTTTGCTTCAAACCAATCCGTTAGAAATACATCATAAAAATACCAATCATAAATTTCTGCTATCTCTTCCCATGTCATATCCCGAGATTTCAAGAACTCACTGATTTGCTCCTTATCATCTAGATACCATTTTTCATCTGAAGTGGAATATCTGTCACTCTCTAATAGAACAGCTTCTTTTTTCAACTCCTTAGTATTGAGATAATATGTAAAGGATAACCATATATATTCTTCATAAGGAATTTCCTGAGTTTCTTCAAAAGTAATCTTATAAGAAAAGGATATGTATTTTTTATTTCTGGCTGTACATATATGCAACCAAGCGTTCTCAGGTATGTATTCGGATGAATATACATCTGTATACATTCCATCCTGTGTCGCCATCATTTCTCCATCCTTGGTAATTCCTTCTAATTGCTTCATATTACTAAACAAAGTACTTCGGTTACCGCCAAACCAATCATAATGATGCCGCACCCTTGAGTAATACATTTGATCAAATGCGTTTTGGATTACATAGTATTTATAGAAAAGAAAAATTCCACCACAGACAGCAAGGAGTATAATTAACACAATACTGACTTTTTTAGTCTTTTCTTTTTCATCATCACTCCTCCAGAAGCTCATTGCTCTTAGCTTCTAAACTTTTCAGAAAATTATATGTATCCGGATATTCTTCTTTGGTATCCTTCATGCATTGTTGAATCTCTTTCTTCGTTCCATGAAAGTCTGGATAAAGTTCTTGAAATATTGCTGTCTGCACTTTTTTATATGATGTATTTTCGAGAAACATTTCTGCCCTGGTGTATTTTGTGTCAACTTCGTTACTCAGCTTTCGGAATTGAATAATCCCAATTTCCCCTGAATAAATATGGACAAGTACTGTAAAAAGTATGCCAAATAGCTCTCAATCTGATGATCTGTCAGGTGAAGGTGTTCCAGTGCCTAGTATATCATCCTGCAAATAACTGGACTGAGTATGCAGGATAAACTTTCAGAGGTGATATTCAAAAAACGTAGGCGTAGTGGTGCTACGCCGAGGCTTTTT
>Ga0153983_1000003_pt1 | contig 48196 bp, 56 predicted proteins | sample TSGA067MetaG_FD_104693 | JGI IMG/M metagenome (GOLD analysis project Ga0153983, IMG submission 104693) | Attine ant fungus gardens microbial communities from Georgia, USA - TSGA067 MetaG | ecosystem: Host-associated > Fungi > Mycelium > Unclassified | place: USA: Georgia, Alexander Wildlife... | reverse complement strand
TGTGTTGCAAGCATATATCCGATAAGTGGCATAACGGCTTGAAAAACACCAAAGTAAAGGCCGACAATCAGCGATTTTTTTATTGTAACTTTAGGCATGGTCAACCCGGCGCAAACGGCTACGGCAAAAGCGTCCATTGAAAGCCCGATGGCAACGAGGAGTAGTTCTGGAAAACTCATTTTGCATTTCTCCTTATCAAATGATTTGCAAATGAAAAACCCAAGTATTGCTCTTACGAGCGTGTACTTGGGTTTCTAAAAATAAAGACCGCATGTATAAGCTGTAAAGCTATACATGAGTCTCGTTTTTTAAGACAAGCCAGACCGTATGTGGTCAGCATGTTGACTTGCCACGCATGCTGCGCTAACTACTCCCTCATGGGAATCTTCAATTGTGAAATTTATTATAGCATATGGGAAATAGCATGTCAATTTTTAATTGTTGCAAGCGGACGAAGTGAGGGCAAGCTGGACAAACTGCAACTTATCCGGCTTGTAAAAATCCTGATACAAACGGTTTTTTTCTGCGGTAAGCTGTGCAGCTTCTCCTTTCCATTTTTTGATGGGCAGATTGGTACGTCCATTCATAACCTTTTTAAGATACCTATACCTCTACGCAGGGTGATGCCCTGCCAGGAATAAATTCGATTTGGCACTGGTTGATATTTCCCTGCCTGACGGAAACGGCTTTACAGTTTGCACAGAACTCAAAGAAACACAGGACATTCCGGTTCTCTTTTTGACAGCATCCGGCGAGGAAGCAAGTGTTGTTACCGGGCTGAGCATGGGCGCAGACGACTATATCATAAAACCGTTTCGTCCCCGTGAATTGATTGCACGAATCAAACCCGCTCTGCGAAAAAGCGGACGTTTGGTTTCAACTTTTGAAATCGGCAGGCTTTCTGTTGATACGACCAGCAGCATCGTGAAAAAAGATGGTAAAGAAGTGTTTCTTTCTGCATTAGAATATCGCTTGCTGTTGGTATTTATTAACAACCCCACGCATTACCTCCGACTATACTCTGTACAACACCTATTCACTACTGGAGGAAAACCGCAACATCCTGTTCATTGTGAATCTATTTTCCGTTGTTTTCATCGCTATGATTTCAATAAGATGGTATGTTTGGCGTGTTCTTTGTGATATTTATTACAATGCTGTACGCTGCGAGCAAGATCAGAAAAGAAAATATTATCGATGCGCTTCGGGATGATATGACTTAATTGATTGTGAGATTTCTTCAACATTTGAGTTGTAGACTTATAAACAACATGATGACCTCTATCCTTTACAGACAACAACAGATAGCTATGCTTCCTCAATAATCTTCTTTATTACCTTTGTGGCAATTCCTTTTCTTCGATACTCTGGATATGTCAATACATTTAACAAAGTACCCGTTATTCCTGTAATAAACGATGGGTTTGCCGGTTTTTCCGATATGGAAAGATATGCGGCTGATACAATATTACCATCTATTTCCGCCAATACACCAAGAAAAGAATTATCGAGGATATGTTTGTCGAAATATCCCTCCAACTGCTTTTTAATAGCAGTTTTTTCATCCTGCATCAAATTTCCTCTGTCTTCAATTAAGTAGTCTAACCGCAATTTGATAAGTAAATTTATGTCATCAACTGTTGCTTTTCTTATAGTCATATTAACTCATACCCTAATCTATTGAACATTATCGTCATATCCTTTATAAAAATAATCCTACGCCTTTAGTTTACCAGCCATTTTGCCTTCACCAATTACGCTTTCAAATTCAGCAGACCAAGCACAATGGAAGTAGATAAAAGCCTCTTCGTCTATCACTTCATAGGCAAAATTCAAGGGAACTACGTAAAGTTCATTATCAACGCATAAACCAATTCGCATAATATCACATTTGTCTAAAATGGTATACAATAATTAATTCTTGATTTTTGCACATTTCTTTTTAAGCTTTAGGCAATCGTTCAAATGCCCTGCCTGATGGCGGGTAAGGGGTAATAGCAATATTCCCGCAACATCTTTTTTGCCCCAAAAATCTTTGAGCCATATGGATTGAGGATGATCGGTCAAACAGCCTTGCATTATAATTTGCTCCACGCGATCTTTAAAAAATTTGCGCTTCATGTCTGCCGGCTGCAAGGCGGACAAAATCTTTCGGCTCTTTATCCCGACGGTGTAGCGGTACTCAAGCAGACTCGCCTTATTTAGCTCTTTGCTTAATACAATAATTTCTTCGTCCGTCATGGCGTTGCCCGTATCGGTTGTCATTGTTCCCAGCTTATTCAGCCATGTACCATCAAGTATCTGCTTTCCATCACCCACCAATAGGTTCATGGTTATATCTTCAATGCGTGCAATATGCCAAAGGTTCCATGCTATTGTCACATCTCTTGCCGTTGGCATGTGACAATAATCTATCTCGCGCAAGTCCTCGTAAATCTCGTCGGCTAATGTCCTGTTTGTACTGTTCGACACATCAGATTGATGGACAAGAGCATGTAATTCAAAACATAATCTGATTGCTTCATCAAAGCAATCAGGTTTTCGAATAATTTTGCGGAGCCTGCTTTGTTTGGGATTCCAGTCAACAGATGGTTGATACACATCTTCACCTCCAATACCTTAATTGTCATTTCATCCACATCGTAAATGGTAACTTTATACTTCTATTCCTTTAAACCAAGGTTACTTAATATCTCATGATAACGTTTTGTGGCCAGGACGCTCGGTTCACCTTTTTTACAGAAGGAAAGTTTCGCCAGTTTGGGTACGACGCGCTCAACAACAATCTTTCCGTCTACGAGTTTGGATCGTAATGCTTCAAAAGCTTTCTGAAACCGTTTATCATCTTTCGCGCGGTCGTAGAACGATAGGACATAAACATACAAGAATAGGTTGTATTCTCTAAAAGGATACTCTACCTGCATGAACAATGTGCCCATTCCGTAATGGCAGGGACCTATGGGTTTTCTGATTACCCAATGCTCCAATAAAAACTCTACTGCTTTGTCAAGCGATGGCTCCGCATTAAGGTAATGGCTAAACCGAACCGCATCTAAAACAGTAAGCGATGGAAATGGGTTTGAATACTCTGTTTCCGGGCCGCGCCCAAAAGAAAACTTATTACAGCGCCAACCTCCGTCTGCGTACGGCGTTTCAAGAAAATGTTGAAATGTTTTTTGTAGTCTTTTATCGGATTGATATCCCATATTACAGAGCAAAGATGCTGCAAGGGCTGTATGGCATGGTAAAATACCACTATTGGGATATAGCTTAAAACGGCCATCTTCTTTCCATGTACTGAAGAATAGCTCTGACACTTCTCTAAGTATTAGATCTGTCGGTTCCATTATCATGCCTATGTGACAACATCACTTCAACATCCGATAAATATTGCTTTTCTACAGCCATTCCTTTTACCTCCCTGCTGCCTGTTCATGATCTAATCCATCTTCTGCTTATACTATACTCGGAATAAAGTTACTAACCCTCTGGATTCAGTATTTCTTCAATCCGTCTGATGACTTCTTCCAAAGTCGCCTCCCTTTTTAGTAAGCTCCGCACCTCTGTGCTGCGGTTCTTTATATGATTATCTCTGCACACATCATTTACAGTTTTATATAATTGTCTGCCGCTGCTTGGAAAAGAACGCACTCTTTTTCCAATTTCAAGCTCTACAATTCGTTTAGCATTTGATATTTGGTCATTGATGAACGGCATTGCGACCATCGGTACCCCAAAGCTCATTGCTTCATTCACGCTGTTCATTCCGCAATGTGTCAGAAAAACATCTGCATGCTGCAATACTTCGATCTGCGGCACAAAAGAATACGCATAGATATTTCCCGGGATCTCACCAAGCGTCTCGGGAGGGATCTTACCCGTGTTTAGAATGACCGACATTCCTTTTTCGCCAAAAGCACGGATACACTCTTTGCAAAACCCTTTGCTGCTGATAATGCTCCCCAAGGAGATGTATACAATTGGTGCTTTCATCTCTTGATACGGGATTTTTTGTGATGTAACATTGGTTTTGTACGCAGGAACAGCGCTTCCACTAATGGCAGTGTTGGGTTGGTATGCCCTGCATAAGGCACATTGATCATCAATATAGCTGCCATTTTTCCCTCCATCTGCGCACAGCTCCATCCAAAGTCTTCCCTGACCTGCCGGTACCTGTTCTGCATATGGAATCCTCTTTCCTTAAGTATTCTTACGTAGAATGCCCAGATATTCCTCATATGCAAAACAGCGGTTCTTTTTTACGGACTCGATCTGCTGCAGAGTGTACATTGTACACAATTTCTCCACCGCTCTTGAAACGGTACTGTATGGCATTTCATGCTCGGCGCTGATTTTGCGGATATCCGGCAGCCGGTCAGTGCGCCGTTGTTATCCTTAAATGATTATACTGTTCTTAGCATACTACGATCATTTTCATTTAGCAAGTTAAATGAGAATAACGAATGCGCAGGATTAGCAAATGTAAAAAGCTCTTTTTTAGGAGCCCTTAAAACATCTAGCTATTTTTCTGCAAGAACTTGAGAGACCTGATAATCATAGGCTAAACGTTCTGATTCCGTTTGATTTGTTACTTGGCCAATACCAATATACGCAAAGATGTTCGTTTTTGACGATGCTTATTTCCGCCGCAAAAACGGATTTGAAGCTGATGAATTAATTCTTATTTGCATATAATTAGATGATTATGAAATTGCATTTGATTTATATCAAATTATATGTTAATGTGATTGTAAATTAGACAATAATCAAATAGTATGGAGGTAATTTCATGAAATTCCTATTAAAGAAAAACAGGCTGCTGCTTATTGCCACTATTTTAATGAGTATTCTGTTCTCTTTTGTAAGTGTGGGAGCCGCAATAATTCTTGAGAATATTCTTGATGCGGTTATCGCACAGGATTGGCCGCTTTTCCGGACGATGCTTATCGTAGTGCCGGTGTATCTGGTGGTGACAGGGCTTGTCATGGTTCTAAGCGGACTGTTGGCAAAGAAGTTCATCGCAAAAACAGTGCAGGATTTACGCAGAGAAGCCTATGACGGCATTCTCTCAAGAGACCCGGAGAACTTTGCAGCGGTTAATACAGCGGACTACATATCGGCACTTACAAATGATGTCAAAACGGTCGAGGAAAACGCGCTCATCCCATTTTTACAATCTATTCAGTACATCCTTGTTTTCCTCGTGACGGTTGCGGCATTGTTCTATTACAGCCCGATTATCGCAGGATTGATGTTCGTATGCCTGATCGTGATGTATTTGGTACCTGCAAGCTTTGGAAAAGCGGTCAGCAAGGGTCAGGCGCGGCTGTCGGGGAATTTCGCAATGTTTACGGCAGGTCTTAAGGATCAGTTGTCGGGCTACGATGTTATCCGCTCTTTTCAGCTTACTGATAATGTCAGCAAAACCTTTAATACAAATAACGATACCCTTACCGGTGCTAAATATATGGTAGACAGATTAACCTCTGCCAGTGAAGGAATCGCACAGACGCTTGCCATGGGAATACAGTTTTTGATTATGCTTGTATCGGGCTATATGGTTTTACAGGGCAATATGACCGCCGGTGTACTTCTGGCGTTAATACAATTAGCTGGAAGCTTTGTCCAGCCTGTAGCCGTAATAATGCAGAATATGTCACAAATTCAAGGTGCGAAACCCGTAGTTGACAGGATTATAAACTTAGGAAAAAAACAGCCGTCAGCATTTAACGGTACAGATACACCTGTTTATCAGAAAAATATAAAGTTTCATGACGTTTCCTTTGGATACAAACCCGAGCAGTTGGTGCTAAACAAAGTAAGCCTGACCTTTGAAAAGAGTAAAAAATATGCTATTATTGGAGCAAGCGGCTGTGGAAAAAGCACTCTTATCAAGCTGCTGTCAGCAAACTATGGGGGTTATACAGGGCGGATTGCCATGGACGGCAAAGACATCCGGTCCGTGCAGCTGGATGAACTGCTGGCAAAAATATCAATCATACATCAGAATGTATATATGTTTGATGAAACCATTGAAGATAATATTACTCTGCACCGCTCGTACAGCCGGGATGAATGGGAAAGGGCTATCACAGTCAGTGGGGTGGGTCGTTTCCTTCCGCAGATGGAAGACGGCATCGAAACCCTTGTTGGCGAAAATGGCGCCAACCTGTCCGGTGGGCAGCGTCAGCGTGTTGCGGTGGCGCGTGCCATCATACAGAAAAAGCCCATCCTGATTTTAGACGAGGGAACCTCCGCAGTTGATTCGCAAACAGCCTATGATATTGAGACCGCTTTGCTGGGGGTATCTGATTTGACAATGCTTACTATTACCCATAACCTGAATCCCGAGATGTTACAGCAGTACGACCAGATTTTATATATTGAGAATGGCAAGGTTGCGGCAATGGGTGAATATGAAACACTGCTTCACACCAGTAGGCAGTTTTGCGAGTTTCTACAGATTCAAAAGAAGGAGGCAATATAATGTCAGTTCAACTAAATGCTCACTTTGAAACTATGTCCCTGCTCTGTCTCTGTCCCTGGGACGAGGAAGCTAAAAATGAATTAATAACGGAGATAGACAAACTAGGTATTGACGGTCAGGAGTTTTACAATCGTAATTATCGGTTGCTAGAGCAATACTATCATGCCTTTGAAAAACACAGAATAGCCTCTGCCGGCGCGGCACTTATGCATAAAATGGAGGATGCCTTATTCGTTGTCTGCACCAGTGTATTCTGGCAGAATCCTGACTGGTTTTCCGACACAGACAAAATTTCTGATGATGCCGCCCAAAGTGCTGTTCGTGAGACCCTGATGTCCGAATGTGGAGATAGCGGCGGAGATCTGATTACCGCATTGGACGCTATGGAGTTGACAGACTGCGCAAAGTGGCAGTTGACCGTTTTTCATCAAAAGGCAGGACAGCAGCTGCGGCTTATTGCGTCCGCAGTTGCCGAAAATCTTCCGGCTTATGAAAAGGCATACGCAAAAATTGAAAGCAAGATTAGCACTCTTTTGCAGCAATTTAAGCAATGCCTTGCGCAGCCTCAGAAAACAGGATTCCTGCGTCTGCCTGAGCAAATAAACCCGGATACAGCTATCATTCCCACTATGGCACTGCCAGTATCCGTAATGCTGATAGAGGATGTATGCTTTTATGGCTTGCTTAGTTACAAATTATCTGCCGGTAGTGCAGAGCTTACAAAAGATGAGCTCTTAATGGGTTCGAAAGCACTCAGTGAAAAAAGCAAGGTGGAAATTCTGCTGTGCCTGAAAAAGAGCAGCAGATATAACCTTGAGATTGCGGACCTGGTCGGTCTGACACCGGCTACGGTATCCCACCATATGAACGTTTTGCTTGTAAGCGGATTTGTTGAGCTGGAGAAAAAGGACGGAAAAGTCTACTATCGACTGGCAGAAGATGGATTAAAACGCTATCTCGCTGGTGTCAAACATCTTCTTTTGTCTTAAATGACAAGGAAGGAAATAGAATACAGTAAAGTTACAGTAAATTTACACTATCCTGAAGTGGGAAAAACATTGATATTTCAAATTTTATTTGATATGATTATCAAAAACAAAGGAGCGTTCTTATGAAACTTGAAATGTTTATCAATTTTGATGGTAACTGCCGCGAAGCGGTGGAGTTTTACGCAAAGGTTTTTAACTCAGAGCTTGGAGAAATCCTGACCTACGGTGATGCCCCGCCAGATCCGGATTATACCCCGCCGGAAGCTGACCGCGGCAGGATTATGTATGCCGGAATTCCGATAGGCGGCATGACCGTGATGTTTATGGATATGCCCTCCAACTCGCCGCTTACTGTGGGCGACAACATTAACCCGACAATCAACATTGAAGATAAGGATGAAGTTACGAGAATTTTCAATGAGCTGAAAGAAGATGGTGAGGTTTATTTTGAGCTTCAAAAAACTTTTTACAGCGAGTGGTACGGTATGGTTAAAGACAAATTCGGCGTGATCTGGCATGTGATGCATTATGTACCCCAGGCGTAGTAAATACCGGAGGCATTTGATAAAATAAAAGCTGCAATGGATAACCGCCTAAGCCGGAGTTCGCTTTGGCGGTTTTTTAGTGTGCCCGGCAGGCACACGTTCTAACGGGTGAAAGTCCCCAATCCGCCGGGCAAAGTTTCGTCGGGGATCTTATAGCTTCGTTTATTTCATTAACAATATTTATTCTTGTAGCTGGCATTAGTGGAATGCAGGCTGCCACTAAACAAGCTAATATAGATATTGCTGTAATCAACCCATAATACGCCCCTTCATAAAGAAAGGTTCTGTAAAGGTTGACTTTACTCATACCAGTGGCTCTTTGAATACCAGTTTCATAATGCCGTCTTCTTTAAAATGTTTCACTTAAAATTTCTGAGCACCAACGGATGATCAAGCCAAAATATTCATCCGCTTCTGCGATAATTTTCTTTTGATGCTCGTTCCAGTTCATGCTGACAGAAAGAATTTCCTGTTCCGTTTCAGTAAGTAATGGGCGCAGTTCTTTTTTGCTCCGAACATACTCACCATAACGTAAATAGTATGCTGCCTGCAAGATAAAGAAAGCACTCTTATACAATTCTTTCAGCGCTTTTGGTTCGCCGTGTAAAAAGGTATGGCAGCACAGCATTTTATTTAACAGGCAATCCCTTTCGGGTATGCTTATTCGGTTTGTTTGTCTCTCAAAGTAGATACGCCTTTCACAGCGTTAAAACCTTCACCGCCGATAATCTCAAAGCCGCTTTGTCTCAAATCCAGCTCCTTGCTTATATCTCTCGTTTGCTTTTTTTCTTTGGCACGCTCCGTTTTTATCCTAATATAATTTTCCACGATGACTACGGCAAAGATAAGCCCCACAAGTTCCGATGCGAGACCCATGCAAAAGTCATGTATGTTAAAATTTGGATTATTACCGATTCCAACGCTAAAACTGACAGCAAAAACAGTGAAATATACAATGGTTATCACATAATACCAGATGCGCTTCTTATGTTTGGACATTAATACAGAGTTATATTTGGTTTTCATTGTCCGTACCTCCGTTAAATTGGGATAGCCAAAGCATAACTTCCTCAAAGACCGATATGTTCAGCTCATAGTAGATGTAATTCTTGTATTTCGTTTCAAAGACAAGACCGGCTTTTTTTAATTGTGACAGATGATAGGAAATCGTAGCTCCGGTCATGTCAAAGTGCTGCCCTATTTCTCCGGCGGACATCCTGCCGTTTTTCAGCATAACAAGAATATCACGCCTGACTGGGTCAGACAGTGCCTTGAAAGTTTCAGGAAAGTCCAACTAACATCACCTCCAAATATTTAGAATGTTTTCTAAATAGATTATAGCATGACGCTGCTTAATGCTCAAGAGTTATTTAGAAAATATTCAAAATAGCAATGGAGAAAATACCAGAAAGAGCCTATAATTTGTGAGATAACTACAAATTATAGGCTCTGCATCTTAGCGTCTGCTCTTTGATATCTGACATATTTAGCCATCGTACTGTATTGACCGTTTTCTGTACCGGCACCCAAATATAGCAAATATAATCATCACTGCTCTGGTCACCATCAATGTACTGCTCAATATCCGGTGCATCCGCATATTGATAACCACTGTTTGGAAGCCACTCGGTCATAATGCGTTGTTGCATTGATTGAATTGCGGCAGGCATAGCACCCTTGCACTCAAAAATCGCCCATGTGCAGGCTGGAACATCATAAGCGGCCATTCCCTCCGGTACAGGTTCAAAGCTGGACACGGCAATATAATAGTCAAAGCTCCCAGTAGTTTGCCAGTCACCCACGCTGACACCCAACACACCCATTGGTTCTTGGTTCATCAGTTTACATATTTCAGGGATTGTCCCTGCCTGCCCATGCTTTGCCCAAAACTTGGGCACTTCGGTAAACCCCTCCTGTTTTTCCGGTGTCCACGGGCACTCCAGCTTTACACCGACAATGCGAAATGCTTCTTTTGTTTCAATTTGGTAGTTCATTTCAACCTCACCTCGTATCGTTATTTTGAAGCTGATGGGGTGGTAGGCTTTAAGCCGGGTTCCCTCCTGCCGGGAGGCAGATGGGGTGACTCCATGCACGCTTTGGAACGCGCGATTAAAAGCGGTGGGCGAATCATACCCGTACCGCAATGCGATGTCCACCACTTTATCCGCACTGTTCTGCAAGTCAAACGCAGCTTTTGTCATGCGTCGCCTGCGGATATATTCCGCCAGCGTTACATTCGCCATGTAGGAAAACATCCGCTGAAAGTGGAACGGTGAACAGTCTACCTCTTATCTACAATGTTGTCCTCTCCTAATAAGCGGAGAAATAACCAAATCCAGATGCCGGACTTCGTCTTCTGTTAATGAGATACCTTGTCTTGTTTCAGAAAGCAGCTCCCTGTATTCCGTATGAGCAGCAGATGCATGATAGAAACGCTTTTCAAGGGTGCATTTGTTTAAACATGCACAGCCATCGCAGACATAAGGTGCTTTGTCCAGCCGAAGGCATTTCTCCTGTTCAAAGTCAGGACAGTGTTGATTGCAGAGTCTGCAAAAATAGCAGAAATTATACTTGCGTCCCGAAGTACAGGTATCGCAAATAAGTCGTCGACCACAATTCCTGCGATGTATGCAGGCGTTAAAAGATTTCCCCATGCAGCCTGATTTTTTAAAACGATGTGGTTACGAACCTCCTTGGAGATTGTTGTGCAATCCTTGCCCAGTTCGTTTCCAATTGCTTTAAAAGAAAAGTTCTGATTCAAAAGATTAGAAATTTTAAATCTTTCATCCATGGGATTTTTTAAAGTAACTTCCACTTTGGAAGATGGAGGGGTGGAATTTAATTTGAAAACTAAGGTTCATTCAAAAGGGCGCATGAACGGAACAGAAAATGATTGAATTATTTTTGATTTTCGTCTATAATTAGAATGGCTTTAGAGAACTTTGAGAGTCACCTGCGTGGTTTTATATAAGTCTCCGTAGCTCAGTGGATAGAGCATTCGCCTCCTAATCGGACTTAAAGTATTACACCAAAACTAAATATGCGCCTGTAGCTCAGTGGATAGAGCACTGCCCTCCTAAGGCAGGTGTCAGGGATTCGAATTCCTTCAGGCGCGCCATCAAACCCCAGTATTCATGCTGGTTCCAGATAAATGCTAACTCACAATTCGTGGTTGTGGGTTAGCGATTTTTTTGCGCATTTCCACATGCCTTTCTGCTAATAAAACGTACATCATTTTGATGATGAAAATTGGGTAAAAACCTGTTTTGCTAATAAAATTTGATGCCATCTCATTTTTCCTGCTAATAAAACGGCTACTTTTTAGCGGATAATAATTCATTGATCAACTCCGGGTGTTCTGCAATGAACTGCAGTAGTACCTCTTTATCTGGCGTCACCGGTTCCTCATCCGCTTTAAGATAATCTTCCTCCATCTGCTGCACGATATTCGACTGTTCCTCCTGGTAGGTCTTCGAGTAACGGATGACCATGTCCGGTTCAGCCCATCCGCCGGCCGTCATGACGGCTTTTATGTTCCCGCCTGAGACCGCCAGCTTCTTTGTTGCGCTTGCGGCTCGGACGCTGTGAAAAACGACCTCGTCCAAAAGGTTCTCAGGCACACTCTTGAAATGAAAACCCGCTTCACGCATTTCAAATATGATCTCCTTGAATTTCCTGTTCAGCTGCTCCGGCATAAAGGGCCTTCCGTTCGCCTGGCAGATGATCAGCCGGCTGTCCGGATAGCAATCTCCAAAAATGTTGTCTATCATGTCTTTCTGCAAGGCCTGAAGCTGATCCAGTTTTTTCATCATCAGGTTGTTGAGCCTGCCGTACCTTTCCGTTGACTCCGTTTTCGGGGATTTCAGGACAACCAGGGTAGTTGCGGTTGGATTCAATACAGGAAAGGTATAATAGATCTTCAATTTTGGAAGATGCAAGTGTTCTTTTTTTACACGCCCAATCGCTTTATAGATATGGAGCGTTTTCTCACTTCGATTGTAGTCAGGCCACTGCAGCGCACCTACTTCACCACCTCTTGTTGTGCAGTAGTACTGGATGCAGAGAGCCACGTGAATGACATATCTGTCGTAATCTTCGGGCACATCCGTATACTCCAGTATTTTTTCAAATTCATTCGGAGAAAAAGCCGGGCGCTCTTTTGATTTGTGTTCAGGCACATCCGCATCTATAAATGGATTTTCCTTGATCAGCTTCCAACGCCTGGCCTGATTGAAAGCGGTGCGGAGAACCTTGTGAATCTCATTGACCTGGGATGCGGTTACTTTTTCCCTCTTGGGTTTCCCGGTATTGGCAACCGGTTCGCATTCCATTAAAAGAAAATTATAATAGTCATCTATCGTTTTTGTAGTGACATCGGCCATTTTGTGATGGCCGAAATAGGGATAGACGTAATTATTGAACAACGCCAGATTGCTGCTATAATACGATGCACCCCAATGCTTGTTGCCGTAGGATTGAACGAAGTCATCCAGGTATTCTTCCACGGTGGAACTGGTTACGGAATCATCCTGTGGCGGCTTTTTCTGTTTTGCTTCCGTCTTCCGCCTTTTTTCCTCCAGGTTCTTCTTTTCCTTCAGCTTTTCCGCCTGTTTCAACGAAAGCCCGGATTTCCATACCTGGTGCCTTGATTTGCCTTCGCCTTCATAATGTACTACGGCGTATTTGCCGTTTCCTCTTGATACTATACTTGCCATTTTCATGACCTCCATCATTATGATTGTTGATCCAACCAATGATCAAAAGAGGCCTTCGATACCCGAATGGCTCTGCCAATACGGACTACTTTAAAGCAACCCGAATTACATAGTTCATACGCTTTCTTTCGGCTTATTCCAAGAATGTCAATGATCTCGGCTACCGAATAGCTTCTCTTTTCAATGGTTGTGTTTTGGTCTGTCTGTCCGATTGTAAAAACCTCCTTCCAACAACCGGACTGTTTGGAGTATCATGAAGCATCTGTAATGTATCTTTCATTATAAAATATTAGCACTCCAGTTGCAATCCGGATTTTTAATTCGAACTAAAATTTGCCCGCTTTTCCCGCCTGCAGCGAACAGGTCCATAGAAATTTCATCTCCCTGCATTCTGATGCCGGGCCGTCCAATGCAGTGACGCGTTCAAGACGGAAGTACCATTGTGCCCCTGTAGGATCGTCGCGTTATGCAGGTGCCACCCGCATATATATACTCATGGTCCCGGATGCCAAACCGGGCGGATAGCCGCTCTCCGTACAGAGGGATGTGGGAATGTGGGCATATGAAATTGTCAAGGTACAATTTAGGAATGCCTTCAAACTATATACACGCACGCATTTTTCTTTTTTTCTTGATCAATAAAAAATTTTTCAAAAAGCACCCGCGTCGTGATGAACGCGGATGCTTTTTGCTGAAAAACTAGATAATGAATTTTGAGATATTGATGGCAATGCGCATCATGATATATTGCCTGCAATCCTCGTCTATGTAGCCGTAGATTCTGCTGTGGTAATCAATCAACGGCGCATACATTTCCAAAATGTCTTCAATGGCGTCGTGATCCCCGGCGATGGCCTTGTTAAGCAATTGAGCAAAACTCTTATTCATCTGTCTCACCTCCGTTCAGCAAAATATCCCGGAGTCTTTTTAAGGCTGCATGTTTTTGGTTATAGACGAACTTGACGGAGCAACCGAGTATCTCTGCGATTTCCGGAGCCGAATACTCTTCTATAAAAGAGAGCTCCAGTATCCGCCGGCGCAATGAAGGGAGGTCGGAGAGTGCCTTTGAAATCCGTTCCTCGGCGAAGTAAAATTCGCTGTCTGAGACGCCGCTCAACCATTTCGCCTGATTTGAATGATTGTCCTGTGCCTCTGGAAGCTTGTCCGTCAATACCTCCCATTTCCAGTGGCGCTGCCGCCGGATATAATCAATCTTTGCGGATGTGACGACCGTTACCATGAATGCTGTGAACTGGGCGATCAGTTCTCCATCCGCGGCGTCAAATTTGTATTTCGGGTTTATATACATAGCTTGCCTCCTGACCATGCCACCCCAACAGCCGGGAGGCATGCCAAGATGGCATGCGTTTTATTATTGTTTGTGGGTTACTAAAGCGGACTAACGCATATAACTGATGTACATGGGCTTCACCCCCTTTCCACAGACGCAAAAAGAGACCATACCGTAAATAATCGCGGCACAGCCCCTTAGGAAACGACTGGTAATATATATATGAAAATGCAGCTACTTGATAGCAAGCGGCTGCATCCGAATCAAAATGATAACTTTTTTTGAAAAATAAATCTTAATGCCTATTGAATCCGGCAGTCCTTTTAAAAAGGATCTGCCACGATACTTTAATAACTTAGCATCTTTCTACCCCCTCTTTCTTCTATTTTTGTTCCTCCTCAAAATGCTTTTTTAACTGCTCCATCAGAGGTAAAATCATATCAATAGCGAAACGCTTCTGTTTATCGTTGAACCCATCAGTGATCCGTAAGAGTTCCTGGATAAAGTAACCGTCAGCATTTTTTATATTCCCGTAACTGAGCTGATCCATTGTAACGTTTAATGCATCAGCAATACTACAAACAGCTTCATAACTGGGAGTTCCATACGCATTTTCAATCTGTCCAATATGGCTGTCTGTATAGCCCGTCATATTGGCAAGTTGTTCTTGCGTTAAATTCGCCATTTTTCTGTATCTTTTTATGTTTTGACCTAATAAAGTATAATCAACACTCATGCAATCTCCTCCATGTGTAATTATTGTACCCGCACTGCAGTCATTTTTTAAGAAACTATAAACACAGAATCATAACCATAAGTGGTATTTTTTAAAAATCACACTTAGTTTATCCCAAAGCAGAAAAATAAACCCCCCATTTTTAAATGAGAGGTTTACAAAATTAAGTAATTCTTCTTACTCAAACCGATCCAGTCCATTCAAAAGCGCATCGAGTGCTCTTGATGCATCGTTCTCTGAAGTGTTGTCAGATGGAGCATCTACAGATAAGACGGGGTTTGATCCAGCTACCTTACGTACCATTGCTTCGATTTTCGCATTCAACGTTTCTTCAGAGTATCCATAAGCCGCAATAATTTTGACCGGATTATCCTTGTTGAGTACCTCGGGATGTGACCTGATATATTCAATCATGGCCGTCACCACAGCTTCGCTTTTTTTATTACCGAGGCTCTCAAGGAATTCTCCCACCTGACGGTGCGCATCCGACGAGATCTTAAATTGCAGGCCAAATCTGTATCCATCAGACGTTCTCACCGGCCACACCTCCAGTTCCTGCAAACGGCGACTGGATCTTGTGATGCTGTCCCTGATCCGTCAGCTTTTTAAGCTGGCGGGCGCTAAGCAGCTTGTATCCTATAGCGTTTGCCTTTGGATCCTCCTCAAACTCAGCCTGCATCACAAGCGGGGACTCTTCCAGGTGCTTTCTGAACAACAGGGCGCCGCCGCCAATAAATACAGCAGGGTTCGCGCGCAAATCCACCCGAAGCTCACGCAGCTGATTGATAATTTCATTCCCATGCAGTTTGACGGCCTCGCGGATTGATTCCTGAACATCTGTTGGAAGGCTTGTCCTTTTATTCTGCAAAACCGCATTAATGTGTCCGTCGTCAATGAGCATATCATGTTTTGCATTTACCTGCCCGATGATAGGATTGTACATGGTGATAACACCGTCCTCAAGGCTGCGGCAATATTGCAGGTCCGGAACCCCTTCCCTCATGAGAAGGACGTCGGTGGTGTAACCACCGATATCGACGATAAACACCCTCGGCATATCCAGCATATCCTGCGCACGCGATGCCACGGCTGCAAATGCCTGCGGGAAGACGAAGACATGACGGATGACAAGACTGATTGGGCGGTCGTTGTAAACAAAGTTGACTTTCCCGCGCATAAAATACGTTTTGAACTTTTCCTTGAGTGTACTGTAATGCTCCGGCGGAAGGCCTACTGCCAGGTCGATTTGCTCCAGTGGAGAATCTATTCCCATATGCTCCAGCTCTTTGGCTACGGCAAAAAGGGTCAGAATGAAAAACCGGTCATCCTGGGTTTTGTCGCGCATATAGCGGATCCTTTCATTGGACAGTGCCCATATACGACCCATATATTCCACAATATCGGTTTCGTGGATCGTTGCTTTCCCGGAAAGCTCCATCAGTCCGGATGTAAAGCTGAAATTCGGTGTCTTACAGGCGTAATTGCCATGATCTACAGCGATTAAAATTGACATATTGACTCCTCCTATTTTATCCTTTATAGATATTACACTGGCCGAAGTGCCGATTTGCAACGGGAATGCGCATAATTTAAAGAATGCGTTTTTAAATCTTAAAATCCGTGGTTTGTGTTTGCATTGCAAATGCTAGAATATGTTGTTATAATTTAGTCAAGATATGATACATGATCGTTCACAACGTAATAAAGCGATAAGGCGCATAAAAACAGGATTATTTTATATTGACAGTAACAATGAGGTTAGCAATGGATATTTCCGAATTAATAATGCAACTAAAAAGTGAAAATATCAAAGAAAAAGGGTCTGCTATCAGCCAACTTTCCCGGATCGCATTCCGAAGAGCAGATGATGTAATCCCCGCCATCCCACACATCGGAGAAGGATTAACGAGCAGTTCCAATGAAATTGTTTTTAGAAGCGCGTGGGCTGTTGGCCAAGTAGCGCATAAACGAGCAGATTTGGTTAACAGTTTTGTTCCGACTCTTGTAACGCTTTTTCAGCATTCATATACAAAAGTACGTTGCAACGCAGTATGGGCTGTTGGCAGAATAGGCCGCGCGAATGATTCGTATGTGAAAGAATACATGGATGATGTTTTTTCCCTTGCAAAAGATAATGAGCCTAAAGTACGCCACAACATGATATGGGCCTGTGAAAATATTGCAACGAATTATCCAGAGTTAGTTGAACACAAGCTGGACTTGTTTCAGGAAATGTTATTTGATAGTGATATTGAACAGGTTCGAAGGGAAGCGCCGGAAATTTTTCGTGTACTGGGTACGCGAATCCCTCAAAAGACAGCCTCTTATCTCTCGGATTTACATGGATTATTGTCTGATAACGATAGAGTGGTCAAAATCCATGCGGAAGGTGCGATTAGGTCAATTAACAAAGGATTATCAAAGTCAAATCATTAAGTTGCCTTAGTTTCTTTTTGTGCAACAAAGCGATAAGACGAAGCAAAGTTATTTATATTTTGGAGGATTAAAATGGGTAGCGATTTTATCAATTTGACGTCAGACAATCTTGCGGATGAGCATTTATGTTGTGCTATCGCGGATAAAAAGCATCAATGCGGCGTTGATATAAAAAAAACGTGGCTTTTCGATAGGATTCAAGAAGGGCATATATTTAGAAAATTAAACGAAAGAGGCAAGGTTTTCATTGAATATGCGCCGCTTGAAAATGCTTGGGTTCCTGTTGTTGGAATTAACTATATTTATATCTATTGTCTTTGGGTTTCAGGCAGCTTTAAGGGAAAAGGCTATGGAAAAGAACTGCTTAACTATTGCATAGACAATGCTAAAGAACAAGGTAAATCTGGCGTTTGCGTTATCAGCTCCAAAAAGAAAAAACCGTTTCTTACGGAAAAGAAATTTATGCAAAAACATGGATTTGAAACGGTTGATACCATTGGTAATGAATACGAACTTTTAGTGTTGTCTCTTGACGGAATGAAGCCCCAATTTGCAGAGAATGCAAAAAGGCAAAGCATTGAAAGTAAGACCCTCACAATTTACTATGGTTTGCAATGTCCGTGTATACCCAACTGTATTGAGCAAGTAGAGTCTTATTGCAAGGCAAATGACATTCCACTTGATTTGATTAAAGTTGATACGTTGGAAAAGGCAAAGGCACTTCCATGTGTGTTTAATAACTGGGCGGTACTGTATAATGGCAAATTTGAAACGGTGCATTTACTCAACGAGGGATACTTAAAGAAATTGCTTGGAAAATAAATACTGGGTAGTTCGCCTTTGTCTCCAAATGTGTATATCAGTCAGTAATAATTATAAGTTCAAAGTGTTGTATTCATCCCGAACACAACACTTTGAACTTATAATTTATTTTATCCATCCAAAAAAAGGTCTGGTACAGCGGTAATCCGCCATACCAGACCCAAAAGGAAAACTATGCGATAAGCAGTTCATGCATCAGGCATTCCCAGACATAATCGTCCAGGCCGTTATACTCCGGATGCCATAGATAGGTTCCAAATTTGAGACCGATCCGTTGCAGCATCCAAATCAAATCAAAGTAGCCATTCTGCACATGGTGGTTCATCATGAAATCCATATCGAAAGCTGTCATAATATGTTTGACTCCAAGCTCTATCAGCTCGGTCAGGACCATCTCTAGCTGCGTCAGCGTGTTCACGCCGGGTACTGCCACAACGGTCTGCCCGGTCAGATGATGGATGATGTCTCCCTTCATCGGACCTTCAGTGAGCAGCACCTGTTCGCGTATAGGGCCGGCGATATGAACCCAGCCCTCCGCCCGGCATCCATCCAGCCTCTCGGTGCTGGACACCCATCGGAATTTGCGTTTTATCACATTGTCACGTCTGATCTGTAATCCCTGAATCCGTCCCAAACGGTCCCGGACCGGAACGAGGATGCCTCTTTGGTTTTGTACAAATGCCCATTGCTGATCATTTTTGTCGCGGTAGAAGCCCGGTACTCCCGCCAGATAACATCCGTCGGCCAGCAATTGCTTAGCCAGTGCCTTTGTTCCCACTGCCGGCGTCGTTCTATAACCATTCCGGGTAATGATCTCGTCCGGCAACCCGCGTCCCTGCAGGTTCTGCTTATGGTCGGTAGAAAGACTTAGTTTATTAAGCAAAGCCCGGTAGGTCGCATCCCTCGTATCTATGTCAGTGGGAGGACAGTCGATAATCTCCGGAATCGGGGCGGCCGGTCGGGTGGTTGCGTTCTTTTTCTTTTTTGAAGGTTTATAATAATCATCGGCTCCGCCAAGTTGCTTTTTTAACTCTTCGTAGACATCATCCCGGCTAATACCTGTGTAATGTGAATAAAGATCAAATATGCCGCCGGAAAAACCGCACCGTGGGCAGCGGAAGACATCCTTTGCCAAATTGATATTCAGATGCTTTTTTCGGCCGCTGTCACAACATGGGCAAGGGATATAGTATGAGCTTCTGCCCTGTGATGGGTATGGAAGACCCAGCAGCGGGATTATATCCGCCATACGATATTTCATACAGGCTCCTTTCCGGGGGATGAATCATCATCCCCCAAATTTATTCCGCCCATCACGCGCTGAATTCCAGAGACTTTTCGCAGATGAGTCTGGCGCCTGCAGCGATTTCAGGATCTTTTTTATATTTTTCCGCAACCCAGATCAGCACGTTCGTTTCACCCGCCATCAGAAGGTCTCCCAGCGTCTTGCCGGAATACTTCTGTATGGGACACGGCATTTTCAACGCGTTCTGAAATGCGTCCTCCGGAGGGGCCTCCTCAGTGTCTTGTACTGTCTCAGTCTGAGGTGAAGGCTCCGCCAAATCCTCGTTGTCTTTATTATTTGAAACAGGCTGAGTTGGCGATGCCGGTTCCGGTTTTACGGTGTCAGGCGTGTTTATCAGTTCGCCCAGTTCATCCACCGCCAACTGGTCAAACGCATCGCCGGCGGCATGAAACTGAAGACCAAAGCCGGCATTTCTGAGTGCGACGCCGATAGCCGCAGTTTGTGCCCACTCCCGTGGGGAAACCGTGGGTTTTTCAGGGTCATACTTACGGGATGCGGTTGCTTCAGCTAAAAAGCATTCCGGCGGATCCATGTAATTGTGGTATACCTTGGCGTGCCCTACATAATAATCCTTTACGAGCGTTGCCGTCACGGATACTTTCCCTTCCGGAAAGACCAGGCGAAACCATGCCATTTGTGCCATTACCGGCAGCCTCATCCGCTTCTCACCAGTGTTAAGGTCTGTATATTCAATAGCCAGTGTCGTTGGATCAAAGCCAGCCACCTGGTGTATGGTTGTAATCATGTCGAGCGCGCCCGATTTATCATTCGATTTTGTGCTCATTTCTGCGCCTCCTTTGTCGTTACGTTGATGTATGTATTACGTGTTTGTATCCAGGGAGGTAAAAACGTGGTGATCGTTTTGCCGATCTCTTTCTTGTACTGCTCCGGATTGCCGGGAGTAAAGCTGCTGAACCGTTTCCGGTAGTCGTTTACGATCCGGCAGAGATTCTGGTGTGCGGTGTCGCGCTGTTTCTGTTCTTCCTCACTTGCCGCGAGTCCACCCCGTCTTTCACATTTGAGGTTTTCGAAATAGCCGTCCACCATCTGATAATGCGTAAGCATTGCCCGCATATCGTTCCCGACAGGGGCAACGGTGATGAACATCTGGCAAACCTGTAATACCTCCATACGGTAGAGCAGCTCCTGGAAGGTCCAGGCCTGTTCCAGGGTCATAGGGGGTTCCTGTTTCACAATGTCTGCAAAGATAAGTTGATATTTCTCTAACATAGTTAATTTAGCCATAATGGGGCTCCTTTCAAATTGTTTTTTCAAGCAGAGGGTCGCATTGTTCTATGATTCGCTGTGAAAGCATGGTTCCGCGCCTTTCAGCGTCAACTGTATTGATAGCGATGCAAATTGCTTTCCGTTCCCCGACGATCATGACCCGGTTTTTTGCCCGGGTGATGGCCGTGTAGATAAGGGGCCGCTTCAGCATGATATAATGCGCCGCCTGCAGGTTGATGATAACCGATTCGTACTCGCTTCCCTGTGATTTGTGTACGGTTGATGCATATGCCAGCTCCAGGTGGTCAAGGTCGGAGGGTTCCATCTCGGCAATACGGCCGTCACCAAAATCCACGCAAATGGATATGTCGCCGAAATTGTTGGCGATGCTGGTAATATAGCCGATGTCACCATTGTTGATGTCATCCTTGTTTTTGGTCCACATGACCTTGTCTCCCTGACGGAATAACCGCTTTCCGAAGGTTACTTCAGGCTTATTCCTGGCCGGCGGGTTGACTTTTTCACGCAATCTTCCATTGAGCGCGTTTACTCCTGTAGGCGTTTTTTGCCTGAACGGAGTCAGCAGCGCCACATTGTCGATTCCCAGCCGGTCGACCTCATCCAGATACAGCTTTTCGATCCTATCGGCTGAGTTCTCCAGATTTGCTGAAGGTTGAAGGATAAAATCATCCCCATACTCAAGGCCTACGTTGTTATGCCGGATCAGCTTTGCGTTTAAGGCTATGCGGCTGCCGGCGTCCTGGCGGTATACCTTATCCAATTTCACCACCGGTATCATGCCGCTGGCAATCAGCTCACTGAGAACCGCGCCGGGGCCAACCGAAGGGAGCTGGTCGGCATCACCGATCAAGACGATTTGACAGCCATGCGGTATCGCATTAAACAGGTACCTGGCCAGATAGATATCCAGCATGGATATTTCATCTACCAATACCAGGTCTGCGTCCAGTTGTTCAGGTTCGTTGAAATCTCCGTCTTCACCGGCCATAAGCCCAAGAGCCTTATGGATGGTTGAAGCGGGATAACCTGTGCATTGTGCCATTCGCCTGGCAGCACGCCCCGTCGGAGCACAGCAGACGATTTTCGCATTGGGATGCTGCTTTGCGTAGATATCCAGCAGAACCCTCTGTATGAGCGTTTTTCCCGTTCCTGGGCCGCCCGTGATAATACTGATAAAGGACGAGAGGCAGGTCTTAACTGCCTGCCGTTGTTCCGGTGCGAGTTTGAACCGCGTTTTCATTTGTTCGGTGTTAATGTCGGACTCAATATCTCCGCTGTAGCGAATCGTACCAAAAGACAACAGTTCCCATATGCAGGCAGCTATATTTCTTTCCGCCCAGGCTGTTACGCTTCGGAATACCTGGTCACCATACAGTTCCAATTTATCTTCCTGCAACAGCTTATACGCTTGATCGGCAACCATTTTTGTGGTGATTTCCTGCGTATCGAGCAGCTGGGTACATTGCTGTATAAAACTGCTTTTTTCCAAGCACAGGTGTCCGCCTTTGTTTTCGGCGTCTTTCAAAGTGTGCAGTAAACCGGCAGCGATCCGCTCGGATGATGTGAGGTCCAGCCCCATGCTGGTGGCGATATTGTCGGCGGTCATAAAGCCGATCCCCGCCATTTCACATAATCTGTACGGGTGTTCCCGGACGATGTCCGTTGCTTCCGGTCCAAAATGCTTGTAGATGCTGACCGCACGGTTTGGCGTAACGCCATATGGGGTCAGCAAAGTTACGATATCCCGGGCTCCGCGGGATGCGATATAGGAATCACATATCCTCTGGAGCTTTGTTTTGCTGATGCCTTTTACTTTTAGTAGGTCTTCGGGGCTGTGATCCAGTACGTCCAGCGTGTTCTCACCGAAGGTATCATAGATTTTTGCGGCCGTTTTAGGGCCGATCCCTTTAATGAGACCGGAGGACAGATATGCCTCAATGCCCTGCCTGGTAGCTTGGATGACTTCCCTGTAGCTCTCCATGGCGAACTGTGCGCCGTGTTTTGCATCCTTTTGCCATACGCCGGTTATATCAACCCGGATTCCTTCCACGATGGGAAGGTAATATCCGACCACTTTCGCCTCATATACCTGATTCTGCTGGGAATCCAGCATCTTTTCATGCAGGGTGTAGAGGGCAACGGTAAAGCCTCCTGACTGCGCGGCAGCGATGGACTTGGGATGGATTAGTTTTTTAAAACTGCATAGCAATTTTGCAGCCTCCTTTCCGTATCAGGCATTGGGAACCAATACCGTTTGCTGCTTTGGGATGAAGATTGTTTCTTCTTCAACCGAAAAGTTATTTGCCATATACAGAGCTTCCTGTACCATAGCATCGGCCAGACGGTCAAGGTCCTGAACGAGATCTACACGGTCACGCAATTGCCACATGGGCCAATCCTCGAACTCCTCATACATGTCTGTACTGCGGCCCGGATAGGTAAAGGTCTGCATAGGCGTTGTTCTGTAATCTGTCCGGGCGGGTGCACGACACAGACCGCAGATATTTCCGGTTTCGGCAGTCGCTGTGTAATTGCGCTGGCCGCAGGCCGTACAGTAGGATTTATACCCGCTTGGTTTTCTGCCGCCCTGGTAGAGAACGAGATAACCACCGCTGCGGCCGTTCATGCCGACCTGCCATTCATAATTGTGATTGCTGTCAAAATCCCGCATCAGATCCTGCAGGGGTTCAAAGAATTCATCGGTCCGGATCAAGTCATATAACTTGTTGGTGATGCTGCTCTCCAGACCCAGATTATAGATCTTCATGTTGCAGGCGTAAGACGTAGACTGATTCCAGCTGTTCATTGTGTTATACTGGAAATGGCCCTCCAGATATTCTGCCATGGCCTTTCGTGAGCGTTTATCAATGGGCTGGTAGAATTTATGCATGATTCTTCGCCCCCTCCATACCGAAAAGCTCCTCGGCGCTCATGGAGAGCTCAGGATGTTGCGGCTCATAGGTGACTAAGCGCTTGTCGGCACCCATTCGGGTAACGATTTTGCGCACATCAATATGCAAATCCGGATGGAAAACCCAGATAGGAATGCCGAGTCTGGCAGCATGTTCAATTTCTCCGCGCATACCGCTTGTGATCCGGTTTCCGCAAACGAATATAAAATCATTGGCCTCTAAAACACTCAGCCCGATACGCAATGCCAGGGCGCGTTCAGCAGGCATCATGTCGCTGAGCAGGACCGACAGATAGGCATGTGGAGCCCGTGATGTGAAGCAAAGCTCTTTCATGGCGTAGTGCATATAGAACCTTGCGGCTCTGATATTGCGGTACACGGCTTTCTTGGAGCTGTCACTGCACGGTGAGCAGATGTATGCTTTTTTCCGGTACCGGTCCGTCTGGTCGAGCAGCAGTTGATACTCAAGTTGCGCCTCCCAATTTTCAGGCAGGCTGTGAATAATACTTATCATGTTTTTTCTCCTTTCGAAAATGAAAGCAGAGAGGGACAATCCTCTCTGCTGACTTTCTGCGGTTTTCCCGCTTATAACAAGAGTACTTTATTCCCCGCGCCGTACGCGGGAAATAAATCAAGCGTTTCAACGAGGCGAAGCCTCGTTATATTGCCTGTACGTCGACCTTCAGCTTGCGGCTGGCAGAGGCTTTCACGACCTCGTCAAAAATAGCCGGGTATTCCTTTCTCAGCTGCTTGCTGTCAGTGCGACGGGTGAGTTTGGTAACAAACGTGATGATGAGCTTGTCATCCGGTGTTTCAAGGATGCCGTGCTCATGCTCTTTCATCACCTCTGCGATTCGCACAGCGTGTGCATCAATCTCCTTTTCGTTATTTTTAATGGCCTCACGCAGTTCTGCGTTGGCCTTTTGCAGTTCCGCGATTCTCCGTAACGGCCGTTCATACCGTCTTGTGAATTCCACGGTGGGCAGTCCGGCTTTGCTTTGTCCATAAACCCTGGCCAAAGCCTTCAGAGCTAATTCCGGGTTAGATACGTCAGCCATAGTGGGAGGCCTGTTCATTCTCAGGCTGTGGATAAATTCCTCAGTCCTCTCGAATATGGCTTCTTCCTGAGCCATATCCCGATAGATACGGGGAGTGGCCAGGTCATTTTCCGGATTATTGCCCCACAGGGCTGCATAGTCACAAATTTCTTCATCGCTAATGGCCATATACCATCGGCCTTGAAGATCGTAGTAAATCGGAACAGCACCATCCGCCCAACTGTCTGATTTGCGGTAGGTCGTGCTTTTACACTCCAGAATCCCGGACTTGTGGTCAGCTTTACCTGCCGGTTCCGCAAACCGAAAATCAAAGTTTGCCAGTGCGTAGGGCACCGAGGCATGCTGATATAACCCGGTATCTTCGATGACCGTGTTACCCGTTCGCTTGCCATAGAAATGTGCGGCAATCGGTTCCAGCAGATGGCCCATTTCCAACTGATCCGGGTTTGGCGGTTCCGACGGCTTCATAAGCCCTTTTTTGATATTCCAGAGTTCCAGCGGCGTCATCCATGGGTTTAGTCCAAAAATCGTGGATACATCGCTGCCGCCGATGGTGTATTCGATATCGCCTTTGGGGCCGTGCATGCGGCATTCCAGCCACCGCTCACGATCCATACCTTTGGTATCACAGAGCAGATTAGGTTTCGCCATCAATACTCCACCGCCTTTGCAAGGTCAAACTTCGACCAATCCAGCGACAGGGCACGGGCCATATTCTCACCCAGGAGAATCAGCTTCGATTCCGGGTGTCCCTGTGATTTCAGTAAAAACGGAATCTCCTGCATGGCCATAAATACATCATGTGCCGTAGCAGATCCGCCGCCATACGCCATTTCAAACATGGCAATGGCATTAAGGGCCTCTTTTTTTGGCATCGACAGCTTCTTGCACACCCTGGTCATCGCATTGACCGGATATTCCAGTTCAACATTTTCCAGCTTTTCAAGTTTTGTAAGGGAATTACCGAATTGGGCAAACAGTTGGTCGAGTTCCTTATCGAAATCCTCAATGTTTTTCTGCCACCGGTGTTCGACAGCCAGCATCCCGCCTATATAGATAGGACACTGGTCCCCAATAAGGAGTGCCGAAACCTTTGCGGAAGCAACGCCCGTATCGGATGTAGAAAATTGAATGCCCGGCACCAGCTTTGAAACCAGGGTGCTTTTTCCCCGGGCCGCCAACAGCTTTTCATAACTGCCGAGCAGGTCTTCCCTTTGTGCCGGCATAGACCAGGAGGCACTGGTGAGCGCATGGTCACTGTATCCGCTTTCAAAACGGTTGTCGGGAAAGCGCTTATCCAGTTTCGCTTTCAGATTCCCCAAAAGTTCATGGATCTCAAGAATGGAATAATCACGCTCGTCACCGGAGTGCGTGGCGGAGATTTTCTCATCCCGGACCAGAACCAGTGTGGAAGTCTTGGGGTATAGCTTGAGGCAGGAATTGAGTATCCCGGCCAGTTTCCCGCGCCCCAGTTTGGGAAGCGAAGAGCCGCTGATTTTAGCACGGTCCAATAATCCCTTGTATGCCGTGGATCGAACAGGGTAATATGCCCCGTTCAGTTTAATGGCAAGCCCGAGATTCTTGGCCGTATCCTGAATGGCTTCCTCACTCACGCCGTCTGCAAACGCGGAAATGTCGCTGTAAAGCGGCGAATCTTTGTCCAGTGGGGCAACGAGCAGGTTATTCACCTCCGTTCGCTCCCATGTGCTTTCCTCAGCAAGATGAGAATGATAACGCATCATCTCATGAAGCGTAGAAAAGCTTGTGTTGTAGTTATCATGACATGGTTGCAGCATAATGATGCTCCTTTCTTTTTGACGGAAAACCGCCTTGATATAAAAAAACAGCGATCCCGAAAGAACGCTGGTTTTTCCCATATAAAGAGCCGGAAACAAAAAAAGTGCCATCTGCAAATACATGCAAATGACACTGTGTAAACTATGTTAAACTGTGCGCGCAGTTTTAGCGACGGCTCTGATACTATACAAGCATATTATACCATCGCATCTTGTTTCCGTCAATGCTGCAACCGTTTTGTATTCAAAAGATTTATAGAAACTCGATTTATAGAAGGAACGGTCACCGATAACCGTTCATGAAGCCCTTTGCTTATACTGGTCTATGACTCTGCCGACTGGCGGGCCTTTATAAACAGGTCAATATCTCGGGTGATATATTGCTGCCCGGTGGAGTGCAGTAAGTCATAAAATGATTCGATGTAATCAAACACACCGTATTTGGTGAATACATCAAGTACGGATACACCGTTCATGTTATGTGCCGACTTATAACTCTCCAGACAGAAAATCTTAAATTCAAGTGTTTTACTCATTTCTTTCACCTCAATACTCCGGCACAAGCGCAAATCCATGATTTCAATGCTATTCCACCTTGCCAGAATCCAGCTTTTACACAGAAGCTCCTGCCATACCCAGATATTTTGCTTATTAAGTTATATCAGCAAGTCTATTCTCAAAGTCAGCCACAAAGTAGCGAATATGTTTGCGACCTTTGGTGATAAACGTGTGCCCTTCTGCTGCAAGCAATTGCTTCTGCTTTTCAATGCCTCCGGGGAATTTGGGGTTAATTTCGCCGTTTGCTTTCAGAGTGCGCCAGTAGGGGACTTTGTCTTCCGCTCGTTGTTCACTAGCCCATGCCACTATCCCGATAAATGCCCCAGCCGTCATAGGTTCGGTAAAATCTGCATCATTGTTTTTCGACAGATAGCTCCTAATCTCCTTAATCGTGACGACCTTCCCTTCGGGGATTTTTTTCATCACTTCGTTGTAGTATAGCGGGGGAGCAAAGAACATGCGGGATCCACCATGGCGTTTAATTACATCTTCATCGGTCACGATATCCACCCTGGGCATATCCCTTACCGACGAAAGCATTGCATTAAAGTCTTTGTTTTTCTCGTTAGCCATTTCGATACCACCTTTCTATTCATCACTGTATGGAATTTGTATCTCGGTAACATACTTGCTGGGATTTCCTTTGAAAGCCAGCCCAGGGCCCTTAATATACACTTCCCGCCAAGGTAGTAACATCTTCATCCCATTGTTCTTAGCGTAGTCCATAATCGCCTTATAGGCAATGTGCAGTTCATCATAGCTACCCACATGTGTTGTACAGAGAGCCTTTACAGCAGGCAGGACATATACCGATGTCTTTTTAACCCGAATCGCCTCTTTCACTGGAACGCAGGCTTCAATTTCGCTGTTTTCGTCGTAATCTTCACTGTGATAGATGCAAAGCGCTGGGCCGGCTGCCTTTCCTTTTACTTCGGAGAACAGCGTGCTCATGGCAAAGCCGATTCCCTTGAATGAGCCTTTAAATCGCACGCTTGCGACCTTGGTGGCTGAGATTTCTTTTATCTCAAATTCATAACTCATTATTGATGCCTCCATTTTTTTAGTTTGCTGGAGGTGTTTTGAGATTTCATCCATCAGATTTTTCTCTTTGGATATTTGTTCTGCGATTTTTTCCTTTTTTTCGGCCAGAAAGAATTGCAGATCCTCATCGGCTGTGCAGTGCTCCAGTACGTCACGTATTTCGACTATTGAAAATGAAAGTTCACGTAGGAATTTAATACGTCTTGCTGTGGTATAATTCTCCTCGCTATACATCCTGTATTCATTGTCGCCTCTCTTGGCTGGTTTTAGAAGACCCTGTTCATCATAGTAGCGGAGGGCCTTTACAGATAGATTGGTTATCTTTGAAAATTCACTAATGGTGTATATCTCAATTACCTCCTCTTGTATAACAAGTTTAAACCCTCCCCCGCAGGGGACAGTCAATAGGTATCCAACAAAATTTCTCTTGGAGAATGCAGTTGCTTTTTACCACTATTGTATCAAATTGCTGGTTCAATGGCTAGCTCAGGGATGTTTTTTCTTTTCATTTTATAATAATCACAAGGCCGTGACGGATAAAGCAAGTATCATTAAGGTTAGTAAATAATCCAGATCTATCCCCTAACAATGAATTAATAGTATCTTTCAGCTTAGTCCAAAGATTTCAGCGTTAACCTGACCTTGAATAGCCATATACCTTTTTTCTCCCAAACGCTCTATCTGCCGCCTGTTCGTCGAAAGAACCACCGTATCACCATTGACACGGCAAATAAAGCCGTACCGTTTAGCAAGTTCCAGCACTTCCGTCCAATGCCTGTCCTTTTTTTCAATTTCTTTAGGATTGGTTCTATGCATCAAATCACCTCCTTTTTGCATTCGTCTATATAAAAAGTCCTGAAGCGATATAGGCTTATCGCTTCAGGACATAAATCAAAAGATATTAAATATGCGAACTCTCAACTTAAGGAATGAGAAAAAACTGTAATGTAGGGCTTACTCCTACATGACGGCGGGTTGCGCAAAGTTCCTGCGAATCTACTACGCCTGCGCGAAAGAGTATCTGGATAAGCTGGATGCCGAAGTGTAACCCAAACCCCCCGGTTCGCTCATTCGCCCTTCAAATAATGATTGAGCGTAGCGAATGAGAATCCTTTGGAGGGCGCGGGTCAAAAATGAAGTTTCCGACGCCTTGCTTCGCTATGCCCTTTTTCGTCACCTGCCTGTTAAAATTTTTTCATTTCTGGAATTGACTTTCATTGGCAGGTTTCGATTTTTGTGTTTTGAGCTGCATGATTGCACTATTAATTTTCGTTACAGAAGCAATAACGTCATCAAAGTCAAACATGCGGAAAACAATGTCGCAGTTTTCAACTTAAACATCTAAAACTGTCTTGCTATCTGCCTGATAGTTGCGTAGTATAACATAATAAGTGCCGAACCTAATAATACGCCTCCTACAGTATCAGTAAACCAATGAACCCCGGAAATCAACCGACCAACTATCGTCACAGCAATAATGGCAAATGATATGACCTCTGCCGCAAGCCTAATTGTTCTATTCTTAATCCGGTTATGAAACTGCATTATAGCGGTAGCCATAATACACAATACTATCATCGTATGTGATGATGGATAAGACGGTTCAAGCCCTCCATTTAGAATAATTGGCCGGTAATTAACAACAAACATTTCAAAAAGTACATAGGAAATAACCACAATTAGGTAAAATATTCCAAGAGCAATAATGTCGCTATCCACACGCTTGGGGCTATTCCTCTTTATTAGTTGAACCAATCCCAATATTGCAAATCCCAAGGCAACGAGAATAGCCACAATGCCAAGCCAGTCGGTAATATGATACCAAAGCAGGTTTTCCCCAAGTTGTTTGAACATAAACCCATTTATAGCAGCAAGCCCGACACTTGATTGTTGTGGGCCTATGGGGCTAACATCAATTGCTAAAACTGCTACCGTAAACAGTATAAACAATAAAAATAATACCCCGGCAAAAATAAAATACTTTTGATTTTTCATTTCACAAAATCCTTTCTGTTTATTAATGTTCTTGTGTGCGCCAGTCGTACTTTAATTATGCGGCTGGATGTGGGAACATTCAAGAAACCAATCGTCACAATGCAATAAACCCTCCGACACTTATCATGTCAGAGGGTCTATTGCAAGGATTTTAGCCGTTTTATTTAATACGGCTACTTTTTATCAGAAGTACAACCTTTATCATGAAGAACAGAAAAAGGAGGGAAGCAGCATAAGGCTGGCGGGTTGCAACAAAAGCGAGAATGGAAAAAGCCTGCAATAGAATTGAACCCGTTCTGCTGATGCTATACCATCTTTCGTTTAGAAATTGTTGTGTGATTATCTGCACAATTCCCAGAACTGCCGTCAAAATCGGTAACACAAGATAAATTGTCCATGTGATGACGCTGGCATCGGGGTCTGCAAACAGGCTCACCATCCGCATGACTTCGCCATCCTGCCGCCCATAGAGTGGAAGAAACAAAAAAATCAGTACAATCAAATCTAAAATCCCAAAAATCAAGCTAAAAATCTTATTTATATTCGTGCGGTTTTCACTTTCGGCAAGAGAAATCAATGCTTCACCCGACAGTAAATCATCAATGGAAACCGAGAAAAGTTTTGATATGTTTTTGAGCGATTCAATGTTGGGGTATCCTTTTCCGCTTTCCCACTTTGAAATAGCGGTTCTTGATATGAATAGTTCTTCCGCAAGCTGTTCTTGTGTCAATCCTTTTTCTTTTCTAAGCTGTTGTAGCTTTTCATTAAACTCCATATAATCCCTCGTGTTCAACGATATTTTTGTTGCAGGTTAATTCAGACCGCATATTCATAAATATATATTATACATTACCTGTCTGTGGCTGTCTATCTCGTTATAGTTGATTTTCGTTACTTCTTTATGGTAACCGAGCATTAAGACAAAAGAAGATGCTTGACGCCAGCGAGATAGCGTTTTAATCCATCCACTGCCAGTCGATAATAGACCTTTCCATCCTTTTTCTCCAGCTCAACAAATCCACTTGCAAGCAAAGTGTTCATATGATGCGATACTGTGGCCGGTGTGAGACCAACCAGCTCCGCAATCTCAAGATTATACCTGCTGTTCTCTTTCAGGCATAACAGAATTTCCACCTTGCGTTTTTCACTGAGTGCTTTCGCACCCATTAAAAGCTCATCCCTTGTAAGCTCTGATCCGCCGGCAGATAATTTGTAATTCAGCAAGCCATAAAAGCAAGCCTCCTCAAGGATTACTATTGATACCGGCAGTGCCATAGTTGGAATGATAACGGTATTCGGGTTCGTTTGCTCCGGCAGACGCAGAAGTCCCGTTTTTTGAGGCTGCGCAAGGGCTTGATCGAAATGCTGCAAAAGTGCGCCTAACTCGTTTTCAATTTTTGCGTATGCTTTTTCAAAAGCCGGGAGATTTTCGGTCACTGCGGAAGCAATGAGCCGCAGCTGCTGTCCTGCCCTTTGGTACAGTACAGTCAGCTGCCACTTCGCACGGTCGGTCAAATCTATAGCGTCCAGTGCAGTAATAAGATCTCCGCTGTTCTCCCCATATTCGGCAGCCAAAGCCCCGCTCACAGCGGCCTGAACATAGTCATCAGAAATCTTATCGATATCATAAAACCAGTCCGGATTCTGCTGGAACACACTGGCGCAGATAGGAAACAAGGCCTCATCCATGTCGTGCATAAGCGCCACGCCGGGAGAGTCTATTCTATGCTTTTCAAAGGCGTGGTAATATTGCTCTACCGGCCGGTAATTGCGCTTGTAGAAGTCCGGCCCATCTATACCGAATTTATCAAGTTCATCTATTAGCTTTTTCTTTTCTTCCTCGCCCCAAGGACACAGGAAAAGCAGAAACATAGTTTCAAATTGAGCGTTCAATTGAACGGACATTATATCGCCTCCTTCTTTTGAATCTGTAGAAACTCGCAAAACTGCCTGCTGGTAAGCAGCAGTGCTTCATATTCATCCATTGCCGCAACCTTGCCGTCCTCAATATATAAAATCCGGTCGTACTGCCGCAGCATCTCGGGATTCAGGTTGTGCGTAATGGTGAGAATGGTCAGATCAGATACACTCAGCAAAGCGGTCTCAATATCATAGGCTGTTTGCGAATCAACCGCGGAGGTACCTTCGTCTAAAATCAGAATGGGCTTTTTCTGTATAATGGCACGCGCCACCGCGACACGCTGACGCTGCCCGCCGGACAGGTTGGCGCCATTTTCCCCAACCGGGGTCTCAATGCCGTTTTCCATCTGGGGAAGGAAACGCCCCACCCCGCTGACTGTGACAGCCCTTTCCCATTCATCCCGGCTGTACGAGCGGTGCAGAGTAATATTATCTTCAATGGTTTCATCAAACATATATACATTCTGGTGTATGATTGATATTTTTGCCAACAGTTCATCCAGCTGCAGTGACCGGATATCTTTGCCGTCCATTGTAATCCGGCCTGTGTAACCGCCATAGTTCGCGGACAGCAGCTTGATGAGCGTACTTTTTCCGCTGCCGCTTGCTCCGATTATAGCATATTTTTTGTTCTTTTCAAAGGTCAGGTTTACTTCATTTAGCACCGGCTGCCCGGGTTTGTATCCAAAGGAAACGTCATGAAGCTCTATATTTTTCTGATAGACAGGTATATCTCTACCGTTAAATGCTGACGACGGCTTTTTTCCTAAGTTTATAACCCTATCCACTACGGGCTTCGCACCTTGAATTTGCGGTATATTCTGCATTATCACAGCCACAGGCTGGACAAAGGTTCCGGCTAGCTGTATTAATGCCAGAAGTACACCGGCGGTCATATTGCCCTGTAAAACCATATAGCCTGATACGAGCATAATCAAAAACTGTATTCCCATGGCAAGCGTCTGTGCGACACCGCCACTGGCAGAGGTTAATCTGTCTACCTTATACTTGGAGTCTGTAAGGGTATCGTTATTTACATTAAAGGTTTTGCTCACATTATCAGTGAGTTGAAAGGAACGGATGACATCGTAGCCCGACAGGTGATCCTTAAGACCTGCCGTAAACATTGCGAAATTCCCCGACAGCCGCCCCTGACCCTTGCTGATCGCTTTTCCGAAGCTCGCAGGCACCAGGTACATCACAATCAGGCATATGAACATCAGCCCGGCGATAATCGGACTGTAATAGAACAGTGCAACAACCGTCACAAGGAAAACAAGGAGGTACTGAATAGATTGCAGAAAGGGGATGAGCGCGTTTTCCTCGACCGTTTTGATATCATTTGTAAGTGCCGATATGTAGTCCGCTGTATTAACCGATGCAAAGCTCTCCGGGTCTCTTGAGAGAATGCCGCCATAAGCATCCGCGCGCAAGCCCTGTACTGTTTTTGCTATGAACTTCTTTGTTAACAGTTCGCTTAGAACCATGACAATCCCGGTCACCACCAGATACACCGGCACTGCAATAAGCATCGTACGGAAAAGCGGCCAATCCTGTGCGATAACTGCATCAAGAATTTTCTCAAGAATCATTGCGGCTCCCACACTTACAAAGGAGAACAGAATACTCATTAGAATAGTGGCAGCAAGCAACGGTTTGTTTCTATTAAATATGAATTTCATAAAATTTCCTCCATAATATTTGATTATTGTCTAATTTGCAATCACTATAACACATGATTTGATATATGTCAAATACGATTTCATAATCATCTAATAATGTGCGAGAAAAATTTTAGCGTTACTATACTCCTGAGATTCCGCATGCAGGATAAAAAAACCTTTGGAAGGAACACTTACTCTGTTGATAAACGTAATATGAGTTCTACCAATTGTTTTTTCATATCCTGCCGCCTTTGACGAAGGAGCGTTTGCGCCTTGGAATCATCAGAGAGCAGCTCGTCGGCAAAATCTATCAAGGCATCTTCAGCAGACTGCCGTTTGGCAGCAAGGGATGATGCCGGCAATCGTTCCTGATTATCGTGGGAAGAGATTTCTTTGCCTAATGCCATATAGTAATCTTCTTTCAATTGGGCTAACCGGGTTTTATCATAAAAGTTCAGATGTATAAAATCTTTAATGGCTCCCATAAAAACTTCCTTTCCATATTTGATATAAATACAAAAAGCAGGCCTGAGCCTGCTTTTTGCGAGTACACTTTGATGTAGTTTCACCTACATAAAACTGATTTTCATTGCAACGATCTTGCCGTCGATTTCTTTGACCTCCAACGGGTAGGAACCGTCACCGCACCCAGAGGAGCAGACAACGCCTACCGCCTTGTTTCCGGCGCGATAGATTCCGGCATAATTCTGCGAAAGATTACAGCAGATATCATAGAATCTGTCTCTAACTGATTCATCGGCTTCGAAATCAGCTTCAGATCCGTTCTTAAGGCGGTAGTAAGCATCGTCAAAAACGGACATCTGGCCGCTGTCAACGCCAAGTTCAGCACATTCCTTCCAGCTCAGTTCCTTGATTTGTTCTCTGGTTGAGTCACGGTGGAAGAGTTCCAGAATATAAGTACGCTTTCCCCAACAATCGATCTCGTCAATGGAGGCATACACATCCCATAAACCGGGGTTTACGTTATCGAGCTGAGCCATGCACCAAACATCACGGTTATAGCAAGGATCCGTGACACATACATCCTTACCCAGTCTTATGGTTCCGATATGTTTTGAAGGCATCGTAATGCTTTCATCGGCTATCATCCAATATCTTGGCTCCAAACCATCTTTTGTGAAGGTTACTTCCACATTTACAGAAGCATCATAACGCAAAATAGTCCCTTGAGCCTCATATTGATCCGGATGGTCCGGATCCTCTGCGATTTCTGTCAGTGTAAATTTAGTATTTAAGTATTCTGTAGCTTTTTCCTCCAATATTTTATGGAGGGCATCATTAATATTTTTCATGGCAATTCTCCTTTATAATATGGTTTATCAGGCTGCTTTCTTTGTCAGCGCCCAATATCCACGACACGTGTTAATGAAAAGATCAGGGTACCGCTGAAGCGTCTGGGTACCTTGTCTTTCCAAAACTGTTGTAACTGTGCCCGACGGTATTTTCCTACCATCCCATAGATAGCGGCCAGATCCAACTCACCATTGGTATCTTCTAATGCGTCGGCCAGGATACCCTTCCATGTCGCTCCGGGCATATCGCGGATATCCGCTGTCTGGCTATATGTCAGCATGATCGGGTAGATAAGCGCCGTATCTTTGCGCACGAGAAGCAGGTATTCATGGACGATTGGCATATGCGTCATACATGGCGGTCCTCCCTTTCCGCCGGCACGAACGGCACTTCTTGAAACCCAAATGTGTCGCAGTAAAAATATGCACTCTGCTTTGCGTCGTAAAGTTCAACGATGTCCGACATACTCAACGACCAGCCGTTATAACCCTCCGGATGCCTGCAGTTGAGAATGTAAAAGATCTCTTCAAGCTCGTCCGTGTGGAGATCACCGTCATAAACAACACGATAGAGTTCTCCCGGTGGCGCATCAAGGTCACAGCTTTTGACATGTTCATATGGACGAAACCTGAACTCAGTACCTTCATCGGTCAACTGATACACACGGCACTTTTTTACGGGACGGAGCATCTCCGGCGACATGATGATTAAATCAATAGCGATATCACCAAACCGCACAGGATCGCCATAGTAGGCTGACAGCTGTTTCTCTATCCTCTTCTCCACTTCTTTGTTGATGGGAGGGAGAAAACGGCAATATACATCGATGCCGCGGTTATGAGTGCCCTTATCTTTGCCACTGCGTATCTCGGCAATGGTTCCGTATAGCCCTTTATAGTCGGATTTCACAGCATAAATACCGCATCCAACCTCCAAAGGCATTCCATTATGCTCATACGTCTGGCCCGGCTTATTTAATAACATACAGCTGCACTCCTCTCATAGTAGTTTGTGATTTTCTCCTGAGCCGCGGCCAGTAAGGCGCACTGCTCTTTTTTGCGATGATAGACGCCCTGAACCTTCTCCTCCACCACTTCCCTTTCATCGGGTGAGAGGATGGTGAGCGCTTCCTTAAACTCAACCAGGCTGTAAGGGGCTTCTACAGGTATCTCCACCTGTCGGCATTCCTTTGGTTGATAATCCAATGAAATGAATATAACATCAGCATCATGTGCGCCAGTCAAGCCATGCGGCCTGTAGCGCTTTTTTAAGTTCTTCACCTCATACTGAAGCCGGCTCTCCAAATGAGTCTTAAGAGAATTTGACTTCTGAGGATCGAAACAATCTATTGCCTTCATTGCAGCAATGCAGAGATCCTGGTATACATCGTCTGCATTCAGGTGTAAAGCCTGAATTAGAGGCCAATTGTGTTTGATGGTCCATTTGACCACCGGTTCATACTGGATTAATAATTCGTTACGTGTGATAACGTCCAACTTTGTCACTCCTTTCGAAATAAAGAGAACAAGGCCGGGCGTCATCCCCGACCTTGTTACTGTTTTGTCCCCTCATGGCAACGATTAAGATGTCATAAGAGTCATATTAAGGTCGGTTAGACCCATGGTTATTTACTTATTGTCCTTAGATGGGATGTGCGCGACCGTATTCTCCAAAGGCGTTTTCGCGCGACGAATCTCATCAAGGTTCTCCTTTTGAGCTCTTTTGCACTCGCTGCAAAAGCTAAACCGTGCACCGGTGCAAAGGCTCCTGTCGATGTAACAAAACTTTTCTTCCATTTGTTTCGTCTCCTCACACCCGGATATGCCGCTTAACCACCTGGGTAAGCTTTTGCGGCATCTTTTCCAGATCGGTAATGTCCATAAAGCTATCGCCATAGATACGCTCTATGTTTGGCTTGTCGTCTCCAATTGCCGCCGCTACTAACAAAACGCCCTTACGTTCGCAGTCCTTTTTTACGCCGCGTAAATCAGCTTCAGCAGCAGTGCCGCCATAGCCCGAATCCGCGGGCTGTCCGTCAGAAACGAGAATCAGAAGCCGGATATCTTCCGGACGCTTGGCCAACTGCTCCATTGTGTACCGCAGGGCGGCGCCGTCCCGGTTGTTTCTGCGAGATGAGATATCCATCATCCTGTACTTATCATCCCGGTCAATAGCGTCAAACTCCGCATACGAGTAAAGATCAACTTCACCGCTTCCGGTTGAGTGGCCGTAGACCGCAATCGGGATACCAAGGGACTGGCAGAAATCATAGAGGATGATTGCCGCCCCGCGGGCATAGGTTGCCCGGTCGCCCCAGCCCATACTGCCGGACTCATCCAGAAGCAGGGCGATTGCCAGCTCCGGCGTGTTGTTAGGCAGCTTCTTGTTATAAAAGGCCTTGCCATCGTTCCTCGGTAAAGCATGAATGTGGAGCTTGCGGCCTGAATAGAGGTTTGTTTGTTTTCCGCCGCGCCGCTTATCCTGGAGCTGCTGAAGAATGGACTTCTGCAGCTTTTTGGATATCTTTAGCAGGGACGGTGCTGCCGTATGATACTGATCCTTCCTTTCTTCATCGACATCCGCAATACGGCGGATCTTCATTTCAACGCCGCTATGGATGTCTCCATATGAGATTTCATTGGCGAGGGTATTCAGTTCAGTTATCCGTTTTTTCTCCAGATCCTTATGAACTGCTTTCTCCGCCATTTGCTCTAGCAGCCGTTCGATGTCGTTGGCAGCGTCGGCATATCCGGTGCCCTCATAATCGTCGTCTCTCTGGACACTTCCGCCTACCGGTGCCGATAATGTAGTGGTGTTCTCCAAAGGAAAGCGGCCGCCTTCATCCGATGTGACATTCTGAACCTCATCGGAGCCGGGAGCCCCGGAAAAGTCAGCCGGTTCATCGCCAGACTCAGATTCGGCAACTGGCGCGGCACCCTCTTCGTTTTTCTCTTCAGGCTGTTCGTTTTCTTCTTCCCCAGATTGAGATTCCGGTTTGTTTTCGTCCTCCGGCTCTTCAGGCTGACTGCCGGCGGCTGCCGCCTGCTCAGCGGTGGCGGCACGCTTTTCGGCCGATGACGGCTGATGGGTGCTGCCCGGCTTTTCAGGCATGGGCGTGCTGCTGCCGGTGCCTTCCTGGCTGGAACCGGCCAGTTTGGATATGAGCTCAGAAACCTTGCCCTCAGAGGATGCGCTTTCTCCAGACCCGGATTCCTCCTGCGCCATCTCCTCAGCCATCTCAAGGAAATCTTTGATGTACGGCCAACATCTTACAAGGATCGTGTTGGTGACATGCCATCTTTCCCTGGGGTCAGGGTTAATCAGCGCCTTGTCCAGTTCGGGTAACAGTGAAAAAATCACTTGTACACGTTCATCGGAAAGAGGCTCTTCGCCATACTTGATTTCTCCCCAAAGAACATAGGAGAGAAATAACTGCATGATGGTCAGCCAAATGTGGCCGCCCGGTTCCTCTTCAGCTTCGATCCGCTGCGTCAGGGTAGGACACTCTTCAAACCGCATGTCACGAAATCCTTTCAGGCTCATTCCCAGCTTGCCGGGATATCTGTCGAGCATCTTGCTCTCAATATACCCGTCTTCGAGGATATTCCAGATATTATGCGCCATACGTAAAAAAGCGTTCTTCTTATTTTCATCCTGATTACAGTAGTTCCATAGATCAGCCTCGTGGCGCCGCTCGTCTGAGTTGCGAAGCAGGGGCTTTTCCGGGTACCATTTACCGGCCTTCATTTTAAGGCCATACGTTTGTGCCATTAGAAAGTCGCTGTACAGGATATGCCCCAGTTCATGGGCAAACATCCCAAGTACGGTGTTGTAGCGGACAATACGGTCCTTGTTTTTCGTCACCAGGGGATGCCCGGCATTTAACAGCACCACATCGTCATTTGTGACGCCAAGGAACCCGGTTTCCTTAGGTTCCCATATGATTTTCACCCGTACCCGGCGGGAAAAATGATACCGCCGGGTTTGCGCAGCCGCGATATCGGCCAGATGCGCCGCCATTCCGGGAGATGTAAACAACTGCCGGTCCCTGACGGTCTTCACCTTCTGCGCAATGAGTTTCTTAATTTGTTTATGATTTACTCTTGCCAAGAGTCAAAACCTCCCTTCTGTTTTTGTTATGCACCGATGACGGCGCCTGTTGGGGCAAAATACGGCTCAAGATAGGAGCTGATCAGCACCTGCTGTTCCTCCTCGTCGGCCGTAGCCCTGCTGATGATCGTATCAATCGCTGATTCGTAGGCGTTGCCGGTGCAGCCGTAACTGACAATCCAGTCGATCAGGCTGCGCATACCCACGTTTCCGTCCGATACGCCGTTTTTCTGGCAGTAGTCCGCCATGTCCGTGATGACCTGAACCATTTGGCTTACGAGATAATCATCCTCACAGCCGGTCACGCTCATGGCGCGCTGCACCATGATTTCGGCCGGCGGCATGGCGATGTCCTTGATTTTATTCATACGGTCGAGCACCGATTGGTTGAGAGGCCTACAACCCTCATAATTAAGGTTGGTAGTGATTACCACCACAGCGTCCGGGTGCCGCCTGATCCTTCTTTTGTCGGGAAGAAGTATGGTTCCGGACTGCTCCAGCAGGTCGTTCAGACCGGTCAGAACGCTTGGCTGTGTGATATTTGCCGGCTCCTGAATCTCAATGACATATCCGTTTTTGAGCCCCAGGATAAAATCGGTCTCAAAGTAACTGTACCTGGGGCCGTCTGTTGCCGAAGTAAGTTTGGCAGTCATCAGCCGGCTCACCTTGTCGGTAATCATGCTGAACGCCATATCCATACAGTCATGGACGGTTGCCCCCGGCTTTGCGGTTCCTGTCATACTCAGATACGAGCTCTCCGGATCAAAGTCCATGTCCATGGCATCCGGCAAATCCAGAAGTGATTTGACGTTCTCATAGGTGATTCCGCCCGTTTCCTCAAGCTTTCTAAGCTCTGCATCCGTCTCAGGATCTCCCGTAGATGTGCTGAAGTCCGGGTATACCTGGCCGATGAACTCAAATACGTCTGTGTCCGCGGAGCAGGTATATTTCACATAAGGCAACCCCAGTCCGGCCGCGATGGCTCTGGCGTCATGCGTTTTACCTGTACCTGCCGGCCCCCGTAAAAGGAAGTTCCTCATCGGGCTTGCCGTTCCGGTTGAGTATTGCGCATGCTTACAGATATCCACCACTTCCTTGGTGAGAATATGCCATTTTGGTATATCCGGAACCAGGGACTGTTCCATGGGAGTGAGTTTCCGGCCTGGATTCAAGGTGTATTTACCAACGAAGTCCTCATGCTCAACCACGGATACGGGATGAGCCACCGGCGCAGGTCCGGTTTGGGCAAATATTGTGAATTCACCCACACGCACTGTTTTCGGCTCGAACGTACCTGAGTCAAGCTGGGCTGAGCGTATGGGAAGGATGTTACCTGATTTGTCTACCGATACCTTCAGGTGGGCAGGACAGGTTTCGTCTGTAATTCTCCGATAGGCATTGTCGCAAAGGATCGCCATATGGTTTGTGGCCTCGCCCAGATCGGGCCAGCCCTTGGAATGGCATTCGAAATAGGCGTCGTAATGTTCCTTAAACTCATCATCGTTCAGAAGCATGGGCATCATGGTAAAAACCAGTGCCGCGCCGTCCCGTGCCGATGAGTGTGCGGTGTATTGTTCGATCACTTCGGTGTTTTTATCAAAACAGGCAGCCAGAAACTGTCCCTTACCGGGATCATATATAACCAGATGATACGCATCCGGCCCAGTGGACGATTTATATTCAGCGACCAAACGGTGGTCAATCGCACCTACGGCGCCGGTCCCTCCGGCCTGACAGCTGCTGTATGCTATTACCGCCTTGACTACGGTGCAGGTCAGTTTTGCGTTCGTCCCATCACCGTATTTGGATGATGTTTTCACGGTTTTATTTGTTATTTTATCGAATGGATTAGGCAATGCCCGGCTGTAATTAAAAAAAGTGCTCATAGTGCTTTTATTCCTTTCTGCAGTTTCACTGCTGTGAACTTACCAATATCCCATCACCATTAGCCACAGCATCAGCAAAATCGCTGTTGATCAGCTGTCGGCAAATGTCCTGCCAGCTGTCTTTAACCGGCAGCTCGCTTTCGGGAATCAGTAGTGTGTTTTGGCCCTGACCGATTGCCTCATTGACGCGGTCGTTCAGAATCAGAAGATGTGCGTCTACCCATTCAAAGGCCAGATATTCGTAGTTAACCGTTTCCGGTTCTTCCGGATCGGAGTCCTCATTTTCTTCTTCAGGGTCATGCCCGGAATCAAATGTTTCCTCGTCATCGGTGTCCGGTACCGGTACTTCATTTTGCTGTATGACGTCTGGGTTGTCCGCCTGTACCGTCTCAAAAACCAGACCTTTAAAAACCAGGTTATGGATATTGACGAGTGCCTTCCGATACCCGCCGGCACCGTTTAAGATGATGGCCACGGGCTCATCCTTTTCGATACTGGCCATTGTGTTTGGCGTCAGCCACTGCCAGCGTGCCGAAGGGTGCAGGGAATCAATTTCCTCCGTGATCCGCTGCTGGATCAGGCCGTAAGCCCGCCGCAGGATATCTTTTTCCGTTTCCGGTTTGGGAAGGGGCGCCGGCCGGGCGGCAGGTTCGATGATCTCGACCTTTTCAGTTCGCTTAAAAAGCAGTCTCAAAGCCGCTATGAATATCCCCAGAATAATCAGGAACAAAATTGCCCAGATGCGGGTGATAAACATCAGCAGCGCCATAAGACCCAGAAAAATGATCACTTCATATGCAAGATTCTTTTTGAATTCTTTGTCCTTCATGTATTCCTGTTCCTTTCCTATAAAGATCAGGGGGAATATAGATGAGTATGGTACGCACTCCGGTTTCCGCCAAAGTCCCGGCAGACCGGGTGATGATAACGGCCGCCGGATCCTGCTCCTTACAGAGCCGGCCCGGGTTTATGCCGGTTTCATCATTTCTTCCAAACAGCGCCTGACCAAACACAATCTTTCCCCGCTCGAACATGTCTCCCGAATCTTCCGGCACCAGCGCATCACAAAAACCGGATGGTTCCGTGAATACGCCGATCTCATACTGGACGCCCGGCACGATGCTTTGCAGGATATGCCGCATCTGCTCCCGGGTCAGGGAATCGTTTGTCCGGCTGCGGAGGATGGTGCTTAGTTTGCGCCGCTTCTCACCGCCGGTCGTAAGGATAAATCTTTGGTTTTTCAACATATTCGCCTCCTTTCGGACACAAAAAAACGCACATGACCATCAGGATGAGATCATGTGCGTTTCATGCGCCTGTATTCATTTTTTACGTTCGTCCTCCTTGTCCGGGGTTAGCCCTGGGGAAAGAAGGGATTCGGTCCGCCAAAACCCTCAAAACCTGTAAAGTTCTCAGGCATTTGCTGTTGGCCATTGGCAGCCTGGTTGTCTTGCTGCTGCGGTGCCGGGGCGCCGGATGAATTTGAAGACGCTGCGGGCGAATTGTCCGCCGGTGTATTGTCTCCATTGCCATTCTGCTTGTTGTTGCCATTGCCGGAGTACGCATACTCAATATCCGTGAGGATGACTACCGGTGCACGCATGGTGTTGCCTTCCACCTCCCAAACATCTTCGTCATAACGCCCCTCAATATGGATGAAAGAGCCCGCATCGAGCTTCATCTTTTTGATGCGCTCGCACAGGTCACCAAAGGCCTTGACATTGATGTTTACCCAGCGATGGCTGTCTTCCTCCCGCTTATCGTAGACACGTTTCCCAATCCGAAAACGGATCGAGCTGCCGTCCTCCGAATAGCGAAGAGCTGGCTTGTCATCACGTCCTTTTGATACGATGACGTCGGTTGCAATAAATTTCAGCATAATAATGCTCCTTTCTGCAGGGGTTGCCTGCTATGCATAATATATTTCAACCCCAAAGGGGTAGAAACCAAAAAAAGTGCCAATCGGCGCTATGCGCTAATTGACACTGTGATGAACTCGGTAACTTTGTTATCCCTGTGGGAAGAACACTGAAACTAATAAATATATTATAGCATAGCAGGTGCCGCCCGTCAATTATGATTTGAATGATTGATTTTTGAATCCTGTTTATCAGGTATCTGGCTCTGTGCCGTTTCAAGGAAAATATAGACCTTATCCGAATCGAAAGTACAGCTGCCGTCCGGATTCTCATTGCGTTTGATGAGTTCCTCGATTATTTTCAGTTTCTGGTATAGCTCGCTTGCTTTTTTCATCCCGTTTAATACCTCCTGTTTGAATATGAATGGCCAAATAGGTATGAAGCAGTTTAGCTCCATCTTTTTCATACACCTGCGTATTGCTTGCCACATATATCTCCAGTTCAGTTCCTACAGGAATGCTCTTCAGCCGTTGTTTCAGCATCACCTGTACCATATGTTCATCAGCATCCATAAGGATTGATTTGGTTCTCCTCCTGAGAAGAGTAACCGTGGATTCCAGGCAGCGGCCCCGGATGACAACATAATCACCCACGACCGATCTCCGAAACAGCAAGAACGCACTGATTATGCTGTAAATCATCAGGCCTATAAAGGGAACGACGGTCAGCCAGTCAAACATCATGCATAGGACAAGGATAAATAGCAGCAAAAACACCAACGCGAACCCGAGCCGGATAAAAACCTGTTTTTGTAAAGGTTCCGGTATTGTGGCAAACTGTGCCTTATACCGCGCTAATTTTTCTTTCATAGTCCACCTCAAATAAGGAAAATCCGTTTTTTTCGTAGAAGCCCCAAAACGGCATTGACTGTGTCGTCACGTTTCGGGGAGTGCTCCATCTGAATTTCCAGTGTCGTATCGAATATGGGATCGGAGGCGTACAACCTCATGGTTAATGCCTGGGCATTCTCTTTGCCCAGTAAATCGGGAGATGGTTCCAGTCCTTCTGTGAAGAGCTTGGTCAGTTCCCCGATGGTAAGGCGAAGTCCGGCTCCTTTTATCCACCGCCATGCCTTATTCTCTGCGGGTGACAACGGCTTGCGGATCGATTTTAGCTTCGCCGGGCAGATGATACAGCGTGTCAGCAAATGATAGAAGGCCGGCATACCCGTTTCTTCAGACAACTCTGCCAATCCCAATTGCTGGAGTTCCCTTAAATGCATGCCTTGTCGGGCGTCCTGTGTTTCATTTACACCAAACCGGCCGTCCAACCACAGCCCGGCTCCGATACCGGTTAACATATAGTCAATCCCGCAGTGCGTTACACATAACATTTGCTCTGTAGATTGTTTGATCACCATTCCTTTGGATAAATACAGCATAATATCACCTCAGTCAATTATCTTCTAATGATATTACACTACCGCATGTGCAATTTTGCAACAGCTTACAGCAAAAGCATCATTACAATCGCCAAAATAATAATGAGCGCAGCGCCCCCGGCTACCATAATGATTTTTTTGATGAGTTCCGGGTCCATGCGCTCTTTTTCGTGACCGTTATCCAAAGGCCGGACATCGTCGTAATAACCATCGTAACCATCGTCCTGCGGATCCGGTGGGATATCATATTCGGATGATTGATTCTTACGACGCTTTTCTTTCTTAGTGGCTTTCTTTTGTCTGCGCGGTTTTTTTTCCCGTTCATTTCGAAGCCATTTGCCGGCCGGTCTGACCTGCGGACTATCGTCCGGGGACGGAGATTCCTTACCGGCCGCGGCGGTTGCCTCCCATTGGTCGTCCAGCTTTGGGAGAATGGGTTCATGCCGGCCCATAGGCGCTTCCGTCTGAGTCTGGGACGCGGTTGGAATTGGTTTGCCGCATTCCGAGCAGAAAGAAACGGCGCTGCCTAATAAGGCAGCACCGCAAAAGGGACAATACTTCATAGCTTACACTCCTTTTGATAAATTTCCGGTTTAAAAACCGTTGAAGTATCAAACGCAAGTGTGGATACTAGAAGTATAACACTAAAACATTTTCATGTCATCGGCGTCTTTATTGCCATCTTCTATGACATTGTTACTGACACCAACATTGCCATTCGAGCGTTTTGGGGCCTCGTAGCTGCTCCGGTACCAGGAGGAAAGCCAGGCCTTATAATGCTCCGGCGTAATCAGCATGATCTCATTCAGATGAGAGAGGCTCAGGCTGACGGAAACTCTCTGCTCCGGTTTGTTGCCGTATTTGGGTACGATAAGCCCTTTGGCGTCGGTTTCGCCCGGGCCGCTTTCAGCGCAAAGAAGGTAATCCGCCTTGCTTCCCACAAATAGCTTCACGTTGCGGGAGAGGCTTTTTCCGTCTTTACGTGACCTGCCGTACTGGGCCAGCCGTTCCGCAGAAGTCCCGCCGAGACTCTGGTAGAGCGGACGGTTGATGACGTCCTGCTTTTCCTTCAGCTCCCGGCTGAGCTGACCGCTATTTGTTTTTTTGTATCTTTCGATTTCCTTCAAAACCTCTTTATAGGATCTCATCATTGCATGGCAGCTTCCATATAGCACAAAATGTGCCAGACCCATAAACTCCGCAACATCAATATAAATGTGCACATGATTTGTCTGGCGCTGTCCGGCGGGCCGGCTGGCATCATATGTGGCGAATTCCAGATGGATTTTGCCTATGGGAAAGCTGTCGCTCTTTGTTTCCACAAAGCAATTCCTGGCGTCCTTCCGGATGATTTGATGCTGATTACGGTCGTTGCCGTTATTCTCCATCATCGTCTCCACCTCCTGATTCAACAAGAAACGGTGTCAGATTGTTTTTCATATCATCCACCAACTTTTTGGCCGCCTCTGCATTCTTTATGAACTGGGGCAGGAATTCTCCCCCGGTATCATACCGGACATAAATGAGTTCGACCAGGATATTCTGCAAAGGCAGCAGCGCTTTCGCCGGAATTGTTTCTTCCAGTTTGCGTATGGTGGTAGAAATATACATCATGGCGCCGTTCCATTCCATATAGAATTCATCTTCAACCGGGATGCCAAATTTCTCAAGCCATTGACGGACCGTATTGGTTTTGCTCAGGGAGCCGCATTCAGTTGGCTGAAGTATGTATCCGGGTATATACTCCGGTTCTTCGCCCTCTTTCGGTATTTCTTTAATAGCAAGGACACGTCCGACAGGAAATAGAGCGCACACAACCGGTTTGCATTCGTGGATTTGGCACCGCTTGCCAAGCAAAAAGGGACACGCTTTGTTGACGCCGCGCGGCTGTATGCGGATGATCGGGAACCGGGAGTCCTGTCCGATATAGCAGTCACCGTATTCCGTGATAACATCTGCCGGCGACCTGCCAAGATATTTGGCAATCGCGAAAATGTCACGCGCTGTGAGCATAACGTCTTCACGGTCCTTGCAGCACTTACCGCATCCGCGGCACTTGAACTTAAACGGCTCGTCAAGCCCGATTGCGTATTTTTCTATATTCTCTGCTAATTCTTTTAATCTGTTATCCATAGTGATTCCTCCAAAATAATAAGGAGAAGCACATAAATGCTTCTCCACGTTTTGCCCATTTGGGCCAGGTTAAATTTGTTTCTTACTTTTTCTCAGATAAAATCCGGTGCATGTCTTTCATAGCTGATGTCAGGTCATCCGAGAAGGATATCCAGTCATCAATGAAATACTGCATGGCCTCTGCGTCAAACATGGCAGCCTGCTGCAGCTCCAGAATCTCATAATCGACAGCATCGACAATATCGTATGGAATACTGATAAAGCCTTCCTGTACGAACACAATGAAAGTACCCTTGTGTTTTCCGTCTGATATCGGGTAGTACCAAACCAGCTCATTGCCGAAGTCAACCATGTAACGTTCCCGGACTTTAGAAAGTGCCCGGTCGGACTCACCGTTCTCTTCCAGAAAATCCAACAGTTCTGCCTTTGTAAAAAGCTTGGATGTATCAATATCATAATCTAAAAAATTCATGAAATGCCTCCTTGTTATTGTCCGGGGATGGCCAGCATGGCTTCAAACTGTTCTTCCGTCAGGACGGGAACATCCAGCTCCTGAGCCTTGGACAGCTTGCTTCCGGCGCCTTCACCAACGATAAGATAATCCGTCTTTTTACTGACGGAGCTCTTCGGGTCGGCTCCCAGTTCAAGCAGTTTTTCCTGGATGCCATCCCGGGTGTAGTTCTCCAGTTTGCCGGTCGCTACCACTATTTTCCCCTGGAACGGGTTGGTATATTCCTTTTTAACAGCTTTCGGTTTTATAAAAGTGATGTGCTCCAAGACCGGGCGCCATAATTTTGCAGCCTCTTCATCGGCATACCATGCGTAGATATTATCATGCATGACCTGCCCGAAATCCTGAAGCTGGGTAAAGTCGAACCCGTCCTGGATTGCTTTTTCGAAGAGTGCCCAGTCACCGTCAAAACAGGTATTAAGAATGCGAGCGGCACTTCGGCCTACCATCGGGATACCTAAGCCGGCGATAAACTGGTTGAGTGTACAGTTCCGGCTTTTATCAATGGAGTCCAGCAAATTCTGGACCAGTGTGGGACCGAAACCGGGCAGCCTGGCTATCGTCACGCGCCATTTGTGCAGGCAGTAGAGGTCTCCAAAGTTTTTCAGCATGCCTGCATTAATAAGTTTCTCAATGGTCTTCTCAGAAATACCCTCAATGTTCATCCGGGTCTTATGACAGAAGTGAACCAGCTTTTGCACCCATTTTGCCGAGCATATGGGATTATCGCAGTATAAAAACCTGGTTCCGTTCCGGGACTTCCTGATCTGGAGGCTTTCACCGCAGCAAGGACACTGCATGGGAATTTTATAAGTGCCGCTGCGGGTTACGTTTTCGGCCAGCTGGGGAATGATTTGATTCGCTTTGTAGAGCTTCACCGTATCTCCCATTCCCAGACTGAAACTGTCCAGGATGTCAAGGTTGTGCAGATAGGCGCGATTAATAACGGCGCCGTCAATCTCGACATCTTCGAACATACCGGTAATACTGACCATCCCGGTGCGGGTGGTAGCCAGTTCCAGACCCAGAAATTCGGTCTCGTATAAAGCATCCTCCCATTTAAGTGCCAGAATACGGTTTTCATGATGACCGGTGGATCCCAAAGACTGGCCATATGCAGTATCATCGTACTCAACGATAAGGCCGTCCACAGGGAATTGGCATTTCTGCGGGTCAAAGGATGAAATGGCTTCACGAAGGGATTGTTCACCCGCATCCTTGGGAATGATGACATGCTCCACAACATCAAACCCGTTGTCGGCAAGCATTTTTAGCTGATCGCCTTTTGTGGGATAACTTCCGTTATCGCTGACCAGGTCAAAAGCTATAAATTCGAGGAATTGCCGCCGGCTCTTTCCTGCATCCAGCCGCCGCACACTTCCGGAGGCCAGGTTGCGCGGGTGCGAGTAGGGTTCATCATCAAT
>Ga0153983_1000002_pt1 | contig 50412 bp, 47 predicted proteins | sample TSGA067MetaG_FD_104693 | JGI IMG/M metagenome (GOLD analysis project Ga0153983, IMG submission 104693) | Attine ant fungus gardens microbial communities from Georgia, USA - TSGA067 MetaG | ecosystem: Host-associated > Fungi > Mycelium > Unclassified | place: USA: Georgia, Alexander Wildlife... | reverse complement strand
TTATACCTAAGCCCGGAGAAATTACATTGGCACATAAAGGTATTTTATTTTTGGATGAACTAACTGAGTTTTCACAAAGAAGTCTGGAAATACTCAGACAGCCGTTGGAAGACCGGGAAATTTTCATTTCGAGAATCGGCGGTACGTTTCGGTTTCCGGCTAATTTGCTGCTGGTAGCTGCTATGAATCCTTGTGTCTGTGGATATTATCCGGATATGAACCGCTGCACCTGTATGCCGGCAGATATATCCAGATATTTGAAAAAAATCAGTAAACCTTTGTTAGACAGGATCGATATCTGCGTGGAAGCATCGGAAGTCAGCTATCAGGAAATATCCAATCAGAAGAAAGAAAAAACATCAAAAGAAATCCGGGAAGAGGTAATGCTTGTTCATCAGATACAAAAAGAAAGATATCAGGGAACAGGGATTCAGTTTAATTCTGAATTACGGGAAAAGGATATCCACCGATATTGTCCGATGGATGCAAAAGCAGAGATGTTGTTAAAAAAAGCATTTAGAAAAATGAATTTTAGTGCAAGGATCTATCATAGAATCTTAAAAACAGCCCGGACAATAGCAGATCTTGAACAGAAGGAAACGATTCAGGAAAAACATATGAGTGAAGCTATTTGTTTTCGGATGGCAGATACTAAATATTGGAAAAGATAGAAGGGAGAAATGAGTTGAAAGAAACAACAGAAAAAAAGATCAGCTGCTTTACAAAGTGGAATCAGGTATATCCGAAACGTTTGCTGCATCATCCCTCCATGCCGGATCAGCTGTATGTAATGGGGAGTCTGCCGCAGGAGAATGTTCCCGCAGTGGCTATCGTAGGAGCCAGGATGTGCAGCTACTATGGGCAGGTACAGGCGTTTGAGTATGCCAGAGTATTAAGTGAAGCGGGCGTACAGATTATCAGCGGTATGGCAAGGGGCATCGACGGATATGCGCACCGGGGAGCGTTGGCAGGAGGAAGCCCAACATTTGCCGTATTAGGCTGCGGAATCGATGTTTGTTATCCTAAGTCGAATTACGATTTATATAAAAAAATCCCGGCTCAGGGCGGGGTGTTATCAGAGTTCCCTATGGGTTATCCGCCTTTGGCACACAATTTTCCTCTTCGAAACCGGATTATCAGCGGGTTGGCAGATATTGTATTAGTTATTGAAGCAAAAGAAAAAAGCGGATCATTAATTACCGTAGATCTGGCATTAGAGCAAGGCAAGTCGGTCTATGCCCTTCCGGGAAGGGTTTGTGATGAACTGAGCAGGGGGTGCAACCAGTTGATATCTCAGGGAGCGGCGGTTGCATATTCTCCGGAAACAATTTTATCAGAACTGTGTATCGATACGGATAAAAAGGCAGAACTTTCTCAAAAAAAGAAGATTAGACTTGAAAGTAAGAAAAATATGGTGTATAGTTGTTTAGATTTAGAACCCCAAAATCTTAATAAGATTCTGGAACAAGTTTCTTTGTCTTATGAGGAAACGACAAGAATACTATTAGAGTTAGAATTGGATGGACTTATTATTGAATCTATGAAAAATTATTATGCCAGAGTAAAGTAAATATACATCTGTGCGGCATTTGTATACTTGTACCGGTTCTGGAGGAGGTAACGATGGCCAAATATCTTGTGATTGTTGAATCACCGGCAAAAGTAAAGACAATTAAGAAATTCCTTGGCGCCAATTATGAAATTGCAGCATCAAACGGGCATGTAAGAGATTTACCCAAAAGTCAGATGGGAATTGATATAAAGCATGATTTTGAACCGAAATACATTACGATCCGGGGAAAAGGAGAGTTGTTAGCGGGGCTTAGAAAATCAGCAAAAAAATCAGAAAAAATATTTCTGGCAACTGACCCGGATCGTGAGGGAGAAGCGATCGCCTGGCATTTGTCCAAAGCACTTAAAACAGATGAGGAGAAAATGCATCGGATCACATTTAACGAGATCACGAAGACAGCAGTAAAGGAGTCCCTTAAGAAAGCCAGGGATATTGATATGGGTCTGGTGGATGCCCAGCAGGCCAGGAGAGTCCTGGATCGCATGGTGGGGTATAAGATCAGTCCCGTGTTATGGGCAAAAGTAAAGCGGGGGTTAAGTGCCGGCAGGGTACAGTCCGTAGCGCTGCGCCTCATTGCTGACCGGGATGATGAAATTAATGCATTTATTCTGGAGGAATACTGGTCCCTGGATGCCTCTTTTCGGGTAGAAGGAGAAAAGAAACCTCTTACTGCAAAATTTTATGGAACAGATAAAAAGAAAATCCCCATTCATTCAAAAGAAGAAGTGGATGGCATTTTAGCCGAACTAAAAGATGCCGCTTATCAGGTGGCAGAAGTAAAACGGGGCGAACGGATAAAAAAGCCGCCGCTTCCCTTTACTACCAGCACACTTCAGCAAGAGGCTTCAAAGACATTGAATTTTTCTACCCAGAAGACGATGCGGATCGCCCAGCAGCTTTATGAAGGAATTGATATCAAGGGAAAAGGAACTGTGGGTGTCATTACGTATCTGCGTACCGATTCGACCAGAATTTCGGAAGAAGCACTTAAGCAGGCACAGGACTACATTGATAAGCAGTATGGAGCAGAATATGCTGCCAAGGCAGAAGCGGGCAGGAAGAAAACGGCAAAGATCCAGGATGCGCATGAGGCGATCCGCCCAACGGACATTGCCAGAATTCCCGCAGGTCTTAAAGATTCCCTGTCCAGAGATCAATTCCGTCTTTATCAATTGATATGGAAACGATTTACTGCCAGCCGTATGCAAGCGGCTAAATATGAGACGACATCGGTTAAGATTCAGGGCGGGCGGTATTATTTTACCGTAGCAGCTTCTAAGCTAAAGTTCGATGGATTTATGTCCGTGTATGTGCAGAGTGATGAAGAGAAGCCGGAAAACAATCTTCTTATGAAAGGTCTGGATGAAAACAGCAAGCTGACGCTGAAGGAATTTGATGATCAGCAGCATTTTACTCAGCCGCCGGCTCATTTTACAGAAGCTTCTCTTGTTAAAACGTTAGAAGAGCTGGGAATAGGACGTCCCAGTACCTATGCTCCTACGATTACGACCATTCTTGGCAGGCGGTATATAGCAAAAGAGAATAAAAATCTATATATAACAGAGCTGGGAGAAGTTGTTAATAATATCATGATGCAGGCATTTCCCAGCATTGTCGATGTGCATTTTACAGCTACTTTAGAGGAATTGCTGGATAATATAGAGAACGGAAGCATCTATTGGAAAACAGTAATCCGTAATTTTTATCCGGATCTGCATGAAGCTGTCGAAGCGGCAGAAAGGGAATTGGAGAAAGTTAAGATAGAAGATGAAGTTACGGATGTGATATGCGAAGAATGCGGACGTAATATGGTAATAAAATATGGACCTCACGGCCGTTTCCTGGCATGCCCGGGATTTCCGGACTGTAGAAACACCAAACCATATCTGGAAAAAATAGGTGTTTCCTGCCCGAAATGTGGGAAAGAGGTCGTTCTGAAAAAGACAAAAAAGGGACGCAAATATTACGGTTGCGAAAACTATCCTGAATGTGACTTCATGTCCTGGCAGAAACCTTCTAAGGAAAAGTGCCCTCAATGTGGAGGATATATGCTGGAAAAGGGGAATAAGCTGGTATGTGCAGATGAGCAATGCGGCTATGTGACAGAAAAGCCAAAATCCAATGAAGAAGAAAATTAATAAATTATCTGAAAAAAAGTAAAAAATATATAAATAAAAAAACGATGAGATTGATTTGTCTGCAATTGTATGCTAGTATAGAGAAAATGGGATATACTTATTATATATATGGGATATTGTGAAACATTTTACTAAGGAAGCAAGAAAGGAGGTATGGAATGAGTGTACAATTATTAGACAAAACCAGGAAAATCAATAAATTGCTGCATAATAACAGCTCTTCGAAAGTACTTTTTAATGATATCTGTGAAGTAATGACGGAAACTCTCGATTCCAATATTTTAGTCCTCAGCAGAAAAGGAAAAGTACTGGGTGTAGGACGTCATGCAAAAGTCGAAGTAATTACAGAATTAATTGACAGTGAAGTAGGCGGATACATTGATAATCTTCTAAATGAAAGATTTTTAGGAGTTTTATCAACAAAAGAGAATGTCAATTTGCAGACATTAGGATTTGTTGAAGAAGGCATCGGACAGTATATCGGCATCATCAGCCCGATTGATATAGCAGGGGAACGGTTGGGAACGGTTTTCATGTATCGGAGTGAAAAACCATATGATATTGAAGATATTATTGTAAGTGAGTATGGAACTACCGTCGTTGGTTTGGAAATGATGCGGTCGGTGCATGAAGAAAACGCAGAAGAAAACCGAAAAATTCAGGTTGTTAAATCGGCATTTAATACGTTGTCATTTTCTGAGCTGGAAGCGATTATACATATCTTTGATGAACTGGAAGGAGATGAAGGTATCTTAGTGGCAAGTAAAATTGCTGACCGGGTAGGGATCACCAGATCAGTGATAGTCAATGCGCTTCGAAAGTTTGAAAGCGCCGGAGTAATCGAATCCAGATCATCAGGTATGAAAGGTACTTATATTAAGGTAATAAACGAAGTGATTTTCAGTGAGTTGGACGAGATCAAAAAACGTAAAGCATAACCTTACGCACAGGAATAAGCTCAAGTGAGGAGCGGCTTAGAAATCGCTCCTCATTTCTTATTGTCAGTACATAAGAAAATAAAATTGATAGAAAATGGAAAATTGAGAAAAAGATAATATACAAGAGGGAATAGGATATAATAGAAGAAAACGGAAGATTATAGACCGTTTCACTCACTTGCAGAAATCTTAAAGATTTATTACTATAAGACCAATGATTAGCACTCAGATGAAATGAGTGCTAATAAAAAGAAAAATATCAAAGGAGGCAATAGATCTATGAAATTAGTACCATTGGGAGACAGAGTCGTATTAAAGCAGTTGGTTGCAGAAGAAACTACCAAATCAGGAATCGTACTGCCGGGTCAGGCGCAGGAAAAGCCACAGCAAGCCGAAGTTGTTGCAGTTGGACCGGGTGGAATGGTTGATGGAAAAGAAGTGAAGATGGAAGTAGAAAAAGGTGATCAGGTTATTTATTCTAAATATGCCGGAACAGACGTCAAATTAGAAGATGAAGAATTTATCATTGTTAAGCAAAGTGATATTCTAGCAGTTGTAAAATAATAGTTAAACAGGAGGAATAGAATCATGGCAAAAGAGATTAAATATGGAGCTGATGCCAGAGCGGCGCTTGAAAGTGGTGTGGATCAGTTAGCGAATACCGTAAGAGTTACATTAGGACCAAAAGGAAGAAATGTTGTATTAGATAAATCCTTTGGATCACCTCTTATTACAAATGATGGTGTAACCATTGCAAAAGAGATCGAACTGGAAGATGGATTCGAAAATATGGGAGCACAGCTAATCAAGGAAGTTGCTTCCAAAACAAATGATGTGGCTGGAGACGGTACAACAACAGCTACGGTACTGGCACAGGCGATGGTACATGAAGGCATTAAAAACCTGGCTGCCGGTGCAAACCCCATCGAATTAAGAAAAGGCATGAAAAAAGCAACAGATGTAGCTGTAGATACAATTATTTCTATGGGCAGTAAAATCAAAGGAAAAGATCAGATTGCGAGAGTAGCAGCAGTTTCTTCCGGAGATGATGAAGTTGGCCAATTAGTGGCAGATGCAATGGAGAAGGTTACCGGCGACGGGGTCATCACTGTTGAAGAATCCAAAACAATGCTGACAGAGTTAGATTTGGTAGAAGGTATGCAGTTTGACCGTGGCTATATCTCCGCATACTTTGCAACGGATATGGATAAGATGGTGGCCGAACTGGAAAATCCATACATCTTAATTACGGATAAAAAGATTTCTAATGTTCAGGACTTACTTCCGATTTTGGAGCAGGTAGTAAAAACCGGATCAAAGATGCTTATTATCGCAGAGGATATCGAAGGAGAGGCGCTTACTACATTAATCCTAAATAAATTGAGAGGGACATTTGCAGTAGTTGCAGTAAAAGCTCCTGGTTACGGAGACCGCAGAAAAGCAATGCTGGAAGATATTGCTATTTTAACAAATGGTCAGGTAATTACAGATGAATTAGGACTTGACTTGAAAGAGGTTACATTAGAACAGCTGGGTCGTGCGAAATCAATTAAGGTAGAAAAAGAAAATACAGTAATTGTAGACGGAGAAGGTGATACCGATGCAATTCAATCCAGAATTAATCAGCTGAAGGGTCAGATAGAGGAGACTACTTCTGACTTTGATAAAGAAAAATTACAGGAAAGACTGGCTAAATTGTCAGGAGGAGTTGCAGTGATTCGTGTTGGTGCTGCGACCGAAACAGAGATGAAAGAAGCTAAGCTTCGTCTGGAGGATGCACTGGCAGCAACCCGTGCGGCGGTAGAAGAAGGAATTATTGCAGGCGGCGGATCCGCTTATATTCATGCAGCCAAGGAAGTTGAAAAATATGCCGAGACATTGGAAGGAGATATCAAAACAGGAGCGAAGATTCTGTTAAAAGCACTGGAATCCCCATTGTACCATATCGTGGCAAATGCAGGATTAGAAGGCTCTGTTATCACCGATAAAGTTCGGGAAGAAAAACCGGGTATTGGATTTGATGCATATAAAGAAAAGTATGTGGATATGGTGGAAGAAGGAATTCTGGATCCTGTAAAAGTTACCAGAAGTGCGCTGCAGAATGCAACCAGTGTAGCAGCCACATTGTTAACAACAGAAGTAGTTGTTTCAAACATTAAGGAAGAAACTCCGGCTATGCCTGCAGGAGCAGGCGGCGGAATGGGTATGATGTAAGAAGCTGCTGAAAAAATTCATAAAATGTTTAAGGCTGGCGTCATAGACGTCAGCCTTGCCTTATGGTAAAATATCCTTAGTTGCCAAAAGAAAATACAGGAGAGAACATATGAGTGATTTATATTCAGAACTATTAGTTAAAAAGCAAACAACAGGAAAAGAATTGGCTATAAAAGCAGGATTGATTGCGCTGACTGTTTTTGCAGTCTTTGCAGGAATATTTTTGTATCCTGTTTTTCTGATTGCGGCAGTTGGAATGGGAATAGCGGACTATTTTCTGCTGCCTAATCTGGATTTAGAGTATGAGTATCTCCATGTGAATGGAACGCTGGATATTGATAAGATTGCAGCCAAGACAAAAAGGAAAAAAGTAAAGAGCATTGATGTTCGAAAAATGGAGTTATTGGCTCCGATCCGGTCTCATCGTCTCGACTCTTATAATCAAAATCCAAAGTTGAAAGTGCTTGATTACTCTTCACAGGATTCGAATCATAAAATTTATGCCATGATCATTCCTGACGAAAAGGAAATTTGTAAAATACTTTTAGAATTCGATGAGAGGATGCTGAGTGATATTAAAAAAATTGTTCCCAGAAAAGTGTTTACCGATTGACAAGGTATAGGGAAGTTTGTTACACTAGGGAACAATAAAAATGAAAAAAGGAGAGAATATGGGTAAAATAATTGGCGAAGGTATTACTTTTGATGATGTGCTGTTAGTTCCGGCGTATTCAAAAGTGACCCCTGATCAAATAGATCTGTCTACGGATCTGACGAAATCTATCAAATTAAATATTCCTATGATGAGCGCAGGAATGGACACGGTAACAGAACATCGTATGGCGATTGCTATGGCGAGACAGGGCGGAATCGGCATTATCCATAAAAATATGTCTGTCGATGCGCAGGCCGATGAGGTAGATAAAGTAAAACGTTCTGAAAACGGTGTAATTACAGACCCATTTTTCTTATCACCGGAGCATACATTAGAAGATGCCAATGATCTGATGTCAAAGTTCCGTATTTCCGGTGTACCTATTACAGAAGGGAAAAAACTGGTAGGTATTATTACAAACCGGGATTTAAAATTTGAGGAAGACTTTACGAAAAAAATAAAGGAATCTATGACGTCAGAAGGATTAATAACTGCGAAAGAAGGAATTACCCTGGATGAGGCTAAGAAGATTCTGGCAAAAGCAAGAAAAGAAAAGCTTCCTATTGTAGATGATCAATTTCATTTAAAAGGATTAATTACGATTAAGGATATTGAAAAGCAAATCAGATATCCATTATCGGCAAAGGATTTACAAGGAAGATTGCTGTGCGGAGCTGCCGTAGGGATTACTGCAAATATTATGGAAAGAGTGGATGCACTGGTACAGGTAAGAGTTGACGTGATCGTCTTAGATTCGGCGCATGGGCACTCGGAAAATGTATTGGATGCGGTTCGCAGGATTAAAGAGAAATATCCCAATCTGCAGGTGATAGCCGGAAATGTTGCTACCGGAGAAGGTGCCAAAGACTTGATTTCTGCCGGTGCGGATGCGATTAAAGTAGGGATTGGACCAGGCTCCATCTGTACGACTCGTGTGGTCGCAGGGATAGGAGTGCCCCAGATTACGGCTGTTATGGATTGCTATCAGACAGCGCAGGAAAGCGGTATTCCGATTATTGCAGATGGAGGGATCAAGTACTCCGGGGATATGACCAAGGCGATTGCAGCAGGAGCAAATGTATGTATGATGGGCAGTATTTTTGCCGGATGTGATGAAAGTCCGGGTACCTTTGAATTGTATCAGGGCAGAAAATATAAAGTATATCGGGGTATGGGTTCTATTGCCGCGATGGAAAACGGCAGCAAAGACCGTTATTTTCAAACGAATGCCAAGAAGTTAGTTCCGGAAGGAGTAGAAGGACGGGTGGCATATAAAGGCCATGTGGAGGATACCGTATTTCAATTAGTTGGGGGACTTCGTTCCGGTATGGGATATTGCGGAGCACCGGATATTAGAAATTTACAAATAACCAGTAAATTTACGAAAATTTCTGCTGCTTCTTTAAAAGAATCCCATCCCCATGATATTCATATAACGAAAGAAGCACCGAATTACAGCGTAGACGAATAGGAGATATTCGTCTTTTTACAAAGGATAAAAAATGAGCAGGAGAAGGCAAGGTTGGTATAGCGCAAGAGAGAAGCAAGTAAGACGCAGAAAAAGAATAATGCTGTTTGGTACTTTATTGTTATGCGTATTGTTGGCTGGCTTAACGATTAAAACAATCGTGGATAAAAAAACAACTATGGTAAGAGCACAGAATGACAGTGAAGTTTCATTTGCCGGTGCTCCGCCTTTGGATGTGCAGCTTTTGACAATTAACGAATATTCACGGCCCGGTATTTCATTAAAGAGTGTAGATGGAATTGTCATACATTATACGGCCAATCCCGGAGCGAGTGCGCAAAGCAACCGGGATTATTTTGAAGGGCTAAAAGACAGCCATGAAACGAAAGCCAGCAGTCATTTTATAATTGGGATAGAAGGAGAAATTATTCAATGCATACCAAGTGATGAAATTTCCTATGCATCGAATGAGAGGAATAAGGATTCTTTGGCTATTGAGTGCTGCCACCCGGAAGAATCGGGAGAATTTACTCCCGATACCTACCAATCTTTAGTGGAATTAACCGGATGGCTGTGTGAGCGGTTTGGACTTACCTCAAAGGATGTAATCCGTCATTATGATATTACCGGTAAGGCCTGCCCGAAATATTATGTGGATCATGAAGAAAGCTGGGATGAATTCCTGCAGGATGTGGATGACCAGATCAAAGTAGTGGGGGAAATGCAGGAGTAATCTTAAGCTACTTCTTTTTCGCTAACTCCGGCATTCCCAAAACCGCCAGAACCATAATAATCATGCAGGCGCCTGCTAACAAAAAGAGGATATGATAATTACCTGCGGCTATCGGAGCCATTACATAAGTGGGGAGTATGACTGCGCCCAGCAATTGGATCGTAGATATAAATCCGCCTGCCACTCCTGCATAAGTAGGGCCGACATCCTTAAGTTGAATCGGTACGGAAATCAATACCGGAATAGCTGCACTGGTAAAGAAACCTGTCAGGAAAAGCGCTGCCATAAGCAGGAATCCGGCTGGTGCCAGCCAGGCAAAAGCAGAACCCAAGCCAGCCAGAACTGCACAGATAATAAGATGCATCTTCAGGCTGCCTATTTTCTGGCAGATCATGGGACCGAGTATAGTACCCGCCAGATTTCCATACATGATAATAGATGATAATCCTCCGGCCGCGGTTGCTGTCATTCCCCTTTCACTTTGCAGTGCGATGGGGAGAAAAGCACTAAGAGCTACACTTGCTCCCAGCAGGCACATCAGATTGACACCGGTCAGCCAGACATTGCGGTTACGTATAATTACCTTCAAACCTTCCAGAACCGGCTGAGATTGGGGTGCTGCCGCTCCGGTTGTGCCTTTTTCCTTTACCAAAACAATCCAGCATACAGCAGCAATCACTGCAATCACTGCGGCTGTAATATAGGCGCTCCTTATGCTTGGAAACATGGCTGTAGTTCCCATCGCAATTGCCATGGCCAGTGTCGAACCCGACATGGTGATGCCGATCATAGTACCTATTTTTTCCGGTGCGAACCAGGTGCCCAATATTTTGGCAATATTAGAATTTAAAAATGTAGAGCCAATGCCTGCAAAGATCATGCAAAGAAATAAACTTGTATAGCTTCCGGTTCCCACACGCAGAATAAGAGCCGCAGCTACTATAATACAGGCTATACTGACACAGACTTTTGTGCCGAATTTGTCACAAAGAATTCCGGATACCAGGCTAAGGCACATGCCGGGGATCATGGCTGCTGAAAATACGCTGGAAAATTGACTGTCTGACAGATTCAATTCCGGTATAATCAGATAAGACAGCGGAGAAAGCTGATATTGCGCATAAGAACCAATGAAAAGAACCAAAAAGCAAACGGCGGAAATGACCCATCCATAATTATTTTTCTTTTCCATGTAATAACTCCTTTTCTATGTTATTTAAAAATATTTTGGACTCAGTTTGCGTATTTCGTCCATGATAATATCATTTACACCGGGATAAATGCTGCCTTCGCCGCCGTAGGTAAGGCAGGGAATGAAGCTTTTGCCGGGTGCGTACTTGGCGCAGGCTCTTTGGACTTCTGCGCGGATGATCTTTTCATCATAATCTTTATGATCCACAATGGCACCGTCAATTCCGCCCATAAGAAGAATCTTGCCGGCTGTTTCTTTTTGGATTTTTGGAATATCATTCTGCGGAAGAACACCCTGCCAGATATCAATACCAATATCCACCATATCCCTGGCAATTAATTCGCAGTGGCTGTCGGCATGGTGCATGATAATCACACCCTGACTTTTTAGATAATTGTAAATCTTTTCATAACGCGGTTTAAAAAATTCCCGCCAGGTATCCGCACTCATAAACAGATTCGTTTTGGAACCCCAGTCATCGTGGAACAGGACTACATCCGGGTGCAGATTTTCTACCAGCAGTTTGCAATATGTCAGTTTATAATCAGTTATGTAGTCCAACAGCTCGTGCATATACTCCGGCTCTGTCAGAAGGTTGACCAGTGTGTCTTCAAACCCCATTAAATAATGAGCTTGCTCGAAGAGTCCGGTAGCCATCAGCGACATGGTCAGTTTTTCCTCCGAATGAATGCCGTCTGCCATGGCTTTCGCCTGGCTCCAATCCAACTGTGCACCGGCAATGTCCGGTGACTTGATGTCTTTTTTCCATTCGGTAATGTCCGGTATCGCTTTATTGTCATCATTTACCATAGGCATCGGTCCTGGTTCGTTTTCTCCCCAGAAAATAGTTGTTCCCCAGGGATCGATGATACTCTGACCGGGAACTGCTGTCAGTGTCATGGCCATCAGCGGATCAAATACAGATCCAAAAGGTTCCCATTCATTTACAAAAGCCTCAGGTTTTCCGTGTTTTAGAGTTTCCAGAAAATTGTCTCGTGCATTCAAATTTTTATTACCTCCTGCTATTTTATAAGAAATATTCATAAATTATTATATAATTTATAATTCATTTGGTAAATCCATCAAAGGTATTGACTTTTCCAATATCAGACTCTACACTTTGTAGTGTAGGATTAAAAAGTGCGGAGGGTAGTATGAAGCTATCAATGGATATACTGTTTTATCAGCTTTCCAATAAATATGAGCTGACCTATGCCAGGAAGTGTTCTGAAGATTCCTTCCTTCAATGCGCACGGTATTTTGATAACACGGTGCCGCAGTCAGATCGTATCTATATAATACCTGCCGGCTATCAGCCTCAAAGCCTTGTGGATATGAAGAATGGATTCTTTCTTTCCATTGGAGAACCGGCATTTGAATATTGGAGAATACCGTTTGATTTACTAGTCATAAAGAACTTGGCTTCCGAACATGATCTTTTTAATGAAATCCAGGAAATCTTTGCCTATTATCAAGATTGGGAAGAGGAGAGTCAAAATATTATCAGTGACAGTAAAGATTATCAGGAATTAATTTCCTGTGCCTATCGGTATTTTCACATTCCTATCAGTCTGGTGGATAATATGTTTTACATGATTGGCAATGAAACTGGCAATATTTCCAGATATGAACAATGTGTAGAAAACGGACAAATTACAATTGACGTCATGAATGAATTGATTTCGGATCCGGGTTTTTCAAAAATAGAGTCCCGGGAGGATCTCTTTGAGTATGAAACGGATGCACAATATTACTGTAAAAATTTTAAAATACAGGGTTCTTTCGCAGGCCGCTTAATGGTTTTATGTGCAGATGATACAATCCGTCCCAAAAGCTATTTCCTGGCTCAGCAGCTGACCCGGTATATAGAGAGTATGCTGAGAATCATTGGTTCTTTTAAAACTTTTCATTCTGAGAAAGATCAGATGTATTCCTATTTGACAGATAGTCTGGAAATGAAATCTTATCCGGCTGCGCAAATACATCAGATTTATCAGAATCAAGGGTGGTCTGTCAGACATCGCTATGTGCTGATTCGATTTCTGCCCGAACACCGCTACCAAAAGACCTTATATGCGCCGTATTTGATATCAAAGCTGGAGAATTATTTTCCGTCTTATTCGATTGAGTATCATTCCTCAGTAGTGATGCTGCTAAACCTGACCCTTTATGAAGAAGATGAGAAAGAAAACTACCATACCCGCTTATCCTATATTCTCAGAGAGGGCTTAATGATAGCCGGAATCAGCCGCATCTTCATTGGTTGCGAAAATCTGGATATTTATTACAAACAGACGGTATTTGCTTTGGAGACAGGAAAGAAGATTGATAAATATTACTGGTATTTTCTTTTTGATAACTATGCACTGGAATATCTGCTGCAAAACGGAACCGGCATTTTTCAACCAGAGCAGATTTGCTGCAGAGAGCTGCTGATGCTGTATGAGCATGACAAGAAGAGACAGACCGATTATGTTAATACATTGAAAACGTATTTTGCTGCGGGATTTAATATGACAAAAGCTGCTGAACTTCTTTTTATTCATCGGAGTACCTTTATCAACCGAATTGAACGTATTCGCGAAATTACAAAGCTGAATATCGAAGATAAAAATACCCGGCTCTATCTGGAATTGTCGTTTCGGATTATCAGCAATCAAAAAGAAGACTTGCGAAATTAAAAAAAATAGTGTACTATAACTTTAATCACTGTATGACTGGCGGAAGTAGGAATACCTACAGGGAGTACAGTAAAATTATCAGCCGACCGCCTGGGCGCCTATGAAAACGATGGGCCGCCCGGGCGGTTTTGTTCGTAAATAGGGAGAAAGAGGAGGAATTGTATGAGAGCATTAATCAGTGTATCGGACAAGACGGGAATTGTAGAACTTGCTAAGGAACTGACATCACTCGGGGTGGAGATTATTTCCACCGGAGGAACTTACAACAAATTAAAGGAAGAAGGAATTGCTGCGATTGAAATCTCAAAATTGACAGGTTTTCCCGAGTGCTTAGACGGACGTGTAAAAACCCTTCATCCGGCAGTACATGCAGGACTTCTGGCAATGCGTTCGAATCCTGCGCATATGCAGCAGTTAAGTGATCTAAAGATTGAACCCATCGATTTTGTGATTGTTAACTTATATCCTTTTAAAGCCACGATTTTAAAAGATGGAGTAACAAGAGCAGAGGCGGTCGAAAATATTGATATTGGAGGACCGACGATGCTGCGTTCCGCAGCTAAAAATTATCAGGACGTAGCTGTTATTACGGATCCGGAAGATTATGAGAAAGTGATCAGCGAATTAAAAACGGATGGACAGGTTTCGTTGGATACCAAATTTTATCTTATGCAAAAGGTGTTTATGCATACATCAAGCTATGATACTATGATTGCCGATTATATCAAGAAAGAAAGAGAAGATTATGAACTGCCGGAGACGTTCACTATGACTTATGAAAAGGTGCAGAATATGAGATACGGGGAAAATCCGCACCAACAGGCAGCCTTTTACCGAGAAATTGGAAAGCGTCCGGGTTCCCTGGTCGAAGCGGTGCAGCTTAATGGAAAGGAGCTGTCCTTTAATAATATCAACGATACCCATGGAGCGCTGGAGCTGTTAAAAGAATTTGAAGCACCTGCCGTGGTAGCGTGCAAGCATGGAAATCCATGCGGCGTAGGGTCTGACGATGATATTCTAAAAGCATGGGAAAAAGCGTATGAAGCAGATAAAACCTCTGTATTCGGAGGGATTGTAACCATTAACCGCCCGGTTCCCTATGAATTGTGTGCCGCTATGAAAGAAGTATTTTTGGAAGTAATCGTTGCTCCAAGCTATGATCCGGAAGGCATAAAGCTGCTGCAGCAGAAAAAAAATGTCCGGGTACTGCAGCTGGACAATATTTCAGAGCCGCAGGATGCACACGCTTATGATATGAAAAAAGTAAATGGCGGTTTGTTAGTTCAAGGCATAGATAATCAATTGCTGGAGGAAGCACATCCCTACGAAGTTGTAACAAAGACAGCTCCTACAAAAGAGCAGCTGGAGGATTTGCTGTTCGCCTGGAAAATTGTAAAATATGCGAAATCAAATGGTGTTGTAACCGCTAAAAATAAGCAGTCGGTAGGCATCGGCCCCGGACAGGTGAACCGTGTATGGGCTACCGGACAGGCGCTGGAGCACGGCAGGGAGCTATTGGGTGAAACGGCGAATCAGGGAGCAGTACTGGCATCCGATGCATTCTTTCCCTTTTCGGATTGCGTAGAGCTGGCTCATCAGGCAGGTATTGCCGCAATTATACAGCCGGGAGGCTCTGTCAGAGATCAGGATTCCATCGATAAATGCAATGAATATGGAATTGCTATGGTGTTTACGGGGATGCGGCATTTCAAACACTAAACGTAAGGCAAGAAATCGAAAGGCAGTCTGTAATCTCCAGAGTACAGACTGCTTTTCGATTTCTTACTGCGTTGTTACTGCAGATTCAGCTTCTTGGAAAGAATATAATGACTGCCAAAATAGAATCCCAGTGCCAGCAACAAGTTGAAAACAAGAGTTACCAGATAATAAGCATCCCCCATGACCTGAGTGGTAACAGCAGTGCTTAAACCTGATGTGACAGTAGTTGTGTACTGGAAAATCATCATTAAAATACTGCTGATAATAGAGGTAACAATGCCGATACCTATAAAGGTTCCCAAGGAACCTAAAACCTTATGCGTTTTGCATAGACTCCCGATACAAATGGAAAAATAGATCGAAAATATTGAGTAAAAAACACTTACAATACAGCTCAGCATCCAGTAAAAAACATTGCCGACCGGAGACGAATTGAAAGAAGTAATAAATGCATCCCAAAGGTTTACCATGAATGACTGTAACTCAGACAAAGTCTCTTTGTTTAGAAACAGGATTATCAGAGAAAGACCTATTACAATGAGATCAATAATCATCCATATGACAAATACAAAGAATTTAGACCAGAGATGCTGCGCCGGAGTAACCGGAAGCGTGTGCATCAGGTATCCTTCATCGGAGAATAAATTGCTCATAAAGCGCCGGGCCAAATATAGATAGGTCATAAAGGCCACCAGGACAATGCCCAGTACATAAAATAATATATAGAAGGCGAAAATTATATCCACATAATCTCCGGTATTGGACGATGCCATTGAGATAATGATTCTTCCCGGGAATGAAAATACTAAAAGCGCTCCATGAATTAATAACAATAATATGGATACTGCCTTCCACTCATGTTTAAATAATTTTGCTAACATCTGAATACCTCCCTGAATAAACCATCTACAGATTTTCCTTGTTTATAGCGGATTTCATCTACGGAAGAAGTCAATGTTATCTGCCCGTTCTGGAGAAAAATAACATCGTCCAGAATATTTTCCACATCGGAAATCAAATGTGTGGAAATGAACAGCGTAGCATCCTCCGCATAATTGTTGATAATAGTAGAAAGAATATAGTCTCTTGCTGCCGGGTCAACACCGGCAATAGGCTCATCCAGACAATACAGCTTGGCGCGGCGGCTCATTACAAGAATTAATTGTACCTTTTCTTTCGTACCTTTGGACATTGTTTTTAGTCTGTCTCCGGGTTCGATACCAAGACTGGAAAGCATGTCATATGCCCTGCTCCGGTCAAAATCTTCATAAAAGTCGGCAAAGAAATTAATGATATCCGTAACATTCATCCAATCATTCAGGTACGTACGTTCCGGCAAATAGGAGACAATTTTTTTTGTGGCTACACTGGGAGGCTTCCCATCGATTAATAGTTCGCCGGCAGTTGGAACCAATAATTGGTTGATCAGCTTTATAAGGGTAGTTTTACCGCTTCCGTTGGGTCCCAGAAGACCAACGATCTTTCCTCTTTCTAAACTCAGATTAATGTTGGATAAAGCAGTCTTGTTCCCATAAGATTTGGACAAGTTTCTGCATTCTAATATTGGACTCATGTTTCATCCTCCCTGGATAGCTGCAAGATCAATTCAACAATTTCTTCTTTTTCAAATCCTAATTGTTTTATTCTGTCTAAGAATTCGTTGATATAATCAGTTGCGATTTTCTTTTTTGTTGATTGAATCATAAGGACATCCTCCGTAATATAACGTCCGCTGGTTCTTTTGGAAGAAACCAGACCGGTTTTCTCAAGCTCCGTTAACGCCTTTTGCATTGTATTCGGATTGACGGCGGCTTCAGAAGCTAGATCCCGTACAGATGGTATTTTGGCACCTGGGGAATAGTGCCCGGATATAATCTCAAGCTGTATCCTTTCAATAATCTGTGCGTAGATAGGACGTTCAGAATTTAAGGTCCATGGCATTGCGTACACCTCCTGTACTACTGTATTAATGATATAGTACAATTATAATCGGGATATTCTTATTTGTCAAGGATAATGACAAAGAAATTTGTTTATAGTATACTTTATATAGAAGAAATGAAACGAAAATAACAGGAAAGGGAAAACTATTCATGAGAGAAGCGGTACGCATACGAAAACGGGAAGAAATGAAAACGGAAGATTGCTGGGCAATTGAGGATTTATATGCAAATGATGAAGAGTGGGCGGCGGATGCCCAAAGATTAGAAAAGAAGGTTGAAGAATTTTCCAGATATAAAGGACGTCTGGGAGAAAACAGTCAGGTATTATTTCAGATGCTGGAAGCATATAGTGAGATAAATGAGTTTTTTGAACGCATTTATATATATGCAAATCAAAAATTGCATGAAGATACAGGCAGCAGCAAATATCAGCAGCTGTCAGGAGAAGCCCAGGTGCTGATGACCGGGTTGAACAGCCAAACGGCTTATGTGGTTCCGGAAATACTGGAAATTCCTGAAGAAGTGTTGAATCGCTTTCTGGAGGAAGATGACAGGCTGTCCGTATATAAAATGTTCCTTCATACTATTATAAGAAGAAAAGAACATACACTTTCTGTCCGGCAGGAAGAATTCCTGGCTCATGTGGAGGAGCTTGCCAAAGGACCGGGAAATATTTTCGGTATGTTCAATAATGCAGATATTACCTTTCCTTCTATTCATGATGAGCAGGGGAACCAGGTACCTCTGACTCAGGGACGGTACGTAACTTATTTAGAAAGTAATAATCGAAGGGTGCGTAAAGAAGCGTTTACTTCCCTCTATCAATCTTACGGTCAGTTTAAAAACACATTGGCAGCCACATTTGATGCGAATGTACGCCAGGCAGCCTTTTTCACAAAGGAGAGAAACTACGGCTCCTCCTTAGAAGCCGCTCTGGACAAAAGTAATATTCCCGTCGCGGTCTATGATAATTTGATAAAAACAGTGCATGAAAAACTTCCGTCGATGTACCGCTATATGGATATCCGTAAAAAGGCATTAGGCGTAGATGAACTGCATATGTATGATGTGTATGTACCCTTAGTATCTGACATTAAGATGGAAATTCCTTTTGAACGGGCGAAGGAAATCGTATTGGAAGGCTTAGCGCCTCTGGGAGAAGAATACCGGGAACGGCTGAAAGAAGGGTTTTCCAGCCGCTGGATCGATGTGTACGAAAATGAAGGCAAACGTACCGGGGCGTATTCCTGGGGTGCCTATGGAACACATCCGTATGTTTTGTTAAATTATCAGAATACACTGAATCATGTATTTACTCTGGCTCATGAGATGGGGCATGCGCTGCACTCCTACTATTCGGATGAGCATCAACCGTATCTCTATGCGGGCTACAAAATTTTTGTGGCGGAGGTTGCGTCTACCTGTAATGAAGCCTTGCTGATCCATCACCTGATGAAAGTGAGCAAGAATCAAAAAGAAAGAGCATATCTGATGAATTATTTCCTGAATCAATTCAAAGGTACGCTGTATCGGCAGACCATGTTTGCAGAATTTGAAAAAATTTCCCATGATGTAGTGGAAAAGGGCGGTACTCTGCATGCAGAGCTGTTAAATGAAACATATTTTAATCTGAATAAAACATATTTTGGTGAAGGCACGGTAATTGATCCGGAAATCGCTCTGGAGTGGGGCAGAATTCCTCATTTTTATACCCCCTTCTATGTATACCAGTATGCTACAGGTTTCTCGGCAGCAATCGCCATCAGCCGGAAAATAATAAATGGAGAAGAAGGGATCGTAGAAAAATACAAAACGTTTTTAAGCGGCGGAAGCTCTATGGACTGTATTGATTTACTGAAAATATGCGGAGTAGATATGACACAGCCGAAGCCTATTCAGGAGGCATTAGAGGTTTTTGATGAGTATTTGACAGAATTTGAGCATATTATATAAAAAATCCTGAATTTATTTGAAAATGGGGATTGCAAATAGAAAAGTTTATGTTACAATATTATTACGGATAAATTAATACTTAGTAATTCAATCAAGGTGACTAAATGAATTTATATGAAGCAATATTCTTAAGAAAATCTGTCCGGAATTATGAAATGGATACTATAACCCCACAAGTTCTCAAAGAAATCGATGAATATCATCAGCAGACAGAGCGGTTGAATCCAGGCATCAAAACGGAGATTTCGATCATAGATAATACAAAAAACCAGCACAAAATGCTGAGCTTAATAGGAGTCAAAGCTCCTTACTATATAGCCATCTATTCCGAAGAGAAAGACAAGGCTCTTATGAATGGAGGATTTATCATGGAGCAGATCAGTCTCTTCCTGACGACGAAAAATCTTGGAAGCTGCTTTATCGGAAGCGCCGGACGTGCGGTTAGGAAAAATCGTATCGGTAATAAAAAGTTATTGATTTTATTAGCATTTGGAAAATGCAAAGGCAGCTGCACCAGAAAGGCAGCAGAGACCAAGCGCATGGGTTTAAACGATCTCTGTGTATATAAGGAAGTACCCAGACAATGGATGAAGCAGTTACTGGAAGGAGCAAGATTGGCACCTTCCAGTATGAATAGCCAGCCATGGCGCTTTGTTGTGTATGACAACCGGATTCATATCTTTGCTAAAAAACATAATATGGAGCAGTTAGGAAAATGGGAGGAATTTAATTTTGGAATTATGCTTTCCCATCTTATGATCGTGGCGGAGGAGTTATGGCTGGATGTAGATTTGATCCGTTTAGGTGATATCAGTCATAAAAATTTTCGTAATAATCAATATATAATAAGTGCGATTTTAAAATCGTAAAAAGGATTGACAAAGACAATTTTTTATAGTATATTATCTATTGTTGTATGCGCGAGTGGCTCAGCTGGTAGAGCACGACCTTGCCAAGGTCGGGGTCGCGGGTTCGAATCCCGTCTCGCGCTTGTTGATTTTAAAGGGTTTGTGGAGTTTTCCACAGATCTTTTTCTTCTTTCTAAAGTTTTTGCCTTACAAGACCATACGCAATCATTTACGTCTCTTTCCAGCAAAAATCTAATCATCTGAGTTGGGCAAGTTTTCAACAACTTCTATCATGCTGTTTGTAAAATCCGGAAAAGCTTCAAACATGTGCATCAGCGTGTTATCGCATTCTAATCTTGAAAGTTTTTGCGTGAGTATATCAAACATCATTTCTGTCATTTCGTATTCCCCTACCAAAACATCATATTCTAATTTAGACAAATGCTTTTGCAAGATGATTTTTTCACTGCTTATGATTTCCATAATGAAGCCTCCTTAAAATAGTCAAGTATTTACTGTACTATTTTACTCCGGATTAATGCAAAATGCAATACAAAATGTTATTATAAGCCATACAAATCCCGGATCGTATACTTTGAAAATTCTTCCCGCAGAGAGTCGTTGATCCGGTAGCATGAATGAAACAGATGACTGTCTTTTTCTTCATCTAAATTTGCGCAGATATCCACATGTTCCATAACATCAATAACGTCTAACAATGTTATATCATCGATACTCTTAATTAATGAAAATCCGCCACAGACAGCCCCTCTTCCCTGATGAGCACATAATATGCCTGAATTGGCAAGTGTTCGAAGCTGCTTTAGTAAGACTCCTTGAGACATTCCTTCTTGATCAGCTATTGCTTTTGATGTAACAATTCTTTGCTCTTCTAAATAAATTTTTCGTATTGCCTGTAAAGCGTAAAATGTAGTTTGTTTAATCTTCACTTATTTTTCCTCCGCCTGTCTCTAACCCATGGTAAGAAGTTAGAACTGTATTATTTGTAAAATGAATTATAAAATCATTTTAATATTGCATTTTGCCGCAAACAATACCCAAACGGATAAAAATATTTGATAAAAATTATTTTCTTGAAAGTCTTTAAATAAAGTCTTGCAATTATATTCTGCATATGATATTTTTACTATAACTTTCAAGTATTGTTAAAGGTGATAAATGAAACTGCCGAATGATTAGAATATTGCAGAAAGGTGGAAAGGAAAAATGAAGATTAAACAAACTACTTTTTATGCCCTAAAGGCAATACGTAGAATTTATTTGGAAAATGAAGAAATTCTTACTTCAAATATAATCGCAGAAAAAGAAAAACTTTCCCAGGGTGTATTATTGCGGCTGCTACGAATACTTGACCGGGCAGGTATCCTTTGCGTACATCAGGGCAGAGGGATTGTGAGCGGAGGTTTTTCACTGGCAAAAAGCATAGATGAAATAACGCTGCTGGATGTTGTAAAAGTAGTGGAAGATGTTGATATCTGTAAAAACCTGGATGAAGCGGTCGGGAGACAGGATGCTTTGTTATTTGATCATTGCAGAGAGATCAATAACCACATTCAGGAGGAGTTTTCCAGATATACAATTCGGGATTTATTTGGATTATAAAGACTGGATATGGCAATAATGCACCTATAAACTTTCTTGTTTTGGTAAAGCATGAACAATGCCGGCAGATATTTAACCTTTTTCTTTTATTATTTATTTTTCTATGATATACTAAAAATCGGGATGGTCTTGATATTACGAGACCATGCCGAAATTTTTTGGTTTGTCTATAGTAAATACATGAATACTGGAGGATACATATGGACATTTCATTTATTGTTTTTCTGCAGGAATTACTGGGAAATCCGGCACTTTTGATCGTATCTGTACTTACACTGGGAGTGATTCTGGTGAATGGATGGACAGATGCACCGAATGCGATTGCAACCAGTATATCTACCCGTTCCATCAATCCCCGCCCTGCGATTTTAATGGCTGCAGTGATGAATTTTCTGGGGATTCTGGTTATGACCTTTCTGAATGCAAATGTTGCAATGACGATCTATAATATGGTAGATTTCGGAGGCAGTTCTCATGATGCTCTGGTTGCACTTTGCGCAGCCCTTGTTGCTATTGTGGCATGGGCTACGGCAGCCTGGTGGTTTGGGATTCCGACAAGTGAAAGTCATGCATTAATCGCCGGGATCAGCGGAGCAGCCATTGCAATACATAATAGTTTTGCAGGCATCAATGGGGGAGAATGGATCAAGGTTCTCTATGGTCTTATATTTTCCACATTTTTAGGCTTTGGCATGGGCTGGGCGGTGGTTCGATTGACAGAGTTGATTTGCCGTAAGATGGATCGTGGAAAAACAACCCCTTTTTTCCGGGGTGCTCAAGTCTGCGGAGCGGCGGCAATGGCATTTATGCATGGCGCTCAGGACGGACAAAAGTTTATGGGTGTATTTTTACTGGGGATTTGTCTTTCCAGAGGACAGGCCGATGTAAGTGAATTTTCGATTCCGCTTTGGCTGATGATTCTTTGTTCTGCGGTAATGGCATTTGGTACGTCCATTGGCGGGATGCGGATTATCAAGACTGTCGGGATGGATATGGTAAAGCTTGAAAAATATCAGGGATTTGCAGCGGATGCTGCCGGAGCAGTATGTTTGCTGTTCTCCTCCCTGACCGGTATGCCTGTCAGCACTACCCATACGAAGACGACCGCTATTATGGGTGTGGGGGCGTCGAAGCGGATAACCTCTGTCAACTGGGGCATTGTAAAAGAAATGCTGATGGCATGGGTTTTTACATTTCCGGGATGCGGTTTGGTAGGATATCTAATGGCAAAATTGTTTCTGATGATTTTTTAAGAAAACGAGGGAAAATATGTCGGGTAAAAAAGATAATATTTATTTTGAAATGTTTGTGGAGATGAGTGAAATTTCAAATCAGGCAGTAAAAAAATTAAAAGAAGTGCTGCATGATTTCCATCCGGATAAACTGGGCGGAACTATGAAGGAATTGCATGATATCGAATCTGCGGGTGACGAATGTAAACACAAGCTTATGGAAAAGCTGGCAAAGGAATTTATAACACCTATTGAGAGAGAAGACATCATGGCACTTGCCGATGAACTGGACGATGTAACAGATGCGATTGAAGATATCCTGTTAAAAATTTATATGTATAACATTCAGATGATTCTTCCGGATGCGCTTGAGTTTATGCAGATTATTGAGAACTGCTGTAAGGAATTAACTCATGTTATGAAGGAGTTTCCTAATTTTAAGAAGTCAAAAACCATTAATGATTCGATTATAGAGATTAATCATCTGGAGGAATTGGGTGATAAACTGTATCTGGATTCGGTACATGCATTGTATGTAAAAAAAGGCGATCCGTTAGAAATTACTGCATGGAGAGAGGTATACAGCTGTTTTGAAAAATGTTGTGATACCTGCGAACATGTTGCGGATGTTGTAGCTGATGTGATCATGAAGAATACATAAAAAGTATGTAGATATAGAAAAGGAGATGCAGAATATGGTAAGGAAAGATAAGATAGAGATCAAAGAAGGTTTAAGAGGAGGAAAAGGTTCGATCGAATTCCATCATATCCTGGAGGAAAAGGAACTGCTGGGACATGGACGTCTGTTTGCAAAGCTTGTAATAAAGCCAAATAGTTCGATCGGAACGCATCAGCATGTAAAAGAGACAGAACCTTATTACATTTTGAAAGGGGAAGGCGTGTTTGTAGATAATGACGGAACCAGAACAAAGGTTGGTCCGGGAGATGTATGTCTGATTGAAGTAGGGCAAAGCCACAGCATAGAGAATAATACACAGGAAGACTTGGAATTAATTGCCCTTATTTATTTCGAAGAAAATAAATAATTATATAACATATAAACCATAAAAACGGAGGAATTTCTAATGAAAAAACTAAAGGTAAAAAAGGGATCAAAATGTATGGCATGTCTTGAGTGTGTTATAAAATGCTCCAATACGTATTACAAAGAATTTGATCCCGACAAATCATGTATTCAGGTAATTGACAAAAAAGGAGATGCAAAGCCGATGGTCTGTCCGCAATGCGGAAAGTGCGCAGAGGCTTGTGAAGCGGATGCTATCAAGCAAAATGCCAAGGGCGTTTATATGGTAGATAAAAAACTTTGTACGGGCTGTGGAAAATGTGTGGAAGTCTGTCCCTTTGGCGTAATGGTAAAAGCTGAAACATCTCCCGTTGCGTCCAAATGTATTGCATGCGGATTGTGTGCAAAAGTATGTCCGGCAGAAGTATTGGAAGTCGTGGAAGCTTAGAAAAAGATATTTATAGTTTGACGGGATAGAGGATGTCGCAGGTTGTCAGCACTAATTATACAATCTACGACATCTCCTGCTTTATAAATATATTTCTGAAGCATCATCCGAAAAAGGAGAGAAAGCATGGAAACTGGATTTATGATAAGAGGGAATTGCTGTTACAGCAAGGATAAGACTCATCTGGAAATTGTATCCGGAGGATATTTGGTCTGCATAGATGGGAAAAGCGAAGGAGTCTATCAAGAGCTTCCTGAAAAATATCAGACATTGCCAATGAAGGATTACAAGGATTGTCTGGTGATTCCGGGATTGACAGATCTCCATGTGCATGCATCTCAGTATGCTTTTCGGGGAACAGGAATGGATTTAGAGCTGTTAGAGTGGCTGAATACCCATGCATTTTCGGAAGAAGCGAAATATGCGGATTTAGAGTATGCTAAAAAGGCATATAAGCTATTTGCAGAAGATTTAAAAAGAGGAGCTACTACCAGGGCGGCTGTTTTTGCAACTATCCATAAGGAAGGAACGAAACTTCTGATGGATATCCTTGAGGAGACAGGACTCATAACCATGGTGGGAAAAGTCAACATGGACCGGAATGCCCCGGATGCGATTCGGGAACCGGGAGCAAAAGAAGCGGTTGCAGACACCATTTTATGGTTAAAAGAGATAGAAGGCAGATATAGCTATACGAAACCGATCTTAACACCCCGCTTTATTCCCAGCTGTTCAGATGAACTTATGAGCGGAATCAAAAAAATACAGGCAGAGTATCAACTGCCGGTGCAATCCCATTTGTCGGAAAATAAGGAAGAGATCGCCTGGGTGCAAGAGCTTAGCCCGGATTCTGACTGCTATGGAGATGCATATCGGAAGTTTGGTCTGTTTGGAGGAGAATGTCCCACCATTATGGCACATTGTGTGTATTCTACAAAACGGGAAATTGATTTACTAAAGCAGCAGGGAGTCTATGTGGCACATTGCCCCCAGTCCAATACAAATCTGGCTTCCGGTATTGCCCCTGTACGCATGTATCTGGACAGGAATATGCATGTAGGATTAGGCAGTGATGTAGCAGGAGGATTTGCCACATCGATTTTCAGGGCAATGGCTGATGCGGTACAAGTGTCTAAGCTTCGCTTCAGACTACAGGATCAGAGTTTACTGCCGTTAACAATGGAAGAAGCTTTTTATATGGGTACAAAAGGCGGCGGTTCCTTCTTTGGCAAAACCGGAAGTTTTGAGAAGGGTTATGAACTGGACGCCGTAATTATCGATGACCGCACATTACCTCATCCTCAGGAGTTAACCGTACGGGAGCGTCTGGAAAGAGTGATCTATCTGTCGGATGAACGTCATATAATAGGAAAATATGCAGCGGGCAGGAAGATTTTATCTCAATAGAAGTTTCATATGCACCCGCTTCATCATAAATCGGTTTACGGCTGTAACCGGATTTGTTATAATAGTGAGTATTACAATATAAAAATCTATTTTATCCAGAAAAGGAGTCATTTATGGGAATAATAAAAGCAGTTGCCGGCGCCATAGGAGGCGGACTGGCCGATCAGTGGCTGGAAGTTATCGAGCCGGATGATATGGATGACAACACAGTGTTTACGAGCGGTGTTACAGTACGTAAGGGAGACCGCCGGGGTACCAACAGGAAGGGAACCGGTCAGACGGTTTCCAACGGTTCTGTGATACATGTATATCCGAACCAGTTTATGATGCTGATAGACGGCGGGAAAATTGTTGATTATACTGCTGAAGAAGGGTATTATACGGTCAGCGATTCTTCTCAGCCATCACTGTTTAATGGTGAATTTGAAGGTGCTCTGTCAGAATCATTCCAACGTATCCGGTTTGGCGGGGTGACGCCGGGAGCACAAAGGGTGTTTTATGTAAATCTTCAGGAAATTAAAGGAATCAAATTCGGAACCCGTAATCCGATTAACTATTTTGACAACTTTTACAATGCGGAATTGTTTTTGCGGGCCCATGGTACGTATTCCATTAAGATTACGGATCCGATCCGTTTTTATGCGGAAGCAATCCCCCGCAACAAAGACCGTGTGCAGATTACCGATATCAATGAACAATATTTATCAGAGTTTTTGGAGGCACTCCAATCAGCCATCAATCAAATGTCTGCGGACGGAGTCCGGATTTCTTTTGTCTCCTCAAAAGGCAGGGAATTGAGTAATTGTATGTCCACTATTTTAGATACGGATTGGAGACAGATGCGCGGTATGGAAATTCAGGCGGTGGGTATCGCCAGTATTTCCTATGATGAGGATTCTACAAAGTTGATTAATATGCGTAATCAGGGAGCGATGCTGGGTGATCCGACAGTGCGGGAAGGATACGTACAGGGAGCGATTGCCCGTGGTCTGGAGGCAGCCGGTTCTAACTCAGCCGGTTCGATGGCCGGATTTATGGGTGTTGGTATGGGAATGCAGGGCGGAGGCAATTTTATGGGCAGCGCTTCCGCATCCAATCAACAGCAGATGCAGTCACAGCCTCCGGTAAATCAAAGTTCGGCCGGAGCGTCGGAATCCGCTCAGGGAGAGTGGATCTGTTCCTGCGGTACGAAAAATACCCGTGGATTTTGTACGGAATGCGGCAAACCCAAAGATGCGCCGGGTGCCTGGATCTGTACATGCGGGGCAAAAAACAGCGGGAAATTTTGTCCGGAATGCGGGAAGCCGAAGCCGGAAATGTAAAAAACAGATGAGCCGGAGGATAACGTATGGCAGTTTTGACATATAAGTGCCCGAATTGTGACGGCGGTCTTGTCTTTGACCCAAAGTCGCAGGAATTTAACTGTGAATATTGCGGAAGCCATTTCACAGAGGAACAGATGGAGGATATCCATCATGGGCATGATCATCATGATCAAGCCCAGAGCGATCCTCAAAAGGAAGAAAATCAGTATCAGACGATGCTCTATACCTGCCCGAGCTGTGGCGCTGAGATCGCAACGGATGAGACAACGGCAGCTACGTTATGCTATTACTGTCATAATCCGGTCGTGTTGTCGGGGAAACTGGAAGGAGAATATAAGCCGGATAAGCTGATTCCTTTTGTAATTGACAGGGAAACAGCAGTTAAAGAATTTCTTGCCTGGACCGCTAAAAAGAAGTTTGTTCCGAAAGACTTTTTTTCGAAACAGCAAATCGAAAAAATTACCGGTGTTTATTTTCCGTATTGGCTGGTAGACAGTGATCTGAATGCGAAAATGAATGCACAGGCAACCAGAGTCCGCATCTGGCGGCAGGGAAATATGGAGTATACGGAGACAGATCATTTTCGGGTAATGAGAAAAGGTGAAATTCACTTTGAAGATATTTCCAAAAATGCATTACAGAAGGAGAACAGTAGGCTGTGTGACAGTGTACACCCCTATGACAGCTCTAACCTTGAAGAATATAACCCGGCTTTTCTTTCCGGTTTTCAGGCGGAAAAGCGAAATGTAGAGCGGGAAGCATACGAGGAAGAGGTTCACCGGGAAATTGAAGATTATGCCGGGAGTTTACTTAAGCAGACAATCACAGGCTACAGTACGGTACTGCCGCAGGATGTGTCGGTCAGTGACTGCCGGCTGCATTGGGATTACACACTTTTACCGGTCTGGACGCTGACTTACAGAGGACATGATAAAAAAATTTATTACTATACCATGAATGGTCAGACAGGAAAAGTGACCGGTGTGCTTCCGCTTGATACAAAAAAATTATATCTGACCTTCGGAATCATTGCAGTACTTTTGATACCGGTTCTTTTATTGATTTTAATGGGAGGTAAGATGCTTTGAAAAAAATAGTACATTTGCTTTTGCTGCTTGTCTGCCTTCTGCCTGTATTTTCCGAAAATTGTCTGGCTGCCTCGGATTCCGGCCGTGTGTATGATGAAGCGGGATTATTAAGTGAAGGCCGTATCAATGAGTTGGAAGCGCAGTTAAGGGAGTTTCGGGAAACTTATCAGATCGATCTGGCAGTAGTTACGATAACAGATGCCCGGGGCATGGGGGCATTTGACTATGCCGAGAACTATTACGCTGAAAATGGATTTGGTGCGGGAGAAAACCGAGACGGCGGACTGCTGCTGATTGATATGGATAACCGGGAAGCAGCTATCTATACATATGGAAAGCTTCAGCAACATGTAAGTGACAGGAAAATACAGAAAATTACGGATGCAATAGCCGGGAAACTGGCGAAAGGAGAATATGATGATGCCACCGGTCTGTTTGTTCCGAAAATCACCGGATATGTAAAGTCCGCTACCAAAATACAGCCCATAGAAGTGGCAGCGATCTTCGGAATCGCTTTGTTAGTATTCTTAGCGGGAGTATTGATTGTCCGTTACAGATACCGCCGTCATGGGAAAAAGGAAGCATATCCTTTTCGGGAGCGCAGTACCCTTAAGCTGACCGGACAGGAGGATATCTTTATCAATACAACAAGAACCAGAAGAAGAATAGAAACAAACAGTGGATCTCCCGGACGCGGCGGAGGGGGCGGTTCGTCAGGACGCGGCGGCGGAGGTGCGAGCAGTAAGTTCTAGCTTGCAATAGGAAGCTTAAAATGGTATTATTATTCAGGAAATGATAGCTTATTTATGAGGACATGTAAAGGAGGAACAGGAGTCTATGAAAAAGAAATTACTTAGTGCAGTGCTGTGTCTTATAATGACAGGTTCACTGTTAGCGGGATGCGGCCAACAGCAAGGAGCGGAAAACACGGAAAATGAAAATACCGAAAGTACGGACACAACAGAAACTACGGAAGATACCGATGCCGCCAAAGAAGAGGGAGATACGGCATCTTTGGAGAGCGGCTTTGAACCGGTTGCCAAAGAGGATATCAAGGTTGGTGTCATTCATATCACAGATCCTGCGGAAGGTTCCGGCTATACCTATACCCATGATCAGGGAATTGTTGCCATGCAGGAATCATTGGGTCTTGAGGATGGCCAGATTATCCGCAAAAATAATATCGATGACGGGGATCCGACAGCTACGGAAACGGCCATCAGAGAATGTATTGAAGAAGGCTGCAATATTATCTTTGCAACCAGCTTTAATTATATGGATACCGTCGAAGCTCTTGCTAAAGAGTATCCGGAGGTTATTTTCTCCCATGGGACAGGCTATAAGTACAATGATACAAACTTCAATAATTATTTCGGAAGAATCTATCAGGCCAGATATTTATCCGGTATTGTAGCAGGCATGAAAACAGAAAGTAATTTAATTGGTTACGTTGCGGCTATGGGTTCTGAAAACTCAGAAGTTACCGGAGGAATCAATGCGTTTGCGCTTGGCGTGGAATCTGTCAATCCGGATGCTAAAATCTATGTAAAAGTAACGAACAGCTGGTTCTCTCCAACAGAAGAAACCAATGCTGCAAAAGCACTGATTGCGGAAGGCTGTGATGTAATTGCCCAGCATTGTGATACTCCTAATCCGCAGACAGAGGCAGAAAGTGCCGGCGTATATGGCGTAGGATACAATTCCGATATGTCTAAGGATGCCCCGGGAGCAACGCTTACATCTGTAATCTGGAACTGGGGTGTATATTATACACAGGCAGTTGAACAGGTAATCGAAGGAACCTGGATTCCGGAAAATTACTTTGGCGGAATGGATGACGGACTTGTCGATATCGCACCTTTGAATGAGGAACTTGTTGCGGAAGGCACAGAAGAAAAGGTAGAGGAAGCCAGAGCAAAAATACTGGATGGAAGCTTTAACGTATTTGACGGTGAAATGGAAACGAATACCGGAGATATCGTAGGTGAAGAAGGTTCCACTTTGGATGATGAGACAATTACCGGAGGAATTGACTGGTATTACAAAAATGTAGAAGTAAAATAGGAAGTATTATGACACAAAGGGGTGTTACAAAATGCATATTACGATTTTGTAATGCCCTTTTTATAAAGAAACGAGAGGTGACGTGCTTGGCAGAGGAAAATGGAAATGCGATAGAACTAAAAAAAATAACGAAAACCTTCGGAACCGTTGTGGCTAACGATAAAATTGATCTAAGTGTAAAGCGCGGCGAGATTCTGGCGCTTTTAGGAGAGAATGGGTCCGGGAAAACAACGCTGATGAATATGCTGTCGGGAATTTATCATCCGGATAGCGGCAGTATTTTTGTAAATGGTGAAAAAGTACTTATCAATTCTCCGCATGATGCGAAGGCTCTGGGAATCGGGATGATTCATCAGCATTTTAAATTGGTAGATGTCTTCAATGCAATGGAGAATGTTGTCCTGGGCAGCAATGAAAAGCAGCGGCGTCCGAAAGTGTTAAAGGAGAAAATACTGGAAATCACCGCTCGTTTCGAACTGGATGTAGATCCGGAGAAAAAAATATATAATATGTCGGTTAGTGAAAGGCAGACGGTAGAAATCCTCAAGGTACTTTATCAGGGGGCGGATATTTTGATTCTGGATGAACCAACAGCTGTACTTACTCCTCAGGAAACACGAAAACTTTTTGTGATTCTTAAAAAAATGAGAGAACAGGGAAGCGCCGTTATCATCATTACCCATAAGCTGCATGAAGTGATGGAGATTAGCGACAGGGTTACCATATTACGGAAGGGGAAAAGTATCGGCACGGTGACAACTGCTACAACAAATGAAAAAGAGCTGACAGAGATGATGGTTGGACGTCCGGTTACTTTGGCAATAGACAGACCGGTCTGCCAAAACGTACATACCAGCTTAAAAATCGTAGATCTGACAGTGATGAAGGAAGATGGTTCCATTGGTCTTAATGACATATCCTTTGAGTTGAAGGCAGGAGAGATTCTAGGTGTTGCCGGTGTTGCCGGAAGCGGACAAAAGGAATTATGTGAGGCAGTTGCCGGCTTGCGTAAAATAAAAACAGGAGCCATCCTTTACCAGAAAGAAAGTATTGTAGGAAAGACCCCAAAGGAAATAAGCAGACTGGGCATCAGCATGAGCTTTGTTCCGGAGGACAGGCTTGGTATGGGTCTGGTTGCATCTATGGGGATGGTAAATAATATGCTGCTGAAAACCTATGACCAAAGCAAAGGCATTTTTATCGACAGGAAACCGGCAAAAGAGATGTCGGAAATGCTGGTGAATCAGCTGGATATACAGACTCCGGGTGTCGAGACTCCGGTTCGCCTGATGTCCGGAGGGAATGTGCAGAAGGTATTGCTGGGCAGAGAAATAGCATCCCATCCGTCGGTGCTGATTACGGCGTATCCGGTTCGGGGACTGGACATTAATTCTTCCTATATGATTTATGATCTGCTCAATGAGCAGAAAAAGAAAAATGTAGCCGTATTGTTTATCGGGGAAGACTTAGATGTACTGCTTCAGCTTTCCGATCGTTTAATGGTTCTGTGTAACGGAAAGGTAACAGGAATCGTAGATGCAAAAACGGCATCAAAGGAAGAGATTGGTCTCTTGATGACAGGAATCAAAGGGAAAGGGGCGAAGGCAGGATGAGTCATATAAGCACAAAAGAACCTCTGGTTCGGGTGGAAAAACGCGCCGAACGGGCAAAGAACCAGACGATGGGACTGCGTCTTGGATCTGTAATTTTAGCAATTATTGCCGGCGGTTTGTTTATTCTTTGCATAGGATATAATCCTTTTTCTGCATATGCGACCTTAATCTCGGGAGCGTTTCGCAGTAAAATGGCATTTCAGGCCACCATTAAAATCATGATCCCCCTGCTGATACCGGCACTTGGAATTACCCTGGCCTTTAAAATGCGGTTCTGGAATATCGGAGCGGAGGGACAGATTATCATGGGAGCGATCTTTGCTACCTATTTTGCATTGTTCTGGTGGAACTTACCACAGCCGCTGCTGTTGCTCCTCATGTTTGCGGCAGGTGCCGTAGGAGGTGCGCTATGGGGAATGATACCCGCATTTTTCAAATCGAAGTTTGATACAAATGAAACGTTATTTACACTGATGCTGAATTATATTGCTCTTTACCTGATTTCTTTTTTGCGTGACGGACCATGGCAGGATCCAAACTCATCGGGGTTTCCTAAAATTGCGAAGTTTGGGAAGAATGCCATTCTTGGGAAAGTATTGGGAGTACAGGCAGGCTGGGTGATTGCATTGGTACTGGTGGTGCTGGTTTACATCTATGTGAAATATACAAAACAGGGATATGAGATCAGTGTGGTCGGAGAAAGCAGGGCAACCGCTCATTATGCGGGGATGAATTACCGCAGAATTGTCCTTCGCACCATGGCATTCAGCGGCGCCTTATCCGGGATTGCAGGCATGATTCAGGTCAGTGGATCAGATATGACTCTCGCAACATCTGTTGCCGGAGGGGTAGGCTTTACGGCAATTATTATTGCCTGGCTGGCACAGCTCAATCCCGTGGGTATCTTAGTGGTATCATTTTTATTCAGTATTCTTGAAAAAGGGAGCAGTGTACTGCAGTCCTCCTATGGATTGTCTTCTTATTCATCCGATGTCCTGCAGGGGATTATCCTGTTCTTTGTATTAGGCTGTGAGTTCTTTGTAAGATACCGGTTCGTCTTTAGAAAAAAGAGAGGTGATGCCTGATGGATATGGTTATGAATTTGATTGTAGCGGCGGTTCTGGCCGGAACCCCTTTACTTTATGGTATTTTGGGAGAGATTATCAATGAAAAGGCAGGACATCTGAACCTGGGTGTGGAAGGCATGATGGCAATGGGAGCCTGTGCGGGATTTATGGCAGGTTATCTTAGCGATAATTTGCTGATTGCACTGCTCTTTGCATTTGCGGCAGGTATGCTGGGCGCTTTGATTTATGCTGTGCTTACCGTTACGTTTATGGCAGATCAGAATGTGACCGGTCTGACACTGACTATTTTTGGTGGGGGTCTGGGGAATTTCATCGGAGAATTTATGCTTTTAAAATCTGAGACACAATCTTTAAAACTGCCTGCTAAGATTATGGCATCCTTGTCAAATATTAAGATACCGGTACTGTCAGAGATTCCGGTTTTAGGGAAAATATTGTTTCAATATAATATTTTTGTATATCTCGGTGTGGTCATTGCTATTCTCTGCGGATATTATCTGCATAAAACAAAGACAGGATTAAAATTAAGAGCCATTGGAGAAAATCCGGCGGCTGCGGATGCGGCAGGAATTCCCGTAACAAAGTACAAGTATCTGAATCTGATGCTGGGCGGCGGATTATGCGGAATCGGGGGTGCTTATGCATCTATGATTATCTGTAATGGAGTCTGGATCAGCAACTGTGTGGACGGACTGGGATGGATTGCGGTAGCTCTTGTTATCTTTGCGACCTGGAATCCATATAAAGCAATAGGGGGAGCTGCGGTATTCGGAGCGTTTAGTGTGCTGAAATATTACTTCCCTAAGTCGATATTGAATATTCCGGATTCAATCTTTGATATGGTTCCATTTTTCATGACAATTTTAGTGCTGATCATCACTTCGATGCGCCAGTCGAAGGAAAATACCCAGCCGAAATCCTGCGGCGTGAATTATTTTAGGGAAGAACGGTAAAAATAGAAAGTAAAATGGCTGGATGAGAATTAATATATGAGAGAGTTGTTGAGATATTTAAAGGGGTACACAAAAGAAAGTATTATCGGCCCTTTGTTTAAAATGCTGGAAGCATGTTTTGAACTGTTTGTGCCGCTGGTGATGGCAAATGTTATAGATGTGGGTATTAAGAATCAGGATAAACTCTATATCTGGCAGCGGGGAATCCTGCTGGCAGGATTGGGACTGCTGGGACTGGTTTGTTCTCTTATTGCCCAATATTTTGCTGCCAAAGCAGCGATGGGATTTGGTACGGCGTTACGAAAGGATCTATATTCCCACATTAATCAATTATCCTATACGGAATTGGATGCGCTTGGAACACCTGCATTAGTTACCAGGATGACAAGTGACATTAATCAGGCGCAGGCAGGTGTAAATCTGGTTTTGCGTCTATTCCTGCGTTCTCCTTTTCTTGCTGTTGGGGCTGTCATTATGGCTCTTTCCATTAATCCCCCCATTACCGTTATTTTTCTGATTGCGGCGCCGGTAATTTCTCTGGTTATTTTCTATATTATGAAAGCGGCGATGCCGATTTATAAAAAAGCACAGAATATGCTGGATCAGGTAGCTATGCTGACCAGAGAGAATCATATCGGAGTAAGAGTGGTAAGGGCGTTTTCCCGGCAAACCCGGGAGACGGAACGTTTTGAAAGCATCAGCGGAGAGTTAATGGATAAACAGGTATTGGCGGGAAAGATTGCTGCGCTCATGAATCCTATCACGTATGTTATTGTGAATCTGGCGATCATTGTTATTTTGTGGTCAGGAGGCACGCAGGTATATCAGGGGAGACTGTCGCAGGGAGAGCTTGCTGCCCTGATCAGCTATATGACACAGATCTTGCTGGCTCTTTTAGCACTGTCGATTCTGGTCACTGCATTTACAAAGGCGGCAGCTTCAGCGGTTCGCATTAATGAAGTATTTCATAAACTTCCGTCCATGCAGGAGCATAAGGAGCCGTTACAGGAATCGGTCTCCTGTGGAATCCAGGTAGAATTTAAGCATGTCTGCTTTAGCTATGCAAAACCGGCCGAAGATGCCTTGGAGAATATTTCATTTCAGGCTAAGAAAGGACAGACGATTGGGATTATCGGAGGAACCGGCGCCGGAAAGACAACCCTTATCAATCTGATTCCAAGATTTTATGATGTGCAGGAGGGTCAGGTTTTAGTGAAAGGCATACCGGTAGAGGAATATCCGTTTTTACAACTGCGAGAAAAAATCGGAATCGTTCCGCAAAAAGCAGTGCTGTTTAGGGGAACGATCCGGGAGAATATGAAATGGGGAAAATCAGATGCTTCGGATCAGGAAATTTACGAAGCTTTGTCAATCGCTCAGGCAAAAGAGATTGTGGATAAGAATTCAGAAGGGTTGGATATGAGAATTTCACAAGGAGGGAGGAATCTCTCCGGTGGGCAGCGTCAGCGGCTAACCATAGCCAGAGCTCTGGTTTCTAAGCCGGAAATATTGATTTTAGATGACAGTTCCGCGGCACTTGACTATGCTACAGATGCGAAACTTAGAAAAGCACTGAAAGAAAAGACGAAGGGGATGACGGTATTTTTAGTATCTCAAAGAGCGGCATCTATCCGAAGTGCAGATCAGATACTGGTTTTAGATGACGGAAAGCTGGCGGGGATCGGTACACATCAGGAGCTGCTGGATACCTGTCAGGTGTATCAGGAGATTTGTAAGTCTCAGTTTTCCCAAGAGGAGGCAGCGCAATGAGAAAGCAGGAAAGTACGTTAAAAAGGGTGCTGAAACTTATTCGGCCATATCGGTTTTATTTATATCTTGCTCTTCTGTTTGCAGTTATCAGCGTGGTTCTGACTTTGTATGTGCCGATCTTAATTGGCAAGGGTGTAGACTTATGTATTGGGAAAGGGCAGGTGGATTTTCCGGGAATTTTTAAAATTTTGATTAATCTGGCAGTAGTTGTCGGATTTACTGCTTTTACGCAGTGGCTGATGAATTTAACTACGAACCATATTACTTATCATGTTGTAAAAGATTTAAGAACCATGGCATTTCGGCATATGGAAAAAGTTCCTGTCAGCTTTCTGGATGCACATCAGCCGGGAGACATAATGAACCGGATTGTAACCGATGTGGATCAATTTTCCGATGGATTGCTATTAGGATTTACGCAGCTCTTTACAGGAGTTATTACGATTCTTGGAACTCTGGGGTTTATGCTTTCGATTCATGTGAAAATCACTTTGATCGTGGCACTGATTACCCCGGTATCTTTATTTGTAGCCAGTTTTATTGCTAACCGGACATTTTCCATGTTTCAGCTGCAGTCGAAGACCCGGGGTGAAATGACTTCTTTGGTAGAAGAACTGGTAGGTAATCAAAAAATTGTAAAGGCGTTCTCCTATGAAAAGGAAGGCGAAAAGCGGTTTGAAGAAGTGAATGAAAAATTGCGGGTTTTTGGAATCCGGGCGCTTTTCTTTTCTTCTGTTACGAATCCGGCTACCCGGTTTATTAATGGGCTGGTATATGCCGGCGTAGGGATTTTTGGGGCTTTTACGGCAATTCAGGGTGGTATTACCGTTGGTCAGCTGACCAGTTTTTTAAATTATGCAAATCAATATACAAAACCGTTTAATGAGATATCTCAGGTGATGGCAGAGTTCCAAAATGCTTTGGCTTGTGCAAAGCAAATTTTTGAATTTGTAGATATTCCGCTGGAAACACCGGACAAGGAAAATGCGGTGGTACTGCAAGAAGCAGATGGAAGTCTGGCTTTTGAACATGTTTCTTTTTCTTATGCACCGGAGACTCCTTTGCTAAAAGACATTCACCTCACAGTGGAGCCGGGACAGCGGATAGCTCTTGTCGGACCCACCGGCTGCGGAAAAACGACGCTGATTAATTTATTAATGCGCTTCTATGACATTCAGTCAGGAAAGATAGAAGTGAGTGGATATCCGATTGAGGAACTTACCAGAAATAGTCTGCGCGGGCAGTTCGGGATGGTTTTACAGGAAACCTGGCTGAGGTCGGGAACGATATTAAAAAACATAGCTTATGGAAAAGAGGATGCCACAAGAGAAGAGATTGTACAGGCTGCAAAAGCGGCTTATGCTCATAGTTTTATCAAGCGTATGCCGGATGGGTATGATACGGTGGTTTCAGAAGACGGAGGGATGCTGTCCCAGGGTGAGAAACAGCTCTTATGTATAGCAAGAGTAATGCTTTTAAAACCGCCGATGCTGATTTTGGATGAGGCCACTTCCTCCATCGATACCAGAACAGAGATTAAAGTGCAGAAGGCATTTGAAAAGCTGATGAAGGGACGAACCAGCTTTGTAGTTGCCCATCGGCTGTCTACGATCCGGGAGGCGGATGTGATTTTAGTTATGAAGGATGGAAGGATTGTGGAAAAAGGAAAGCATGAAGAATTGCTGGGAAGGAACGGATTATATAAAAATATTTTTGAGAGCCAGTTTGTATCTGTTTAGACACATACTGTAAAAAATAATCATACAATATAGCAGTGAAAGAAATAAATTTCACTGCTATATTGTATGAAAGGGGATTTTTTATGAGTATGAAATTGTTAGGTATAGATGTATCTAAGTATCAAGGAAATATTAATTGGACAAAGGTAGCTGCAGATAATATCAAATTCGCCATTATCCGGGCAGGGTATGGCAGAACAGCAACACAAAAGGATGAATATTTTGAAGCTAATTATTCCGGTGCGTCAGCAGCGAAACTGCCTGTAGGAGTTTACTGGTATTCCTATGCCACAAATGTTAGTGGCGCAGAAGCGGAGGCAGAGGCGTGTCTGAAAGTAATTAGAGGAAAAACGTTTCAATATCCGGTCTTTTATGACATGGAGGAAGACAAACAGGCGGCACTTGGAAAAACCACGTGTACCAACCTAGCCATTGCGTTCTGCAATAAAATTGCTGCAGCAGGATATAAAACAGGTGTGTATGGAAATAAGTACTTTCTGACAAATTATATAGATTTCAACCGTTTGGGGAAATATTATGTATGGCTTGCACATTATACAACAACTACAGATTTTTCCAAGCGCTATGATATGCACCAGTTTTCCAGTACAGGAAGGGTTAATGGCATTTCCGGCAAGGTGGATCTAAACTACGGTTACACGGAGTTTGCTGGGTCTTCCGACTCCACGAATACTCCTGGTCCTTCTGCCCCGAATCCGTCAATAACTGTCGGAAAATCAAATGCCTTGAATAATACAAATTTATATGCATCTTCAGCCGCTGCCAATCGGTCTGCCGTAAAGTCCGGCACGTATTATGTTTATGACGGTATCGTTGTAAACGGACGGATTCGTATTACAAATAGTTCCGGGAACGTAGGAAGAACCCCTATGAGTTCTTATGTGAGCGGTTGGATGAATCTTTCGGATACCGGAAGTGTGGCGGCACCATCCCACAGTGCAGGAACAAGAGTGTCTCTTGCCAATGTGAATCTGTATGCCTCTTCTGATGCAAAATCAGCGGCAGCCAGAATATCCGGCACGTACTACTTGTATGATGGAAAAACAGTCAATGGAAGGATGAGAATTACAAATGCATCCGGTAAAGTAGGAAAAACTCCTGTGAGCACCTATGTTACCGGATGGATTAACAAATCAGACGTTAGATAAAGTGTAAAGTGCCTGTGCATAAATTGCAGTGGCCAATACGAACTCATTAATACTGACGGATTCGTCTTTTTGGTGGTATAAAATTTCAGAGGATGGGAATGACATTCCAAAGCAGACAATGTTATCAGTGGCCCGGGCGAATGTGCCTCCGCCAATCGCCCGGGGTTTTGTAGCAGTATCACCGGTAATATCTATATATGCTTTGTGCAGTGTCCGGATCAACTCTGATTCCTGATCCAGATAAATACCTTTTTTAAAACCAATCCTTCGGATATCCGCATCGTCCCAGGATACCTGGACAGCAGCTTTTTTCAGGCTTTTTTCCAGGGCTTCTTTATCAACTCCCATGGGACAGCGGATATCTGTAACAAATTTATAAGCACCGTTTTCATAGCTTACGACTCCCAGATTCATGGTAAGGGAACCCAGCTGATCGTCTGAAAATGCAATATTCAGGTTTTTTCCATGATAATCAGCAAATGCATCGGCAAAATGTGCAATCATTGCATTCTTGGTATGCTGTTTTAAAAAAGTGAGCAGATAAGCAGCAGCATTTACCCCGTCCTCAGGCTTGGACCCATGAGCGCTGACCCCTGTTATTTCCAGATATACATGACCATCCTTCTTAGAAATACTTCCCGTCAGGTGGTTTTTTTCCAGGTAGTGTTCAAAAGGTATCCGGATACTCTCCATGTCAATGTCAAGCATTGCCGCTGCATGATCAGGAACTGAATTTGCTGCTGTGCCTGCGTGAAAGCTTAGTACGGTATCATCATGGTAAACACCACTGAATTCATACATACCGATTTCCTTTTCTGCGTATACAAGAGGAAAATCGCCATCCGGAGTGAACCCTAAGTCCGGCCGGGGGAAATTTTTAAAATAATGCTCTACGCATTTCCAGTCCCGCTCCTCATTGCCGCCTAAGATCATCCGGATTTTTTTTGTGACAGGCAGATTTAAATCTTTGAGGATTTTCATGGCAAAATAGGCAGCCAAAACAGGTCCTTTGTCATCCTGACTTCCTCTGCCGTGGATATGACCGTCAACGATTTTTCCGCTAAAGGGAGGATATGTCCAGCCATCACCCTCTGGAACCACATCTACATGCCCCAAAATACCGATCACGGTATCTCCCGTACCGTAGTCAATGTGGCAGGCATACCCATCGTCATTTACCGTTTCAAAACCGTCCTTTTTAGCCAAATCCAAAATAAAATCAAAGGCTTCTTTTACACCCTTTCCAAAAGGTGCGCCTTCGCCAATTGTGGCAGGATCGTACACCGAGTTATTCTGCAGCCAGCTACTTAAAGTCTGAGTCATTTCTTCCTGTCTTTTTTTCGCTTCTTCCAGCCAATTAATCATTAAGCTACCTCCTATGAAATGATAGATACAATAATACTTGTAATAATTACCGATGTGATAGTTACTGTGGAAAATCCTGCAATAATCATTTTGGGAAGAATCTGCGATTGTATTACCGCAGTCTCTTCCTTCGTTTCACCCACGCTTGACGCAGCTTCCTGACTTAAAATCATAGTTCCCGGAAAACCGTACAGGGCAGTAAATCCAATCCCAATAGACATAGCAGGAGAGTAGTTCAGGATTTTTCCGGCGATAAGCGATGAAGCCACATTTCCTGCCAGACCGACAACAAAAGTAACCAGGAGAGGCCAAATCAGAGCAATTAAATCATTTACTGATATAGAAGCAAGCGGACCAAAGACGATAATGAGGATAGCAAGCATCATCAGACCAAATGCGTCAATCCCCGACAGTACATTTTTCTTTAATAAGCCCAGTTCTGACAGCACAATACCAAAGAGCAGAGCAATGACAAAGGGATGCAGATAGCCAAAGGTTAGGTTTTCACTGATAAATTGGGATAATAATACAAGCGCACCGACCCAAAACAGGGTGCCGGAAGTGGTGCCTATGCCAGGCAGGGGCTTACATCTCTTTTTCTCATCTGTTTCAGACTCTTTGGGCAGCTTCAAGTTACCATCTCGATATTCTTTTTGCAGCCGCCTGGCCTCTTTTCTTAAAATAACAGAAGAAAGCGGAAAACCAATCAGGCCCTGCAAAGCCATAATGAGTACCGGCAGTGCCGCGGCCGATGTCAGACCAAGTGCCAAAGCATGCTCCTGTACAATGAGGACAGAAATAGTGCCTCCGGTCAATGCGGCAATACCACCTACCACATAATTCATGTCCTTTAAAAATGGACCGATAATAAATAATACGATAGTAGTTCCGATGACGGAACTAAACCCGATAATAAATGTTTTATACTGCAGCTTAAACTCCCGAAGGCTGATCGTAGTACCCAGGTGGACAATGACAAATCCGACAATTGTCTGCCCGAGAGCCAAAAGGGAAGAAGATGGAATCAATTCCTGTGAAAAAGTATTTCCCAGTGTTTCAAAAATTGTGTTCTGCGTAATCGAAGCGAGCCATGGGTTACTTTTAAAACCAATCAGAAAAATAAGTGATGCTACAAACAGAGAGGATAGTAAAGATTTTGATTTTTTTGATACATAGTCGCTGATTGTCCAAATCAACATAATAATTGTAAAAGCATATACTGGATTCATATGATTTCCTCCTAAGTTTAAGTAATAATATTATACGCTGCCGGATTCGTAGGTAAAACCCAGCCCGTGGACATCTGAGACTGTATTTGTAATCATGAATGCTTTTTTATCATACTTGTCTACAAGTTCGATGATCTTCTGATAATCTTTAGAAGCTAATGTAACCATCAGCATTTCGGTCTGCGTTCCTGTGTAACCTCCGGTAACCGGAATAACGGTTACTCCTCTGCTTACCTCATGCAAGATATCGTTTAGGATACGATCCTTTTTCTCACTGAGAATAAAAATAACTTTTTTCTTATTCAAACCGGACTCAATATACCGCATGGTTGCCGATGTAATGAAGATAGAAAAGATTGCAAAAAAGAAAGACTCCGTATCAAACACAAACAGACTTAAAATAACAACAATGCTGTCTGTAATAAATAAGCCAATGGCTGGATTCATATTAAAATATTTCTTTAAAATCAAAGGAGGAACAGCGGTACCGCCGCTGGAAGCGTTATTGTTATATAGAATTGCGACTCCGGCGCCAAACAGTACACTGCCCGCAATCATAGAAAGCATGGTATCGTTGATTAATGTAATATGAGGGATGATGCCCATGATAAAAGGCAGAACAACAGCTCCAATCACAGTATTCAAAAAGATTTCTTTTCCAAGAAAAAAGAATGTGAGAATAAGCACCAATCCATTCCCGATCAAAACAATAACAGAACGGTCAATGTGCACCAATGTTTCCAGAATAATTGCCAGACCGGTGAGACCGCCGGCGGCAATGTGATGAGGAGCCAAAAATAAATTCACACTCATTGCCAGAAGTATGATAGCAAGGAGAATAAAAAAGATTTTTTTGAGCCAATCAGTCATAATCAATACACCTTTTTCCTGTTTTTAATAGTATACCGTGTTTTACTGATTCTATCAACGAAAATTTGAAAATCGGGGACGTGTCACTTCTTAAAGTGACACGTCCCAAATCAAAAGTGCTCCGTCCCCAATTGAAAGTGACACGTCCCTCAAATCAGTTGCATCAGTTTTCAAAAACTGATATAGTAGAAAAACAAAAACCTATGGAGGAAACCAAATGGCAGTGTATACGAAAACGAAAACATATCATACGAAAGCCCATATGGGGATGATTGATGTAACAAAAGATTTCCGACAGACCGTACAGGAAGCTTGCCGGGAATATCAGATACAAAATGGGATTATTACCGGATTTACTACCGGTGGAGTGGCCGGACTGACCACCCTGGAATTTGAGCCCGGTATGGTTTATCACGATTTGAAAAAGGCCATGGATGTCTTTTCGCCTTATGCGGATGAAACAGGCCGGATCATTCACTACCGACACCACGAAACCTGGCATGACGATAATGGATCCAGCCATATTAAGGCGGCACTTCTCTCTCCGTTTATCACCATTCCTTTTGTCAACGGGGATATTACCATAGGACCCTGGCAAAATCTGACTCTGATCGAATGCGATACCCGCGACCGAACCCGAGATATTGTATTTCAGGTCATGGGTGAATAAACTACCGTATTAAATAAGGGAGCATACATAATTATGAAACGTTTTTTTTTCCTGCTGATAAAGCCATTGTCCTTTTTGCCGGCGCTTGCCATGATGTATCTGATATTCACCTTCTCTGCTCAAACCGGAGATATTTCTTCTGAACTGAGCTATAGAGTGAGCCATAAGATTGTAACGGTTGGAGACCAGGTATTGGATACAGGATTTACAGAAGGTCAAATTGAAGAATACACCGAAAAAATCCATGGACCCGTCCGGAAACTTGCCCACATAGGAGAATATTTCTTGTTGGCTGTTGCCGTATCCTTCCCTTTGTACGTATATGGACTGCGGGGATTTCCATTGGTGCTCCTTGCCGGAGCTCTCTGTGTAGGATTTGCTTTTCTGGATGAACAGCACCAATCTTCTGTGTCCGGAAGAGGAGCTTCTGTCCGCGATGTGATGATTGACAGCATTGGCATCTTTCTTGGAATTACCGTAGTTCGGATTATCTGCTGGACAGCTCTTGCACCCTCGAGGTTCATGGAAAAAAGGAGGCAAAGAAAGCGACGTAAGAAAAAGAAGAAAAAATAGCAGTACCGAGATATTTATCGGTACTGCTATCTGATATTATTCCCCAGATGAATCTGTTTCCGCTTCTATTACTTCCGTTTTTTCATCTTCCACATCATTTTCTGCCGATACTTCCTCTATATTTTCCAGATCGTCTCCGCCTTCTTTTTGTCCGCTTAAGTATATACGAGCGACATAGATTAAAAGGAAAACACCAATAAATAAGAATATACCGCCGGCTATTAAAAATATGATATTTGATGTTTCACCGGCAAAATATCCTTTCGCCAGCATAAAGCCTTGATAACTCAGATAAAGACCACCTACCAGCTGAATAATATAATTGCTGCCTGTATTTTTCTGATCCATTTTTTATCCTTTCTATATAAAATAAACGGTAATATTAAATCTCATCTTATACCGTACCATTATAACATAGGGAAATCATCTTGCCAAGCTAAGCCTGCTATATTATAATAAGAATAGTTTCGCGATGACGGAAGGAGGAAGCATATGAGCATAGCAGATAACACATTTATTGCAATGTGTAAAGATATCATAGAAAATGGAGTTAGCACGGAAGGGGAAAAGGTTCGTCCTAAATGGGCGGACGGAACATCCGCTTATACAATTAAACGCTTTGGAGTGGTAAACAGATATGATCTGTCCAAAGAATTCCCTGCGATAACACTGCGCAGAACAGCATTAAAAAGTGCCATGGATGAGATCCTCTGGATCTGGCAGAAAAAATCTAATAATATTAAGGACTTGAAAAGCCATATCTGGGACAGTTGGGCGGATAAAAACGGTTCTATCGGAAAAGCCTACGGATACCAGATGAGTGTCAAGCATCAATACAAAGAAGGTATGATGGATCAGGTAGACCGGGTGCTGTATGATCTGAAGCACAATCCATACAGCAGACGAATCATGACCAATATTTATGTCCATCAGGATTTGCATGAGATGAATCTCTATCCTTGTGCCTATTCCATGACATTTAATGTGACGAAGGAAAAAGGCAGTGAAAAGTTGACGCTAAATGCAATTCTAAACCAGCGCTCCCAGGATGTTCTGGCGGCAAATAGCTGGAATGTATGCCAGTATGCACTGCTTGTTATGATGTTTGCCCAGGTATGTGATATGCGACCGGGAGAATTTGTCCATGTAATTGCAGATGCCCATATATACGACCGTCATATTTCTCTGGTAAAGGAGTTGATTTCCAGGCCCACTTTTCCGGCACCGAAGGTTTCGTTAAATCCCGCGGTGAGCGATTTTTATCAGTTTACGGTGGAGGATCTGATTGTCGAAAACTATGAAACAGGACCTCAGATTAAAAATATTCCGATTGCAGTATAACCTATGATAAGGGAGACGAAACAGATGAATTTGATATTGTCAGCAGATAAAAACTGGGGAATTGGTAAGGATAATAAGCTTCTGGTAAGAATTCCGGCAGATATGAAACAGTTTCGCAGAAAAACAAAGGAAAAAACAGTGATTATGGGAAGAAAGACGCTGGAAAGCCTTCCGGGCGGGCAGCCATTGGAAAATAGAACGAACATCATCTTAACCCGGGATAAAAATTATCGTGTAAAGGGTGCTGCAGCAGTCCATACAATGGATGAACTAAAGCAGGAATTGGAAGGAACCGACAGCGATCAGGTCTATGTGATAGGCGGCGCCAGCATTTATGAACAGCTCCTTCCCTATTGCAATGTGGCATATGTTACGAAGATTGATTATACATATGAAGCTGACAGATATTTTCCTGACCTGGATGCTTCCCCGGAGTGGGAGGTTACAGACCGAAGTCCGGAGCAGACGTACTTTGATCTGGAATATGAATATATCAGATATGAGAGAAAAAGCTGATTATCACATCTTGACATCAGTTCTAAAAAGTATAATAATGAAAAAAGAAGGTTGCGGATAGAGGAGGATATTATATGTTGAAAATTAAGATAGAAAAAACGGCAAATCCAAAAGAAAAGCCGGACAAGAATGATCCATTAGTATTCGGTACTATTTTTACGGATCATATGTTTGAGATGGATTATACTGAAGGCAAAGGATGGCATGATCCCAGAATTGTACCCTATCATGATATCGTCCTTGATCCGGCAGCCATGGTTTTTCATTATGGACAAGAAATGTTTGAGGGATTAAAGGCATATAAAACATCGGAGGGACGGATATTGCTGTTTCGTCCGGATAAAAATATCGAACGGGCCAATCATTCCAATAAACGGCTGATGATTCCGCAGATTCCGGAGGATTTGTTTTTAGAAGCGATTAAGCAGGTAGTAAGGATCGATGAAGCATGGATTCCTACCCGAGAGGGGACTTCACTTTATATCCGTCCTTTTGTAATTGCCACAGATCCGTTTTTAGGTGTCCGTCCTTCCCATACGTATAAATTTATGATTATTCTATCACCGGTAGGACCCTATTATCCGGAAGGACTGAATCCTGTAAAGATCTGGATAGAAGATGAGTATGTCCGGGCAGTAAGAGGCGGCATCGGCGAAACAAAGACCGGAGGTAATTATGTTGCATCTATGGCGGGACAGGCAAAAGCCTATGAAGAAGGATATTCTCAGGCATTATGGCTGGATGGGATAGAGCGCAAATATGTAGAAGAAGTCGGATCGATGAATATTTTCTTTAAAATAAACAAAACGGTGATTACACCAAAGCTGAATGGATCGATACTGGCAGGTGTCACCAGAGATACCTGTATAACTCTTTGTAAATCCTGGGGAATCCCTGTAGAAGAACGAAAAATTTCTATCGGGGAACTGGAAAGGGCAGCGGCAGACGGTTCACTGGAAGAAATATGGGGAACAGGCACAGCGGCTGTTATTTCGCCGGTGGGACATCTTCGGTATGGAACTGAAGAATTCCAAATCAAAGATGGCGGGATCGGTGCATTGAGTCAGAAATTATACGATATCGTAACCGGCATTCAGTTAGGCAGAGTAGAAGATACTTTTGGTTGGATCGAAGAAGTGAAATGAGGGACACATGAGTAATCAGGACTGGAATCATCTGGGAAATGAAATTAAGGACATTGTGCAGAACGCAATTGAATCCCAGGATTTTAAACAATTGAATCAATCCATCAGAGGCACGATTGACAGTGCGTTGGATAATGTAAATAAAAGTCTGCGGGGCGTCGGAGATACGCTGGAGCATAACAAGACGCAGGGCTGGCAGCCGAACTGGCAGAAGCAAAGTGCGGCTTATCAAAGCGGATCCTATCGCATGCGTCCAAGTGAGCCGAAACCAACGGGGATCTTTGCCAGGACAACTTCATCCAAGGGTGCAGGCTATGCGCTGGCAATAACAGGGGGAATCTTCGCAGGCGGCCTGGGAATTGCCACATTTATTTTGTTGGTTATTCTTGCATTCGGTGGGGAGGTAATGATTCCTATTGCTATTTTGCTTCCGCTTTTATTGGGAAGCGGATGGATGGCATGGAAAGGCGGCAAAATCCTTGGTAGAATAAGAAGGTTTAAGAAGTATATACGTACTCTGGGCAGCCGCACCTATTGCTCGATCAAAGAATTGGCAGATAGTGCCGGTAAATCCCAGAACTTTGTAATAAAAGATTTGCGGGATATGATTCGACGGGATATGTTTCTGGAAGGACATTTGGATCAAAATGGCACCTGCCTTATGGTTACGAATGAAACCTATCAACTTTATCAAAATGCTCAAAAACAGCTGGAGATTAAAAAACAGAAACAATTTACAGCCCCAAAGGAGCCGGAAAAACTGTCGCCGGAAGTGCGAAATGTAATCAAAGAAGGAAACGAATATTTAAGAAAAATAAAAGAGAGCAACGATGCCATACCGGGTATTGAGATTTCCGAGAAAATATCCCGGCTGGAGATTATTATCCAAAAAATATTCCACCGAGTAGAGCAGCATCCGGAGTTAATCCCGGATCTTCGGAAATTTATGGAGTATTATCTTCCGACAACATTAAAGCTGTTAAATGCGTATGAGGTGTTGGATGGACAACCCGTACAGGGAGAGAATATCAAGTCAGCCAAAAAGGAAATTGAAGAGACGATGGATACCATCAGCCTGGCCTTTGAGAATCTGCTGGACAGCTTCTTTAAGGATACGGCATGGGATATTTCTACAGATATATCGGTACTGCAGACGATGTTGGCACAGGAAGGGCTGACCAAAAAAGACTTTTAGGAGAGAGGAACATTTATGGATAATGAATTCAAGGATTTTACCACGACTCCAACGTTGACGCTTGACCCGGCTTTGGAGGAAGCGACTGTCGAAGCAACTGCAGCAAAACCGCAAGAGCCGGCAGCATTGGATGACAGTATGCTCTCAGACCAGGAGCGGAAAATGGTGAATGATTTTGCCGGGCAGCTTGATTTGAAAAACTCAAAGGTGATTCTGCAGTACGGTGCGGGTACCCAGAAAAAGATGGCGGATTTCTCGGAAAATGCGTTGGAAAATGTAAAAACAAAAGACCTGGGAGAAGTGGGAGAATTACTTTCCGGAGTAGTCACGGAATTAAAAAGCTTTGATACTTCGGAAGATGAGAAGGGTTTGTTTGGATTCTTTAAGAAATCTTCCAATAAGCTGACCGCAATGAGAACAAAATATGATAAAGCAGAGTCTAATATTAATAAGATTTGCCAGACGCTGGAAGGACATCAGATGCAGCTTATGAAAGATGCGGCTACTTTGGATAAGATGTATGAATTGAATACGACGTATTTTAAAGAGTTGTCGATGTATGTACTGGCGGGAAAGAAAAAACTTGCGGAAGTACGTGCGAAGGAATTACCGGCACTTATGGATAAGGCAACCGCCAGTGGACTTCCGGAGGATGCTCAGGCGGCAAAGGATATGGACTCCATGTGCAACCGCTTTGAAAAGAAGATCCATGATCTGGAACTGACCCGGATGATTTCCATCCAGATGGCGCCGCAGATACGTCTGGTGCAGGGAAATGATACAATGATGGTAGAGAAAATCCAATCTACGTTGGTGAATACCATACCTTTATGGAAAAGCCAGATGGTACTGGCGCTGGGTGTGGTACATTCCACACAGGCAGCTCAGGCACAGCGCGAAGTTACGAATATGACAAATGAACTGCTGCGGAAAAATGCGGCTACTTTAAAAACGGCCACTGTGGAGACTGCAAAAGAGTCCGAGCGCGGAATAGTGGATATGGAAACCCTGCGGACGACGAATGAATCTCTTATCAGTACCCTGGACGAAGTAATGCGGATCCAGCAGGAGGGAAAACAAAAACGCCGGGAGGCGGAAGTGGAAATGAATCGTTTAGAAGGCGAGCTGAAGCATAAATTATTAGAAATTCAGGGATAAAAATATGATCAGGGATAATACAAAGGTAATTCGAATCGGTGACCGTGCAATTGGGGGCGGTCACCCTATTTTAATCCAGTCGATGACGAATACAAAAACAGAAGACAGTAAGGCTGCGGTTTCGCAAATCCAGGCACTGACGGATGCCGGCTGTGATATTGTCCGCAGTACGGTACCTACTATGGAAGCTGCCATGGCAATCCGGGAAATCAAGAAGCAAATCACCATACCATTGGTAGCAGATATTCATTTTGACTATAGGCTGGCGATCGCAGCAATTGAAAATGGTGCCGATAAGATACGGATCAATCCGGGAAATATCGGAAGCACGGAAAAAGTGAAAGCCGTCGTAGAGATTGCCAGGGAACGGAAAATTCCTATCCGTATAGGTGTAAACAGCGGTTCGCTGGAAAAGGAGCTGGTTCAAAAATTTCATGGTGTCACTGCAAAAGGACTCGTGGAAAGTGCACTTAATCAAGTGAAAAGGATTGAGGATCTGGGATATGATCAGTTGGTTATCAGTATCAAATCCTCCGATGTAATGATGTGTATCAAGGCTCATGAAATGATCGCAAAGGAAACTGCCTATCCGCTGCATGTAGGGATTACGGAAGCAGGCACACTGTATTCCGGCAATATAAAATCAGCGGTAGGGCTTGGCATTATCTTATATCAGGGGATAGGAGATACCATTCGGGTTTCTCTTACGGGAGATCCGGTAGAGGAGATCAAATCGGCAAAACGTATTTTGAAAACATTAGGTCTGCGAAAAGGTGGGATTGAAGTCATATCCTGCCCAACCTGCGGGCGTACGCAGATTGATCTGATTCAACTGGCGGATCAGGTAGAAACAATGGTTCAGGGGTTTTCCCTGGATATTAAAGTAGCCGTTATGGGCTGTGTTGTCAATGGTCCCGGGGAAGCAAAAGAAGCGGATATCGGAATCGCAGGGGGAAAAGAGGAAGGTCTTTTAATTAAAAAAGGGGAGATTGTGAAAAAGGTACCGGAGAGTGAATTGTTAGCATGTCTGCGGGAGGAGTTGGAGAATTGGAAATAGCAGAAAAAGATTTTCTGGATGTGTTCCCTGGGCTGCAGGTGGAAACAAAACTTCAGGAATTATTAGATACGATGCTGGTGACAAAGATAGCTGTCAACCAGAGGAAGGATCATTTGCGGATTTACATAACCAGCAGACGATGGATTCATAAAAAGTACATCTATTTACTGGAAAAAGAAATCAGCCGGCAGTTATTTGCGGATAAAGATATCACGGTGAAAATCCTTGAAAAATTTCAACTGTCATCACAATACACCCCGGAGAATCTGTTGGATGTATACCGTTCCAGTATATTGCTGGAATTGAAATCACACAGCGTATTACTACATCATCTGTTTCTTACTGCGCAGATTACCTTTTCGGATCCTGATGTTATGAAATTGTCTATGATGCAGTCGGTCATTGCGCAGAGTAAAGGCGATCTGCTGATTGAATATCTGGAAAAAATATTTTGTGAAAGATGTGGGTTTTCTTTACAAATCGTGCCGGAATATAAAGAAGTGCAGGAAAGCAAAGAAAGAAAAAACAGTGCGATGAGGGTTTTTCTGGAGGCTTCTCATGTTGTGAGACAGTCTTCTTTTGATCATGAAAATGAAGAAAAAGAGATCCCTCAGAAATCAATAAAGCAGCATCAGAAAAGAAAACAAGAATATCTGCGAAACAGCAAACGGTCCACTCATCCGGAGGTATTCTAT
>Ga0153983_1000001_pt1 | contig 52050 bp, 48 predicted proteins | sample TSGA067MetaG_FD_104693 | JGI IMG/M metagenome (GOLD analysis project Ga0153983, IMG submission 104693) | Attine ant fungus gardens microbial communities from Georgia, USA - TSGA067 MetaG | ecosystem: Host-associated > Fungi > Mycelium > Unclassified | place: USA: Georgia, Alexander Wildlife... | reverse complement strand
GGTTATCAGCACTGGGGCACTAATTATTATGACAAGTAAAACAGCATGAAAGAAAGCAGATTTGCCGTTATTCTGCCAAATCTGCCTTCTTTACTTTCCATAAGATTTTACTTCCCATAATAGTAATTATGACACGCTTGTCATAAACACTATCTTCAGCTATCGGACAGTGAAACACTTAAACTCACCAGTCCCCTTGATACGATGAAGGAAGATATATGATGGCTGGACGTATTGAAGTTCAAGATGTTTTCCGTAAATATGGGAGTGAATATTTAGCCGTCCATGGTCTGCCGCCACATATACAGAAAGCGGTTCGGGCTATAAATAACTGTCGCACCAGTGTACTCGGTGGACATAAGGATTCCTGTAATGAATGCGACTATACTAAAATATCCTACAATTCATGCCGTAACCGCCACTGCCCGAAATGTCAGGCACTGGCAAAGGAACGCTGGCTTATGGCCAGGCAGGAAGAACTACTTCCGGTTCCATATTTCCATGTGGTATATACACTGCCGTCAGAACTTGACGAAATCGTACTGCAGAATCAGGTGCTTATGTATAATCTGCTGTTCAAAGCCTCGCAGGAAACGATACGTGAACTGGCTTCGGATAAAAAATATCTTGGCGCAAGGATTGGCCTCACATCAATCCTTCATACATGGGGACAGAATCTCACATTCCATCCCCACGTTCATTATGACAAGCTGGGTATTATGACAAGGGAAGCAAAATTGTCTGCTAATACAGGCAATTCCGCTCATTTCCCTTTACATAATGTCAGTGTCCAAGTGAGTTTAACCAACTTATCAAATCTTTGTCATCTGTCCAATCTTTCGATTTCGTATCACTTTTTGGAATCAATGATGGGTTCCCATTAAGCTTTGCAAGGGCTTTGCGTTTCATTTCTACACTCGTTTTCGAATATATCTGTGTAACTTTCAAATCCGTATGCCCCAAGAAATCGCGGATAAATACTGGATTAATATCAGCTTCTGTCAGATGCATGGCTTTGCTGTGGCGCAGTGAATGCGGTGTGGTGTCTTCAAGGCCTATGCCCTTTGTGTACTTCTGTAAAATATAAGTAATACCCTGGCGAGACAGCTTGTCACCTTTGCAGTTAAAGAAAAGCGCCGTGTCTTGTTTTTCCGGTGGACCAAGTCCATTTTCATTGATATAGTTCTTAATAATGTCAGCTGTTTCTGTCATAAGGGGAACGGTTCTTATCTTTCTCCCCTTTCCTGTTAATGTTATCTGTGGAGGTGTTGTCATTCTTACATCCCTTGCCTTTGCATCTGCCAATTCCTGTACCCGGCAGCCACTATCGTACAGCAGGCACAACAGCGCTTGGTCTCTTCTTCCTTTTTTAGTAGTATCATCTGGTTCAGCTAAAAGCTCTTTGACTTGTGGTGTATCAAGATATTTAACAACTGTTTGTGAAGTTTTCTTAATGGGAATCGCAAGTATCTGCTGTGTTTGAAACAGATACTCTGGCTGGGTACTTCCTACGTATCTGAAAAATGAATGGATTGCTGCCAGTCGCTGATTCCTTGTGGATATACTACATTTGCGTTCCCTCTCCAGCCATTCAAGGAATTCACAAATTATCTCAGGCGACAGCGTGGCAAGGCTTAGCCGTTCTGGTCTAATAGAATGTTTTTCTGATAAAAATGCAATCAACAGAACAACGGTATCCCTGTAAGACAGAATCGTATTGAAACTGACATTTCTAATGGAACCCAGATATTCCGTTAAGAACTTATTTACCAGCAATGCAAAATCAGTCGTTTTCATAAGGCATCCACACCTCCTTCTTCAATTCGATCTTTGGAAACAGGTCTTTGTATGCCGCTTCGATTACAGCCATCAGATCAGGAAATGCTTCCGCAGTAAGCAACAGATATCTTGCCGTTGCCGATAATGACTGGTGTCCCATGTATGAACTAAGAAGCTGGAGTGCAACTCCATGTGGAATATCATTTTTCAGCATCTGTTCAAGACTATGTACGCAGAAAGTATGTCTGAGGCAGTGAAGATGCGGCCCTCCTCCTTTGTAACCGTTAGTCGGAAGATTCATATTTGCCACGATATTGCTAAAATAGACCTGTACATTATTCCGATGATAGTGTCCATCACCACGATTACTTTTGAAAAACAGATCGTCATTATGATAAACCGGGTGAATCTGAGTCTGATACCACCAGCAATACTCTGTAAGTGAATCACTGATAGGCAGAACCCTATCCTTATGATTTTTGGGATTGGACACGTGGATTGTTTTTTGATTTAAATCCACATCGGCCATAGTCAGGTTCAAAGCTTCTGAAATTCTTACACCTGTCCCGTACAAAAAACGAAACAGAATCGGATAAAAAATATGTGAATTCCTGCAGTTGGGATGAACCTGATCTGCAGCGGCAAATAGCCCATCAATCTCCCCATGCGAAAAAATATAAGGTTTAAAATAAGATTCTGCATTCTTTACAGATTTATATCTGGGCAGAAATGCCGCAATATCGTGATTTATAAGATATCTGCCGAAGTTTTGAATAAAGCTGATGTGCCGTTTTTGTGTGGTGGCCTGCCAGTTTGGCTTGAACTTTATAAATTCATCTACAAGTTCATTAGACATACCTTCACTACATTTGAATTGTAGGCTCAGCCTGTCAAACTCATGCGCAAGACGATCCTCTTCGATATATCTGCAGCCCAAGGCTCTTTTTTCAGCAATGAACGCTTCCAGATGAGAAGCAAATGTTCCTATAAAAACAGAATTAATTTCTGACATAGTTTCTCACCTCCATTGAAAGTGCGCACTTTCTAAGATTTTCAATGTCCAGCTTAACGTAATACTTTCCGGCAACATCCGGATCACTATGGCCAAGGATTTCTGAGATTACTGACATCTCCACACCGTTCTGCAAAAGGTTCGTTGCCAGAGAACGTCTGAAGGTATGCCATCCAACATGCTCTTTCAATTCCGGTGCAATACCTGCTTTATGCATCACAGTAGAGAAGATGTGGTTCATGGTGCTGTTTATAGGGAATGCATCATAGGGTGGTCTGTGTTTGACAAATATATTTGAACTGTCCGTATACGGACGCCCATTTTTGAGGTAATCAATGATTGCCCATCCAACATCATCAGACAACGGGAGCAGGAGTGATTTATCCGTTTTATGCTGAATGGTAGAAATCTGTCTTTTATTCCAGTTGATATCCTGAAGTTTAAGATTCCTAATATCACCAATACGAAGTCCGAGTTCTGCTGAAAGCATAATCATCGCAAAACTTCGTTTTCCAGAAGGACTGGTTCTGTCCGCAGTTGTTTTGATTTTTTCAATCTGTTCAGGATTCCAAATGGTAGGAAATTTCATTCTGCCTTGAATTGAAGCATGCGGAAGTCTCTCAGCCAGCGGAAGAATTATATACTGCTTCAGATAAAGATAACGATAATAACGGCGAAGCATGCACAGCTTTGTTTCAATGCCTTTTGGACTCAGCCAGTAGTAACTTTGGATAAATCTGTCATTATGCTCTACACGAATATCAGCCGGTTCATAAATGCCATCCGCATCCAGAAACTGAATAAGATCTTTTATCACTTTTCTGGAATTGACAACATAACCATAAGACAATCCATCATCGGCCAGTTCCGAATAAAATTTTTCGGTACAATCTCTGAATCCTATTGGCCAGATGATTTCTCCATATGCATCTTTTCTTTTGAGGACTATTCCAAAGTTGAAATATTCCGCAAGCATACGCATACATCTAAAATAGTATTGTTCATTTCTGGATTCTTCATCGCTCAGAATGAGACAACCTCTTTCTTGTAGTCTGTTGATTAGGAATTCTGAGCCAAGAGATTGCGAATAGTATTCCTTACAAGCGAATACGGAGAACTCAGAAAAAACTTTTCGGTATCGCTTTAAACTATCAGCAGATATCTGTTGTTTGATGAGTAACTGTTCAAACTCTGAGCATAAATCAGTAACATAAATATTTCTTTTCATGTGTAGGTCCTCCTTTAATCATGTGATATGAGAAAGTTACACTTTTATGTTACTTGCTTGTCTGCTGTCTGGATAGATGTTATGTAAAGTAATGAGCGGAAAGTTTGCTTAGACATGCAGAATAAGTAGATTTTCTTGTCATAACTACTTGCTTGTCATAATGAACGTTATGTAAAGCTTGTCATAATATTCACATGATCGTTCCCGGTGGCGGCTTGACAAAGGACAACCGTTGGAAACCCAGTAGAAAAAAGTTCTTTATTCCGGTCAAGGTCATGTCACGGCTTTTCCGGGGAAGGTTTCTTTTTTATCTGAAAAAGATGTTTAATGAACTTCAGTTTAACGGCAGCATAGCACAGATGAGTGAATCCTGCCATTTCGAAAAATTACTGGGAATCCTTTACCAGAAAGAATGGTATGTTTACTGCAAGCGTCCTTTCAAGACAACGAATTCCGTTCTCGAATATCTGGGCAGATATACCCACAGAATTGCCATCTCTAATCATCGTATCATAAGCAGTGCGGAGGGTAAAGTGACATTTAAATATCGGGATTATAAAGACAACAGCCGGGAAAAAGTGATGACGCTTTCGGTAGATGAATTCATGCGCCGGTTTCTGCTGCATGTGCTGCCCCCTCAGTTTACCAAGATCAGGCATTCTGGTATTCTGGCTTCGGCGGTGAAGGGGCGTGAGCTTGCCCGCTGCCGGAAATGGTTAGGAATGACGAGCGAACTAATCAGAGAGAGACTGGATACAACTGAACTGATAAAAAAGCTTACCGGTGTTGATATACATATATGTCCTGTTTGCGGTGCAGCACTGATTCGGGCTGCACCCGATATTTAAAATCGAATATATTTTAAAAAGGCCTCTTAATTGGGGAGGGGGGAGTTATGTTCAAAAGTAGGAAGAAACCAAGAACAACGCATTAGCAATCATGGTGATTTTACAAAAAAGTTGTGATACGGATTGATTTATTATAGAATAAGTCTAGTTGATTTCCCATAAGGGAAAAAGATAAAATACGTGGCAGAAGGTACGCACTCTCGTTCTGAAAATTATCTAAGAGCATTATCTTTATTCACCTTGTCTCCAAAGCCGAAAGCAGGGCGGCGGCATAGATAAAAACCTATCCCGCCGCTCTGCCTTTTACAACTCCATGTCGTGCGCCCTCTTGGGTTGTGTTCTACGGTTTTCCTCGCGCATGATGGTGTCAACACTTTTTCTGATTTGCTCGACTTCCTTAACCTCGTCTTTGAGCGAAACATATTCGCCGTTAAGCCTGTTCCGCTCGGCGTTCCGCTTGGCGCGTTCCGCTTTCCATGTGTTGTAGGGGATTTTGCCGTGACCGTTCAGATGGTCGGTGATGTACTTTTTCGCCGCCGCGAACAAAATATCTCCGGTTTCTTTTCTCGCCTTGTTGCCCTTATGCTTGCGGTAAATATCCGCTTGCTTGATATGCTCGTCCAATACCTTTAGCCGCCGTTCCACGGGTTTCAATTCATCCCGAATATCGAATTGCCGCCCGTACATATCTTTGACTTTTTCCTCTAATCCCGCCATATTCATAATCTGATTTTGTTGCAGGAAATTCAGCATTTTCGCGGCGGCTTTCAGATTGCCGATAGATTTATAGCGGTCTGATTTGCCTGTCTGCTCCCGCCGTGAAAATATACCCTGTATCACATCGGCAAGGGTGGGCGGCTCGGCGTTCCCGGTTTCCTCTTTCAGCCAGTTTTGCAGTTTGACAATCCGCGCTTTGAGTTGCCGTAAACGCTGATTTGTAACCTCGATTTCCCGGTTGAGGTTGCCGCGCTCGGTGGCGATTCCGCGCTTTTCCATCTGAAAAGCCGCCACGCCTAAATGGACGGTAGGGATTTGTTCAATGCCTTGCCGCTCATATGAACGGTGGTCTATCCGCTCGGTGTGGTTTAGATGTGCTAAATATTTATTGGTGGTTTCAGCCCATGCCGCCCGCCATTCCTCGGCTTTGCTCTGCTCGTTCCAGTCGGTAGAAGGTACGGATTTGCATTTGTATGACCGCTTCTTTTTGTCATAGATTTTTTCGCCCTGTGGGTCAAGAATATATTCTTTTTTCTGCTTATCGCCCCATGTTTTTTCTTCGGTAAATGGCCGCATTGTCAACATGATATGGGCGTGAGGGTTGCCACCGCCTGTGTCATGTATGGCAATATCGGCACACATTCCCTGTTCGGTGAAATGCTTTTTTACATACTTGGATCAAGGCAGCCTGTTTTTCCCATTACGGCCTCATAACCGGCACTTTTTGCAGAGGAGCAAAGTGTTTTTATTAATAGGCAGGCACCCATCCGGTTAAAAAAAGCCTCGCCGCAATTTCGCTGAATCAGACTCATCACATCGGAATAATACATCGGCAGAATTGCATCTGCTCCCTCTTCCTGTAAGATATTTTTCCAGCGATCCGTGATCTCTGCAACCGCCGCTTCCCAGGTAATCGGAACAAATTTACCTTCTCCTTTTTCCCCTGTACGCTTCATCGGAGTCAGAATACGATCCGGTGAATGAACAGATTTTTCATAACGCTGCATCTTTTTGCAGATCAAGCCGTTCGTTGTGGGATGCTTTGGATCTCCTTTTACAGAGAAGATCGTCTTTCCATCTGTCTCAGCCAACAATCCGCATGTTGTGGGACAGTCATAGGGACAGATTGTTTTTTCTTTATATACATGTTTCATACTTATAAATCCTCACTGGTATTTTCATTTTGAATAATAGTTTCCGTATCCATTATATTATAAATTTCATTTTCCCGAAACCAAAAAATGAATCCCACAAATTACCTAAGTCCTGTCGGTAACTATCTCCATATCCTCTTGATGACCTTTTCCCATCTTATGCCTTGCTTTCCGATTCTCTGCCGTATCAAAAATAATGGAAAAATCATAATCATCCGGATAAAGCTTTGACGCGGCTGCTTTTAGCTTTAAGCGTTTATGATTGATCAGAACCTTTTCTTTTTTTATTTGTACCAGTATGTTTCCTTTTTTGTCCGCAGGCTCTACAACAATTCCGATTACCTTGTCTGGGTATACTGTTACACTATCTCCTCTTGCAAGAGTATTTTTCGGTTCTTTGGCAGGCTGTTTTTCGGATATTTTCACAACACCGGGCGCATAGATCTTCTCTAATTCATTTTTTGAATCAGTATCCAGATTCAGGTCACGGATCAGGTCTTCATTAATCTCTTTATATGCTTTTTGAGCAGCCATTTTCAACATTGCCTCAGGCATTCCCAGTCTTTTGGCAATATACAGTGCGCAGCTGTCTCCTGATTTGCCGATTTCCAACCGATACAATGGCTTCAGATTTTCTCTGTCAAACGCCATTCTTGCACTCATGATTTCCGCATGCTCAGCAGCATACATCTTGACCTCCGGGTAATGAGTCGTAACCAAAAATAAACATCCGCTCCTGCGCAGCTGCTCCAGTATGGCGATGGCTATCCCCATTCCTTCCGCAGGATCTGTTCCTGCTCCCAGCTCATCTAAAATCACAAGGCTTTCTCTTGTAGCCTTTTGCAGTATTTCCAGCACATTGCTGATATGCGCCGAAAATGTAGAGAGATTGTCTGCCATATCCTGACCGTCACCGATATCACAAAGCACTTGATTATTCATGCAGATATTGGCATACGTACAGGGAAGATGCAGACCCGAGCAAGCCATCAGGCTAAAAAGCCCTGCCGTTTTAATTGCAACTGTCTTTCCGCCGGTATTGGGACCGGTAATAATCATTCCCCGCTTTGCTCCTCCGATTTCAAAATCCAGTGGAACACCTGTCTCTTCCGATAGCATTGGATGTCTTGCTTCTTTCAGACAGAGATATCTGCTGGTATTGATATCCGGCTGTATGGCATCCATATCTGCGCTTAATTTGCCTTTTGCAAAGAGAAAATCCAGTTTCACAAGCGTTTTAAGATTACCCCTGAATTCTTCCTCATGTTCCGCAATCAAGTTCATTAATGTATAAAGAATTCTGCGTTCCTCGCTGTCTTCTTCAATTTTCAATGCTTCATATTTATCCTGAAGTCTTATCACCGCTTCCGGTTCCACAAATAGAGTTGCACCTGTAGCGGACTGCCCGATCAAACTTCCTGCGATTTTCCCTTTGTATTCTTTCTTCACAGGCAGACAGGTTCTCCCATTACGGTTCACAACAAACGTCTCAGCCATATACTTTTTCTGAGACTTCAAAATGGACTCTGCTTTCTCTTTTATTTTTTGTTCCAATGCCTGTAAATCCTTACGAATATTCCTCAATAAGCCGGAAGCATAATCATCCACACGTCCATGGCGGATAGATCGTTCTATCTCGATCCGCATTTCCTCCAGCGGCACTAAATTTTCGTCATAATAAGCCAGGGGATTCTGATAAAGCTTTCCCCTTTCCAAATAGCTCTGCATCCGTTTTACCGCTGCCAGAAATGTACCTATCTGCTCTATTTCTTCCGGCAGCAGCAGTTCTCCCCGAATTGCTTTTTCCAAAAACTGTTCTACATTCTCCATTGCAGGAATAGGCGGCATCCCGAACATGTCAAGCATCTGCCTTGCCTGCGTTGTATCACTTAGATTTTTGCGAAGCTCTGATTCCTTCAAATATGGCTGCAGCTCCTGAATTATATCTTTTGCCCGATCGGAATTTGCATGTTCTATCAGCCGGTTTATTATTTCGTTAAATGCCAGTAATTCAAATGTTTTATTCATTATATCTATTTTCCTTCCTGTTTTTATTTTATCTGCTGAAAACAAAAAATGGAAAACAAAAAACCTATGCAGCATCCACAACAAAACATGCCACATAGATCCTATCAACCACGCTATATGTTCTATCTGTTATGGATTTTGGGTACAAGAAAAACAACCGTTTGACGGGTTTCTCAAATACCATTCATAGATTAGTTATTTTCCATCACAGATACAATTAACAAACAAATTCCTCTCTTTCAACTCTTTATCGTAAATATAGCAGAAATCCTGCGGATAGTCAAGGCACTATCTTGCCGCTGCCGCCATTTTAACAGCAAGGAGGAATTGATAATAACAGCAACAGAACCCACGTTATGCACCAGCGCACCGACAACCGGCGTAAGAATACCTGTCATCGCCAATGCAATGGCTATAAAATTCAAGGTCATTGAAGCCGTAAGATTGATGTTGATCGTTTTCATTGTTCTTTTCGCAAGCCGAATCAAATGAGGTATTTCCTTGATATCATCACCCACCAGCGCGATATCTGCAGCGTCAATAGCGATATCACTGCCGATGCCGCCCATCGCAATGCCAACCTCAGCCGCTTTTAATGCCGGGGCATCGTTTATGCCATCACCTACCATGCAAACCGGTTCGCCGCCTTTTTGGAAGTCGGCAATGGCCGCCATTTTATCTTCCGGAAGACAGTTTGATTTTACATCATCAATTCCCGCCATTTCGGCCATATGGTTTGCGGCCTGCGGGGTATCTCCGGTAAGCAGTACTGTCTTTGTCCCGGTTTCATGAATTTTCTCCACGGTTTTTGCCGCATCCGGACGCAGCGTATCCGATAAGGCAATCATTCCGGCGGCAGCGCCATCAATTGACAGATAGATAAGTGTGCAGCCTTCGTCTTTCATTTGATTTGCAATATCCATGAGTTGTTTTGGCAGTGCTATCCCATTTTCCATCAATAGCATCTCATTGCCGGCATGAATTTTATTGTTCTTAATAGTGGCAGTCACACCGCAACCCGGGATCATTTGAAATTCATCTGGCTTTGCCGGTGTTTTTGTATTTTTTCTTGGTAGTATGAGATAATTGCCTTGCCAAGCGGATGCTCAGAGCGTAGTTCAGCGGTGGCAGCAAGATCAAGCAATTCTTTTTCGCTTATATTAGAGGCGCAGCTTTCTACCTTAATTACAGTTGGCCGGCCAAAAGTAAGTGTTCCTGTTTTATCAAACGCAATCCGTCTTACTTTCGCAAGGCGTTCCAGCGCATCACCCTCCCGAATCAGGATCCCGTATTTTGTTGCATTTCCGATTCCTGCCATAATGGCAGTAGGTGTGGCTAACACCAGCGCACACGGACAAAATACAACCAGAATCGTCACCGAGCGTATGGCTTCACCAGTAATGAGCCAAGTACCGATTGCCGCCGCAAGGGCAATGACTACAATCCACGTAGCCCATCGGTCTGCGGTTCCCACAATCTTTGCCTTACCGGCGTCAGCCGATTCCACAAGCCGGATCATCCGCTGCAGGGAACTGTCTTCACCAACCTTGCGCGCCGTCATTTCAAAGGTCCCGAACTGGTTCACTGTCCCACTGGAAACTTCATCTCCTTCGCCTTTGTCAACAGGCAGTGATTCTCCAGTCATAACAGACTGGTCGATGGAAGTCTGCCCATTTATAATTACACCGTCCACGGCAATGGTTTCTCCCGCCAGTACCCGAAGAGTATCGCCTAACTTCACCTGCTCTGCCGGAATAACACTTTCTGCTCCTGCTCTGACGACTCTTGCGGTTGCCGGCGTCAGGCGGACGAGCTTTTCAATGCCGGATCTCGCCTTTGCAACTGTACGTTCCTCCAGATAAGCACCGATTGTCATAATAAAGGCAACTTCACCGGCGGCAAATATTTCACCGATAATAACCGATGCAATCAGCGCAAGGGACACCAGTACATCGGCCTTTATATCAAATGCCGTAATAAGACCCAAAATCGCCTCCTTGATAATGGGAGTGCCGCAAAGGATAATGGCAATCCATGCCGCATTGACAGGCAAATGCCCAATGTCAAAAAAGCTGATAATCAAAGCAATCAAAGCAATTCCCAAAAATAATAAGGTTCTCTTTTCCTCATTTTTTAAAAACGTAATCATTATTCTTTAATCCTTTCTATACTACTAGGGGTATATGATGTCAATAGAAAAAGGCGATCGTTTGTAAAAATAAGAATTGCTGACGTTTGAACTGGAACATCGCTGCTGGTAACTTAATATCCGATCAAGACATCCTGGAAAAATGCTCTACTGCTTTGGCAAAATCCTCAATCGTCTTATCGGCATCCCCATGCTCTATGCCTTCTCTGACACAGTGGTTCAAATGCCCTTCCAGCACGACCTGTCCGACCTTGTGCAACGCACTTTTCGCCGCATTGATTTGTATCAATACATCCTCACAGGGGATATTCTCATCCACCATTTTATCAATGGCCTTAATCTGTCCCATAATCTTATTCAGCCGTCTGTGTAAATTATCCGCATCCATACACTGTCTCATAGTATCACTCTCTTTCATCGTAATTATACCCTTAGGGGTATGGGGACAGTATATCACATAATCTTATTTACTTCCACTCCAAACTAATAATTTTGCTCCGAATGACATGGATTTCGACCGGATGTGCCGTCAAAAGTTTCCGTGAAGCTGGAGATTTATTCTTCCGAATGGTATAATAAAGCAGTATCTATACGTTATAGAAAATCATAGCGGAAAGGGAGCTTCATCACATGACAGAGCTAAGCGTTGAACAAATCAGAAATTTCAGGCTGCATTCTCATCATTTAGACGCAAACTATCAAAAGACAGATATAGCGAATCTTGTTGGTGCATGCGGGATGCAGAACACTCCGCCCGGTGCGTGGGAAACCGCACTTTACAACCGTGTCCCCGACTGCAGCCTGGCAGAAATGGAACGTCTGCTATATAAAGAAAAATTGCTTTTGCAGGCATGGAGTTTGCGGGGAGCGCCTGTGGTATTCCCCACTTCGGAAAGCGATGTTTTTCTATCCGCACTAATTTCAGAAGAAAGTGAGCCGTGGATTTATACTCTGGGAATTTCTGGAGCTCTTGACTTTTTACAGATGACTTTTGATGAATTATTCGATGTGCTGAAACAAGTTATCCCACAGTTGGATGATACTGTGATTGTTAGTAAAAGCACTTTAGACCAAACATTAGCCGAATGGATGCTGCCGCTGCTGCCTGTCGAAAAACGGGAATTGTGGATCAAACCGTCCATGTATGGAAACCCAGACAAACAAACTGTCGGCGGCGCAGTCGTATCCTTTATGCTTCGTCCATGCGCCTTTAACGGCTTCGTTGTATTTGGTGAACGCAGCGGTATCAGTCCTACTTTTACCTCCTACAAAAACTGGACAGAACACTCTTTGAAAGCCGATGCGGACACATCTAAGAAACTGGTGCGAAAATACCTGCACTGCTATGGACCGGCAACGGTTGATACCTTCGTAAGTTGGTTAGGATGCTCCAAAAAGCAAGGGCAGCGCATATGGGCGGCTGTTTTGGATGAAATGAAACCAGTTATGGTACTTGGGAAAAAAGCCTTTTTCTTATCTGACGATAAAGAACGGCTCTTTTCTCCGGACGCTTCTCAAAGAGAACTGCTGCTTCTCGGAGGCCATGACCCATTTCTTGATCAACGTGACCGGGCGGTTTTGCAGCCAGATAAATCTCTGCAAAAACAGATTTGGAAATTGGTCACTAATCCGGGCGCTGTTTTGTATTGCGGCGAGATTATTGGTATCTGGACAAGTAAAAAAAAGGGCAAGGGGATGGAAATCAAAATGACTTTGTGGAGCAATCCCCATAAAAAACAAAAACTTCATAATCTTGCAGAAGAATACGCCGCATTCCGTCGGCAGAAATTGATGAGTGTTGAGATGTGAATCTATCCTGCATCACAATTCATCAAAAAAGCGGAGCTCAGTAAACATTTTGTATACGGATCCCGGGGACAATGAATCACCTGTGCGGTTCTCCCTTCCTCAACAATCTTTCCTTCATACATGACCACCACTCGATCACAAAAGCTGCTGACCAGTGCCAGATCATGTGAGATAAACAAAAGAGACATCTTTAGCTCTTTCACCAATTTTGCAAGCAATTCGATAATCTGCGCCTGCACTGAGACATCTAAGGCACTGGTAGCTTCGTCACAGATAAGAAGCTGCGGCTGCAGCGCAATTGCTCTTGCAATCGCTGCTCTTTGACATTCTCCGCCGCTGAGCTGTCCCGGCAGGCGCTTCGCATATTCCCCATTTAGCCCAACTTGCTCCAGCAGGCTTACTAGCTGACAATATTTTTCCTGCCTGGACAGGCGTGTAAAATTATCCAAACTTTCGCTGATGTTTTGAAGTATAGTGAGACGCTGATCAAAGGATCCAACCGCATCCTGAAAGACCATCTGGATAGATTGATAACAATTCCGGAGCTTTTTACCTTTATAAAAGGTGATATCTTCTCCTTTTAAGAAAATCGTCCCCGCATCACAGATTTCCAAATGGGTAATTACCCTCGCCAAAGTACTTTTCCCGCATCCGCTCTCACCTACTACTCCGACAATCTCATTATAGCCTACGGACATGCTGACATGATCCAGGGCTTTTACGATAGGCCCATCATAAAACGTTTTTTGTATGTCCCGCACTTCTAATATGGATTTATTCATATACTCTGTCCCTTCCCGTTTCCCGATGGCATAGATACCAATGTCCATCATCTGCCTGTCTGTATTTAGGTGGCATTTCCCTGCATTTCTCATTGCACTTGCTGCAGCGCAAAGCAAAAGCGCAGCCCTTAGTCTTTTCGCCGGGAGCAGGCGGTCTGCCGGACAGACCTTTGGGTATCTCACCATCAAAAACGGGAGTTGCCTTCATCAATGCCTGCGTATAAGGGTGAGCAGTACTTTTCAAAACTGTTCTTTTATCCCCATACTCTACAATTTGTCCGGCATACATAACGGCCACAGTATCCGCCATATAAGAAATCACACCCATATTATGGGTTACAATCAATATGCTGGTTCCAAATTGCTCCCTGAGTGCCAGCATTTCTGTCAAAACTTTTGCCTGCACCGTTACATCCAGCGCACTGGTAGGTTCATCCGCCAGAAGAAGCTCCGGTTCCATAACCATAGATAACGCCAGTACTGCTCTTTGATTCATACCTCCGCTTAATTGAAACGGATACTTCTTTAATAATTGTCCGGCGTGTTTTAACTTCAAGTTTTCAAGCATTTTTATTGCTTTTTTACAAGCTTCTTTTTTGCTTACTTTATGATGAGCACGAATGGTTTCTATAAATTGAGTTTCCAAAGTCCTGGAAGGGTTTAGGGAATCCCGGGGATTTTGAAACACGATTCCCAGACGGTTCCCCCGGATTTTTCGCATCTGTTCTCCGGAACAGGAAGCAATGTTGATGCCATCATATATAATCCTTCCGTTAAAAGTGCATCCTTCTTTATCCAGCATCCGCAAAACAGCATCTAATAAAGTGCTTTTCCCGCAGCCACTTTCCCCTACGATTCCAAGAATCTCTCCTCTATCCATTTGAAATGAAATATCCCGGACAATCTCCTCATCCTGATAGTTCACCTGTAAATTTTCTACCTTGAGTAATGGTTCCATAATCTCTTTCATTGGTATCTTCTATTCACTAATATCTGTATCGACATTGATCTGGTAATAATCCGCAGGATGCACCTTTAATCCGGACACCCCTTTTTTCATGACAAACGCCATATTCAGATATTCCATGAAGCAATATGCGTCCTCCTCCAGAATAATTTGCTGTACCTGTTGTGCCAATTCATATCGCTGCTCCAAATCAATTTCACTTCCCAGTTGGGTAAGCAGCCTGTCCACCTGCTCATTGCTGTATCGTCCGTAGTTTCTTCCGCCCTGCGTCCTTACCACAAAATTCAAATACGACAGCGGGTCTCCGGTAGGCAGTGTAACATAGGCATACGCACTGATATCAAAGTCACCTGCCGCCAATAGTTCGTCACAATTATCTGATACTTCAATGCTCATATCGATTCCCACATCACGGTACTGTGACTGGATCGCATCAGATAATATCGGAAGCTCCGCACGGGATCCATATGTTACCAGACGGAAAGATAATTTTTCTCCATCTTTATCTAAAAATCCATCTCCATCGGTATCTTCATAGCCTTCCTGCTTCAGCAGCTCTTTTGCTCCTTCCACATCAAATTCTGTCGCTTTTAAGCCTTCCCCATAAGGTGAGGATCCGGGAAATGCACCGGTGGCTGGAGTTCCTGATCCATTCAGGATAATGCTTCCGAAGCCGGCCTTATCAATAAGCTTATTCAGCGCTTTTCTTACATTTGCATTGCTTAAATGCTTATTATCAAAATTATAATATAGCTTAAACACCCGAGAGGTAGCCGTACCGGAAATCTTATAATTGTCATCTTCCTCAAAAAGAGCCTGGTTTGAATAAGGGATCCCTTCTGCTGCATCTACTTCCTGCGACTGCAGTGCCATCGTCAGAGTATCACCGTCTGTCACCTCCTTAATCACAACCTTGTCAAGCTTAGGGGCCCCATCCCAATAGGAACTATTGGGTATTAAAACGACTTGTCTCCCCTCCTCTAAAGTTTCTACCATATACGGACCGGTTCCCATCGGGTGCACTGACATATCCGTATCAGATGCAGTGTCGATAATACAAGCATAAGGGTCACACAGACTATTAATTAATGTTGGATTTACTGCCGTCGTCTTAATGGTAAGCATCTGCCCGTCTGCTTCCATGGAATCAATCATCAAATCTGTGGGGGCACGGTCATTCATCTGCACCGTACGTTCCAGACAGGCCTTTACCGCAGCGGCATCCATTGGATTTCCGCTCTGAAACGTAACGCCATCACGAATCGTGATGATCCAGGTAAGTTTATCTTCCTCCAATTGATAATCGGTCGCCAGCCATGGCTGCGGCTCTAACGTATCATCCAGTTTAAACAAGGTTTCTCCCACACCATAACGGATAGTATACCATCCCTGATATCCATCTGCCGGGTTCACCGTCTGAGCTCCCTGCGTGGAGCCAAAGACAAGCTTCTTCTCCCCGGATGGTTCTGCCTGTACATCATCACTCCCGGTCGAACTTTTACAGCCGCTTACTGCAGTTGCTGCCACACACATTGTTAACACAAAAATCAACATTTTTATTTTCATATTCATAGATCTTCCCCTCATTTTCTAATATCATTTTTCTGATTCGGATCCAATACATCCCGGATACTGTCCCCAAGCAGATTAAACAGCATAACTACTGCTAAAATTGTTAAGCCGGGATACAAAATTATCCAAGGTGCCTGTTGTAAAAGGCTTCTCCCTTCATTCATCATAACGCCCCACTCCGCCTTAGGCGGCTGCGCTCCTAAGCCCAAAAAAGATAATCCCGCCAATTCCAATATGGTGCCTCCAATTGCCAGGCTGGCTGTTACAATCAAAACACGGACTACGTGGGGAAGGATGTGCCGGATGATAATTCTGATATCGCTGCTGCCGCTTAACCGTGCCGATTGAATAAAAGCATCTTCCCGCATTGCCAAAACCTGACTCCTTGATAATCTGGCATATTGTGTCCAATTCGTAAAAGAAAGAGCAAGTACTGCATTGGTTATCCCCGCCCCTAAGATACCGGCCACCGCTATTGCAAGCACGATCCCCGGAAATGCCAATATCACATCAACAATACGCATGATGATGGAGTCAAGACGGCCGCCAAAATATCCGCAGAGAACGCCTGCAAGCGTTCCAAATAAAAAGGTTGCCCCCACAATAATCAGTGACGAATAAATAGTAGCAGGAGCCCCAGCCATGATTCTGGACAAAACGCAGCGTCCCAATTGGTCTGTCCCAAATGGGAATTGCGCATTTGGCGGCTGTTTCGCATTTTCTAACTGTACCCGGTAAGGATCATTGGGTGTACTATATGGAGCAATACATGCAAAAGCACATAACGCAATGGTTAACAGCAGAAAGACCCGCATGCTGTTTTTTATTTTCCTCATTCTACTCATTTTTTCCTTTCCATCGGATGCGGGGATCTAAAAATTGGTAAGAGATATCTGCCAGCAGGTTAATCACTGTAAAAATAATGGCCATCCATGCCACAAAACCCTGAATCACAGGATAATCCCTGGCTGATATGGCGTCCATGACCATATTCCCCAATCCAGGGATAACAAAAATACGTTCAACAATAGCTGTCCCTCCCAAAAGAGAGCCTGCGGATAATACCATCAGCGTGATAATCGTAAGCATGGCATTTTTTAAAACATTGGCGCAGACAATCACACTTTCCTTCACCCCTCTGGAACGCGCTCCCTTTACATATCCTTTATTCAATTCTTCCAGTACGGCAGCACGAATCTGTCGGATATATTTACAAATCATAGCAACCGACAGGGTAGCTACAGGTAAGATCATCCCTTTTGCGGATTCCGCCCCCAATACCGGAAGCCACTTAAGCTTCAAAGAAAAAAAGTAAATCAGCAAAAGGGACAGAAAAAATCCCGGAATAGACACTCCTGCAAAACTGGTAATTCTAATAAAATAATCAGTAAATTTATTTTGCTTAACCGCAGATAAAACTCCTAACGGAATTGCAAATATCAATGTCATAAGGCAAGAATAAAAAGCAAGCTTCAGAGTAACCGGTAATGCTGCCACAATCATATCCAAAACTGTCTGTCCTAAAACATACGATTCACCCAGATCACCTTTGCAGAAGTTCAAAAGCCAGGTAAGATACTGAGTTAAAAAAGGTTTATCAAGTCCCATTCTAATCTGCATCTTTTCCAACACTTCCGGTGAAGTCGGCACTCCCTGTGCAATGAGCATCATTTCCGCAGGATCATTGGGTGACAGATACATCAATCCAAAAGTAATAAAAGACACTCCCAGAAGAATCGGAATCACCTGCAGCAGCCGTTTTCCTATGTACTTTTTAATGCCGCTTCTCTCCCTTCTTTTGTGCACACATTAAAAAGAGCGGTGTAGCCGTATAATGTATTTTATCTATTTCGGTCCAGACTCTTTTACCAACTGTTTCATCAATACTAATGATTTCCATCCCTATTTGCTTTATGATTTTCTCATCCCAGGCAGGACGGGATTCTCTGGAAAGCGGCAGCTTCTTTGCAAGTTCTTCCAGAAACAAGACTTTTTCTTCTCCCAATTGATTAAGCTGTTCTTCCGGAAATTTCTCTTGCAGCTGTCTGTGTGCTTCTTCACGCCGCTCTTTTTGCTTTTTATCAAACAAATGCAGATACCAGTTCGCATCAAAATACACCATCTGCCCATCTATTGCCAGCACACGTTTCCACTCCTGCATAGCCTGGACAGGATATTCCAGATTCCACAAAACATTCCGGGATATTACCAGATCAAAGCTTTCTTTATCAAAGGGCAGCGAATCTCCATTATGCAGAACAAATTTCACATTCGCACCATATGCTTTGGCATTTTCTTTGGCACAATTTAACATCTCGTTTGTTACATCTACCGCCGTTACCTGATGTCCTGCCAATGCAAGATTGATAGCGAAAAATCCAGGTCCGGTTCCAATGTCCAGAATACGCAGGGTCTTTTTTTTAGGAGCATGTTCCAGAATCAGATCTCTCCATGCATCTCTTTTCCAGCTATTCATCTCTTCCAGATTCTGCTGAGAATATGTTACGGAGCGTTCTTCCCAATAAGACTGCAGTCCTTCTAATACTTTCATAAGTGATTATCATCCTTTCTATCCTTGTGAGCAGATACCATAAACAGTGTCATTGCTCCGTACAATAATTGTCTGTAGTATATTAGCATCTTACTATTTTGCCCGCAAGCCACCAGGGGGGTTATTTTTTATATCACAGGCTGGATAAAAATGTATGGGCGATTTTGCGTTGTCAACAAGCCATAAGCATTGTATAATGAGAAAAATATCGAGAGCTGCTTTCTGGGAGTTAGTAAAATTCAGATATCCAACGCATCAGATTAGCTTCCATACAGCGAGGGCTCTGGATACCATTCGCTTTGAAAGGAGCTACAAAACAAATGTCTAAAAAAATAATAGCAACCTTTTTTTACATGCAGTCTAATCGAACATATCGGACGCCAGATGAAACTGAAAAGAAGCAAAGTCGTAAAACAATTTGAGTTCTCCACACTAGAACATATATATAATTATTCAGATGTACTCCACTTGTGAATATGCGGTTCCGGATTATTGGACGATTGGAGAGGTCTATGAACGGCTTATTGAAGACATTTCGGAAGAGGATACTGTAGCTAGCTGCATTATATGAAGTATACCTATCGTGGATAGATAGGTTTCTTAGTAATTACAATCTCCCGATTTATCATCAACCGAGAGAATATATTAAAGCATGTTATTCGGCGGGGAAAATACTTTAGGTTTAACTATGAGTTAAAAGCACCGCCGTAAAAGCAATACTATAATAAAGGGAGATACTACCAAATGAGTATAAAAAAATTTAAAACCGTATTATTGCAGAATGGCAGCATGGACGCCGGGTATATAGAAATTCCTTTTGATGTTGAAAAGGAATACGGTGCGAAACGAGTAAAGGTAAAAGCCTTATTAAATGGCATGGAATATCGGGGATCTTTAGTGCGAATGCAGACAACTTGTCATATTCTGGGAATTCCAAAAGCTATCCGCAGCAAAATGGGAGCTGCTTTTGGCGATATGATACATGTTGAACTGGAAAAGGATGAGAAAGAAAGGGTTATTGTATTGCCGGATGACTTAAAACAGCAGCTGAATCCAAGGACCTTATCGGCTTTCCAAAATTTATCTTATTCCAAACAAAAAGAATATGTATTGTCAATTGAAAATGCCAAGCAAGAAAGTACCCGTGCGAAACGTATTGCGGCGGTAGTTGCGGATATGAAAAAAATAATAGTCTTTGAAATCAAATTTGGGACGTGTACCTTCTAGAAGGTACACGTCCCAAGCCAAAAGTGACCTGTCCCTAAATTAAAATTAATCCATATGCGAACCACCATTAATGTCGATTTCTTCTCCGGTAATATAGCTGGCTTCTCTGGAAGCCAAAAATAAAATCGTAGCAGCAATCTCTTCGGTTTCACCCGGTCGTCCCATAGGGATACCATCAATTATCTTATCAGCTTCTTCCTTAGGCAGGGATTTCCAAATCTCTGTGTTGATCAGCCCCGGGCAGACGCTATTAACTGTAATTCCTTCTGCCGAAATTTCTCTGGACAAGTTCTTGGAAAATGCCAATACAGCTGCTTTCGATGCAGAATAGTGTGCACCTCCAAATATTCCTCCTCCCCGCTTTCCAGATACTGATGATAAATTTACAATCCGGCCATAACCGGCTTTTCGCATTGGCTTCATACAGCTTTGGGTGCAGAGAATCAGACCGTAGACATTTACTTCAAAAATTTTTTTGATATCTTCCAAAGTCATATCTTCAACTGTTACTTTCTGGGAAATTCCGGCATTATTAACCAGTACATCCAGCCTTCCCCATTTTTCCAATATATCATCTACCATCTTGTTCACTGATGCCTTATCTGTAATATTTGCGGCGATTCCCATAGCCGTACCGCCTTCTGCTTCAATCTCTGAAACTGTCTCACGGATACCCTCTTCATTGATATCGGCAATAACAACTTTCCCTCCTTGTTTGGCGAATGCCCTTGCGATAGCTCTGCCGATTCCTTTTTTCGATCCACTTCCTGTAACAACAATCACCTGATCGTTAAATGTAAACATTCCAATACCTCCAATATAATATTATAATACGTATGATGTTACTGTGTATGACAAGAACACATCTCAAGGGCTGTTTCTACAATATGGTCACCCGTAATTCCATTGATTTCTAATAGTCGTTCGTAAGGTGCGGACTGTCCGAATTGATCCTGTACACCGATTCGTTTTACCTGTCCTTTTCCCATATCAGAAGCCACTTCGCAAACCGCACTTCCCAGACCGTTTATAATATTATGATCTTCCACAGTAATGATGGAACCGATTTCCTCCACACATTTCCTTACGGCCTCTTCATCCAGTGGTTTTATCGTATGCATATCCAGCAGTCTTACCTGCAGCCCTTTTCTTTTCAATATGTCTGAAGCTTCTTTGGCAATATTTACAGTATCTCCATTTGCAATGATTGCAATATCCTTTCCATCCTGCATCATATGCGCCTTGCCGATTTCAAATTCCATATCATCATTATAAATTACGGGAACCGCATCTCTTGTAAAACGAAGATAACAGGGACCATACATGTCGGCGGCAGCGGCAACGAGTTTTTTAGCCGAATAATAATCTGCAGGCATAATAACTGTCATATTAGGAAACGTGCGAAGCACTCCCATATCCTCGATGCACTGATGGCTTGCCCCGTCATTTGCCGGTGTCAAACCGCCATGTGAACACGCAATTTTTACATTTAAATTCGGATAGCAGATTTCCTGGCGGATCATCTCACACATCCTCAAAGAGCCAAACACTGCATAAGTAACTACAAAAGGTATTTTCCCACACGTGGCCATCCCCGCAGCCATTCCTGCCGCACTTTGCTCTGCAATTCCCACATTTACATGCTGTCCGGGAAATTGATTGGCAAAGTCTGTGGTTTTGCACGATTTTCCGATATCTGCATCTATCACATAAATATTCTTGCTTTTTTCACCTTGCGTAATAATCTCTTCACCAAAGGCATCACGGGTTGCTTTTTTTTTCCAAAAATTCTCGTTCATCACACAACTCCTCCTTCAAGCTCAGCCATTGCCTGCTCATATTCTTCCTGATTAGGAGCCGCACCATGCCACTTACACTCATTTTCCATATAAGAAACTCCTTTTCCTTTTATCGTATGGGCATAGATGCATTTTGGCTTCCCGTTTTTCGCTTCCCGGATGACATCCAGCGTATCAACGATTTGCTCCATATCATTTCCATCAATTTCATATACCTCAAAGCCAAAAGCTTCGAATTTCTTGCCTAAGTCCAGATTCGGCATAACTTCATCACAAGTACCGTCAATCTGCAGATTATTATAATCCACAAATGCAATGACATTATCTAACTGATATTTATTTGCAATCTGTGCAGCTTCCCATATCTCTCCTTCCTGGCATTCACCATCACCTAGTACTACAAATACCCGGTAATCCTTCCCGTCATTTTTACCGGCTAATGCTATTCCGACTCCGCATGCGAATCCCTGTCCTAACGACCCGGTAGAAATATCAATCCCAGGGCATTTTTTCATATCCGGATGTCCCTGTAAAATAGAACCCTCCTTCCGAAGCGTATCAAGCACATCCAAATCAAAATAGCCAAGAGATGCCAGTGCAGAATATTGAATCGGACACACATGCCCCTTTGATAGGACAAATCGGTCTCTGTCCGCCCATTTCGGATTTTTCGGATTAATATTCATTTCCCGGAAATATAGTGCGGTAACAAAATCCGCCACCGAAAGAGAGCCTCCCGGATGTCCAGACTGTGCCTTATATATCATTGTAATCGTTTTTTTTCGCAAATCCCGGGCGATATCCTTTAACTCAGCAACACTTGCGTTTTTCATAATACAGCAATCTCCTCTCCATTTTTATTTTAAGCAATAACAACTACCCTATAAACAGCAGTGCAAGCTGAGGTATGTATGTAACCAGCAGCAGTACAACAATCGCCACAAGTATAAACGGAATTATACCTTTGGATATTGTCTTTAAATCAATATCCGCAATTCCGCAGGCCACATAAAGATTCATTCCTACTGGCGGTGTCATTAAACCGATAGCAAGGTTGACGATCATAACCGTACCCAGATGGATCATATTGATTCCAAGCGCCTCTGCAACAGGCACAAATAGAGGTGTAAAGATAAAAAGAGCGGAAGTGGAATCCAGAAAACAACCGGCTATCAGCAATACGACATTTACTATAATGAAGAAGATAATTGTATTCCCACCTGCAATCTCAGTAAGCCCCGAACTGATTGCCACATCGATCCTTGCACGGGTCAGTACATATGCAAACAGACTGGCTGCAGCCGTTATAAACATAACCGTTGCCGTTGTTGACGTTGAATCAATTAAAATCTGATACAACTCCTTGAATCGGATCGTCTTATATATAAACACGCCTACAAAAATACCATATACTGCAGACACTGCTGCTGCTTCTGTCGGTGTGAATATTCCGCCGTAAATACCACCTAAGATAATCACCGGCATCATAAGACCCCAAAATGCATCCTTAAATGCTTTGAATCTCGTCTTGCCGTCTGATCTCGGCAATACCTTCAGATCCGTTTTTCTTCCTATCCAAAGAGCAACCAGAATCAGGGCAAGCCCCATCAATAAACCGGGTAATACACCGGAAATAAATAAATCACCAATTGACGTATCAGCAATTGAGCCATAGACAACAAACGTAATTGACGGCGGGATAATAACACCAATTGCTCCCCCCGCTGCCATTAAAGCCGCAGAAAATGCAGGACTATAGCCGGCTTTTATCATAGCCGGTATCAGTATTAACCCTAGTGCAGCTACTGTAGCAGGTCCGGAGCCTGAGATAGCAGCGAAAAAGCAGGAAACCAGAATACACACGATTGCAAGACCGCCTCTGATATGTCCGACACAAGCTTCCGCTAAATCAATAAGCTTCTTAGAAATTCCTGCTTTCTCCATGATATTACCGCCAAGGATAAAAAATGGGATCGCCAGAAGCACAAACTTACTAGTTGATGCTGAGACAATACGGGGCAGTGCCGCCAATACAGCATCAACCGGTTTCCCTGCTCCCACAACCAGCATTGTAAAAATACTGGAACACCCAAGACATATGGCAATTGGTGTCCCAATCAGCAGCAACACTGCAAAGGATATAAATAAAACAGCTATTTCCATTTTTCACACCGCCTTTCTCTTACATTCTGTAATCAGCAGCTGCACAAATCGTATTGTAACAAAAAAAGTCCCAAATGGTACAAAAGAGCCAAAAATCCATTCCGGCCACTGCATACCGGCTGTTACCTGCTGATATTGTATCTGACTGATCACCATAAGCATTCCATGGTAAAATAAAAGCACACAGAACGCAACTGCAAATAAATATCCAATAATCTTGAAAATCCGGTTTATACCCGGTTTTACCAAATCACCCAAAAGGGTAAATCCCAAATGTGCGCTCCGTTTTGCTGCAATTGCGGATCCTAACAGTGATAATAAGACAAATAGATATGTAGTAATTTCTTCGGAAAAAGAAAAGGAAGCACTAAATACATATCTGGAGATAACATTCGCAAAGGTCAGTATTGTCATAATTGCAAGACATATTGCACAAATATATTCTTCAATATTGTCCACTATTTTTTTCATACTCTACATCTCCTACTCATTCAATCCAAAAGCTTTACTCGCTTCCGGACCATATTTTTCCTTTAAATATTTCTGAAGATCAGCTACAGTTTCTTTGAAAGGTTCCAGTTCTCTCTGGGATAATTCGATAACTTCCATACCTTCCTCGCAAAATTTTACTTTTAGCTCCTCCTCTTCATCTTCTACCAGATCACGTCCCCATTCACAGGCCTCTAATGTCTTTTCCCTTAATAATTCCTGGGTTTGAGGGCTGAAGCTATCGAAAATCTCTGAACTTACAACAAACAAATAATTCTCATAGGTATAATTCCATGCCGTCATATACTCCTGTACCTCATATACCTTTGCTGAGTTGGTTACACTAAATCCATTTTCCTGCCCATCAATCGTTCCCTGTTGGATTGCCGTAAATGCTTCACTCCAGCTCATGGCTACCGGATCCGCACCAAAAGCTTCAAAAGTTTTCATATATACCTCTCCGCCAGGAACCCGTATTTTTAATCCTTCAACATCCTCCGGTGTCTTGACTGGGCGTACATTATTGGACAGTTGGCGAAATCCGTTATGAGCCGATCCCAGATAAGTGAGTCCCTGTTCTGCCAGAATTCTCTCATAATAGGCTCCTCCCGTCGTGTCAATGGTTTCTCTTGCATCTCGGTAATCCTCAAATGTCCAGGGAATCGTACCCACCAGCAAACGTTCATCCAATACTGACAAGGTACTGGAAGCATAAGCAGCCATATCCACCGCTCCAACTGCCGCCATTTCAATCCCTTTTGTCGCATTTCCGCCGGCCAGCTGGTCATTCGGAAAAACCGAAATCATAATATTCCCCCCAGATTCTTCTTTTACCAATTCTGCCAGCTTGTTAGCTACTTTCGTATCCGTTGCAATATCCGTTCCATTCACTGCCATTGCCAGATCAAGTTTTTCATACTCTGTCTGATTCATCGATGTGTTTTCTTTAGAGCCTCCATCGGATTTGCCGCAACCGGATATTGCTAACACCACTGCAACGCCAATGCTTACAATCTTACCCTTTGTGTTCATCATATCCTCCTCTCTTTAACATACGTATAACATATGATGTTTAGATTTGTTTTAGTATATATTAAATGTATCTCTTCGTCAATACACTATTTGACTAAATAGCCATCAAGTATTTTGTACCTATTGCACAATGTTTTCTTTTTATTTGTTAATTTATCACTATATTTTATACATCGCTTTTTATGATTCCATTTTATTATAGTAAAATCAACAAACTATTTCTTTTCTTCGTATTATCTGCACACTGAAATTTTATCTGCTTATTACCGGCACCACCGATAAGTAACAAAAATTCAAGAGAAATTCTTGACAATATTCTATTACATATTTATATTATAATATATGATGTTGAAAAGATACGAGGATGTTATGAATAAAAAATCAAATTATTTTGAGAAAATTAATAAATCTTCCGTTGTACAGCAAGTAATTGATTCTTTAACAAAAGCTATGATAGACAAGGAATTGCGACCGGGAGATAAAATTCCAACTGAACTTGAATTGTCGGAGGCTTTAGGAGTCGGTCGCTTATCCATAAGAGAAGCCATTAAGGTTTTAGTATATTTTGGAGTATTAGAAATACGTCGTCCGGAAGGAACATTTGTATGCGAAGGTTTTTCGGAAGCAATGATTGATCCCATGATATACGGTATTATTTTAGATACTGATGATTCTTATACCCATCTAGCAGAACTGCGGCAGATGATAGAAGTAGGGGTAATAAAGCTGGCTATTAAAAAAAGTACAGAAAAAAGTCTGCAGATCCTAATGGACAAGTATAAAGATTTTGAAAATGTTTTAGCCTGTGACCCTGTTAGTGTACAGGCTGTTTTCGATGTGGATAATGAATTTCATCAAATCGTATCACAAATGGGGGGAAATCCATTGATTGAAAAAATCAACTCTCTGGTACGTGTTCTTACCCACTCTTTACGCTATAATACTGTCGAAAACATGATTTCGCTTAAAAAAACAAATGAATTATTAGCCGCTCATAAAGCTATCTGTGATATTATAGTCAATAAGGATACGAACAATATAGATACTGTTATTGAACATGGGTATTTTTATGGCTATATCGATGTCTCATAAAACAGATTGGTTCTGTCTTTCTTTCCAGTTCCAGAAAGGATGCATCATCCGCATTTCTTTTGCACAAATTTGGGACAGGTCGCTTTTAATTTGGGACGTGTACCTTCTAGAAGGTACACGTCCCAAATCAATTAATCGTAGAAATATCTTCCATATTTTTTTAGTTCGTCACCCATAATTTTTTTATTTTTCATATTAAAGGTGCCCGGATTCGCAAAGAATCCACCGCCTTTCCCTAACAAGTCAACTTTTTTGCGGGCAAAGGCACGCAAGTCCTTTTCAGCGGCATTCTCCGCACCTGTCCATAATTCGTCCATCCCGCCGTTTAACACAAGTCTGTCTCCATATTCCCGCTTAATCCATGCCAAGTCGTTTACCGATTGTGCGGGGTTCCACATATCCATACCCAGCTCAACCATATATGGAATATAAAGTTCAACACGACCATCGGAATGCATATTGAAATACGCACCGCCATCATGTGCTGCATCGACAATTTTTTTCATATTAGGTACAAACAGCCGCTTGAATATGTCGATAGGAATAAATCCATTCTGGTTAAATCCCCAATCATCATGGAAGCAGATCATATCGACTTTATAATGTGTGGTTAGTTTTTTAATTAATTTTACTTTATAGTCTGTAAACGCTTCAAAAAATTCGGCAACCAATTCCTCCTCTTCCATCATGACATACATCGCATTTTCCATACCCAGAAATGCATCCAGCCTTTCAAGCAGTCCAATCGACAGCCACCAGTCGGACATGCGGTTGGGATCATAGTATTTCTCCATTCCATGTGCACTTTCTTCCCAATCGATTGCCTCCAGATCGGGGAAAACCACATTGTCTTTCCAGTCTTTGAGCGAACTCATTATTTCGCTGCCCGGTTTTACCATGGTTGCCCCAATACTTGGCTCAAATGTCCAGAGCGCACCGAACCAGTCCTTCCCGGTTTTGTTATCCGGGGAACGTTCTACAATCACATCGGGCGCTAATGTTATCGTATCTCCATACACAGGCAGATACCTGGGGACTTTGTGTTCCAGCAACAGCTTCATATTTTCTTTGGGTGTAATTGGAAGCGTTTCGTCAAATGGCACAGGTCCAATAGGTGCCTTTGCCAGCATTTCTCCGACTTCCGGTCCTGAAATGGCAGTAATCATATCGACCATAATAGGGGTCATTGAATTATAGATTCTTTCACTCATTTTAAAACCTCCTTTTTTCAGCCAAAGTGCGCTGTACCTCCTGCAGTTTCTCGTTATTTAAATTATAAAACAATAATGCGATAAAGGATATTGCCAAAGTTGCTATTGGCATCGCCAGACAAATGAAATTGATGCCTTTTACAACTTCCAAACTGGGGTCAGTCCCTGCCTGAAACCCAATCAGCGCAAGACCGAAACCGGATATCGCTGTGCTGAAAATAGCTGTTACCTTTATCGATAACTGATATACGGAGAAATATAACGCACGGGCATTTTTCCCATATTTCACCTCACCATAATCAACTACATCCACATACATTGCGGTAGTGACCGTTGCACCAAAGGCATACCCCACAAATCCGATAACTAAAGCTCCAATCATCAGATATGTATTGGATTTCAAGAAATTTGCCGCAACAAAGCTTACACCGATTATTACCATGCCAAGAGCATAAGTATCTCGTTTGGAGAGTTTTTTCGTAATGAAAGGAACAAGCGTTGCCCCCACAAATGTTGAAATAGCTGTTGTACCAAACAGCATGGCAGTTGCATTTGGATCTTTTGCCACATATATAAAGAAATAGGGAAACATAGTAAGCGCCAGCAAATATGCCAGAAAGCGCATTACGTCCGCTATAAACAACGCAATCAGCGGTCTGTTGGTGAAGACGATTTTGAAGGTTTCCGCAAACGTAAACGAGTCTTCTTTTTTCATATTTGAGACAGGCTTTTCCTGCTTTTCTCCGTCTTTGGACGTAACGAACAGCATCACATACCCAATAACTAAAATCCCTCCCACAATCAAGGCCGTAACAAAGAAACCTTTTTGCTTTGGCACCTCTCCCCCACTAAACAGGGTAATGATAGGGAGCAATGCATATCCGGCAATAATACTGCCGATCGCTCCACCCTGGTTGCGCAGGCTGGATAATGAAATACGTTCCTTCGGATTTGTTGTTAAAGTAGAATTCATGGATGTAAAAGCCGTGTAGATGATATTGGACGCTGCGCAGAAAGCCGCATAAAACAAGCAGCAAATAATCGCCTTGATGTTTGCATTACCAGCTTCGGGGTTCCAGTTAAGAAATAAAAATGAGTGAAAAATAAAAAGAAGTACTGCTCCAATTACCAGCCATGGACGGTTTTTCCCCGCATGCATATTACTCTTATCAATCATAGCACCAACAAGCGGTGCACTAATCGCATCAAGTATACGCCCAAAGAACAGAATAGAGCCAGCTGCGGCTACGGAGAAAAATACAGAATCTGTCAAAAATAGCAAGAAGTACGAATTGGTCAATGCAACCATCAGTTTAAAAGTAGTATCGGCAAAAGCATATGAGCCCTTAAGCGGCCAGCTTAACTTAAGCTTGGTGTCAGCAGATGCTGTTTTACTATGTGCAGTCATAGATAATACCTCCTCTCTTTCTAGTCTTTGTCCATTATTAGATTTTTTACTCATATCCTCCTTTCGGTTTCAAATTTACAATTGTTATTCAAATTCACCAAAAAATTATATTAATTTGGATTTTTATTATAAGAATATCATAACAAAGATAGCTTGAAGAGTCAATAGAATTTTGGATTTTTTAATTAAAAATCTAAAATTTGAAGTATCAAAGAAAAAGATGCAATGTTTCTGTATTTATATATTCTAACAATTTATCAGCTTTTTTAATATTGTCATTAATGACATCAAAATCAACCCTTGCGAGCCGCAGGGCAATTGTGCCTGTAAAATATAGGAGTTCTTTGCTAATCCCCGATGTATGTGTCTTTAAGTATTTGGCAATCAGTTCCTTATGTCCGCCATATTGTACATCAATATAACACTTAAATTCCTCTACTAAAATATCCAGGTCAAATTCATCGATACAATCAAGCAGCTTAAAATCTATTCTCTGCTTCATATTTTTAATGCCTTCCCTGTTTTGCTGATAAATTTGGAAAGCGCGCAGGTTATTAAAGTCACTGTATATATGAGAATACACAATCTGCATATATATCAACAGCCTCTGAAGAGCATTTTCAATCTGCTGCCCTGCTTGTAACTCAATTGTGTCCATGACAGAATTGAAATAGTCCTCATGAGCCTGTATAAGTAATTCATCTTTTTTATAATGATACGTTACCAAACTTAAAGGCACAGAAGCATTCTCAGCAATTGTACTTAATGAAGTTTCCTTGTATCCATTATAATAAAAAAGTTCTTTAGCAACTTTATATATAGAATTTTTCGTCTCAATTCCTCTTTTATAAGTAGCCACATCTCAACTCCAATTAAAATTTTTTATAAAAATAAAATGCTGAGCAATTTAAATAAAAAATCAATGATTTCCTACTCAAATTGCTCTGCATTGACTTAGCGAGACAATATCTTAAAATGCTTTCAACCAACTCTCAGCTTAAACTTCTGAATCTCTTTTTCACTGGCTACCTTTTCGATCTCGGCTCCTAAACATCTTAGCTTTAACTCAAAATTTTCATAACCGCGCTGAATATATACAATATCATCTACAATTGTAACTCCGTCCGCAGCAAGCCCGGCAATAACAAGTGCCGCTCCTGCACGAAGATCCGGTGCACTCACTCTGGCTCCCGCAAGGTCGTCTACACCATCAATAATTGCAGTATTTCCTTCTATCTTAATATCTGCTCCCATACGGGATAACTCGGCCGCATATTTAAAGCGGTTTTCAAAAATACTTTCCGTAACGATACTGGTACCTTCCGCCAGCGCAAGAGCAACTGATATCTGCGGCTGCATATCCGTTGGATAGCCCGGATACGGCAAGGTTTTTACATGTGTACGTTTTAATTTTTTAGATGCAACAACGCGTACCGCATCATCAAATTCTTCTACTTCACAGCCAATTTCCACCAGCTTTGCAGTAGTCGCCTCCAAATGCTTGGGAATTACATTTTTCACCATCACATCGCCTTTTGTGGCTGCGGCTGCAAACATAAAGGTTCCTGCCTCAATCTGATCCGGAATAATCGAATAGCTGGTGCTGTGAAGACATTCCACCCCTTTAATACGAATTACATCCGTACCGGCTCCCTTAATATTTGCTCCCATGCTGTTTAAGAAGTTCGCAACGTCAACTACATGAGGCTCTTTTGCGGCATTTTCAATGGTCGTATTACCCGCCGCCATGGCTGCTGCCATCATAATATTAATCGTAGCTCCTACGGAAACAATATCCAGATAGATTTCATTTCCTGTCAGCTGCTCCGCTTTTGCCACAATTGCACCGTGCATAATGTCCACGGATGCCCCTAACGCACGAAAGCCTTTCAAATGCTGATCAATCGGTCTGCTTCCGATATTACATCCTCCGGGAAGCGGCACCTCTGCCGTCTTATATTTTCCTAATAACGCTCCCAGTAAATAATAGGAAGCCCGGATCTTTTTAATATATTCATAATCTACACTGACTGCACCAATCGTGGAACCATTGATTTTTACTGTCCCGGCATCCAGCCGCTGCACTGTTCCGCCGATTTTTTCAATTGCTTCCAATAGTACATGAATATCTCTTACATTTGGTAAATTTTCAATACATACTGTTTCATCTGTCATAATTGCTGCAGCAAGGATTGCTAAAGCCGCATTTTTTGCTCCGCCTATCTCCACTTCACCCACCAGTGGAATACCGCCCTTAATAACGTATTGTTCCATAAACGCACCTCAATATATTTTACTTATACTCCTGCCAACTCATAACGTCAATTCATAGAAGTATAACTTGTCTCTTAATTATTATTTTATGATATGTAACATATTATAACATATTTAGAGATTTGTAAATAATAATTAATCTTTTCTTGAATTTTCGTTCATATTAGCTTCACATTTTCCAGTTACTTTGAAAGACCATTTAAAATTATCTGCAAAACATCTTCAATGCCCATATCTTTTTCATCAATTACTAAATTTGCATATTTTTCATAAAGTGGCTCTCGCTCCCCAAATAGCCCTTTTAAATCCTGTCTGTCTTTTAAAACCACACCTCTCCCTTTTAGATTTCCTAATCGCTTCTCCAATACTTCATAGGATAGTTTTAAATAAATCAAAGTACCCGTTTTCTTTAAATGTTCCATTGCTTCTTTACAATATACGACGCTTCCTCCTGTGGCAATCACCGTATGATCTGTCTCAATTCCGGCATTGACCCGGTTCTCTATTTCCAGGAATCTTTCCATCCCTTCTTCCTCAATAATCTCTGAAAGAAGTCTTTTTTCCTGCTGCTGAATGAGTAAATCCGCATCGATAAATTGATAGCCCAGAACCTTTGCAAGAATCACGCCAATGGTACTCTTGCCCGCTCCCGGCATTCCAATCAGAACAATGTTATTCATATTAAAATTCCTTTTTTCTAATGCATTTGTTCTTCACATTTTACCATAGGTGCCATTAATAGGCAAATAAAATATTTTATCGGTTATATTGAAGCGTACTCATAAAAACAGGGATCAGCTGCTTCTTTCTTGAGACAACACCCGGTAATTGGTATACCCCATTTTCTTTTTTCACCCGGAAAGAATCTTCTACCAACCGGTCACTGTTTTCTCCGTAACACAGCAGTTCTGACGATCCTTCCATGATATTCGTCAGTAAGAAAAATACCATCGACATGCCATTTTTACCGCATTCATTTTTCAGAAACGGGATCAAACGTGTCCGTATCTCTTTTAATTCATCTACATTCATAGAACTAATCTGCCCTACCCCAAATGTTTCTTCTTCTACAGTAAATTTCTTGAAATCCTGATAAAAAATCTCTTCCGGAGATTTTCCCTTTAAGTGACTTCCTGCCCGGAACATTTCCCCGGCAAATTTTTCAATTTCAATACCGGCAATTAATGCCAGCGCTCCGGCCGCCATCTTATCAACCGTTGTACATGTCGGCGAGCGGAACATCAGCGTATCGGAAATAATTGCGGAACACAGCAATCCAGCCATATAGGGTTCCATCTCTATTCCTTTTTCCATATAGATCTGATACATAATAGTAGCTGTGGATCCAACCGGCCGGTTGAGGAAAAAAATGGGCTGGATCGTTTCTAACGTACCAAGCCGGTGATGATCGATAATTTCTAAAATCTCTGCCGTATCAATATTATCTACTGCCTGAGACTTCTCGTTATGATCTACCAAAATCAACTGCTTTTTTTTCATTCCCAGCAGATTCCGTCTGGATACCGTTCCGATATATTTTCCGTGGGAATTGACAACCGGAAATGCCCGGTGTCTTGTCGTTGCCATTACATTTCTTATCGAATCCGTAAACTGATCCGTACGGAATGTAATTAAGTCTTCCTTTATCATAATATGCTTTACAGGCATGCTCTGGTTGACCAGCCGGGCTACCGTAAAGGTATCCAGTTTCGTAGTAATAATTACACATTCATTCGCGGCTGCAGCTGCCAGGACATCTTCGGAAACCTCTCCGCCGATGCAGACAATGATGCAGCTTGCATTTTGCTGGACTGCACATTGATGATCTTCCTTACGGTCACCTAAAATTACCAGGTCATCCTTTTCCAGATAAGTTTCCATCTTATCCGGATGTGCCGCTCCAATTACCACCTTTCCTTTTGTAAAGCATCCATGGGGATTTCCCGTCACAATCGTTCCATCGACGGTATCAGCAATGCTTTGATAGGGCGTTCTTGCTTTTGACAAAGAAGAATTATCATGTGCTTCCATATATGACTTGGCAATATCACCGTTGGTAATAATGCCTTCCAATTCATCCTCTTCATTTGTAATAGGAAGCGTCACCGCATTATTTTCTTTCATGATCTGCCACGCATCTTTCAGCGAAATATTGCGGTCCGCACCGGGTGTTTTTCGTATCTCCATATCCTTTACCTGTGTCCCGACATCAGAAATATAACCCGGTCTTTCCACCCCAAACCGCTTCAATACATATTCTGTTTCTTCATTTAACTGCCCCGCACGCTTTGCCGCATACCGCCCTTTGGTAGTACGGTTTTTAATATCTGCATATGCGATCGCAGAACAAATTGAATCTGTATCCGGATTTTTATGTCCGATCACATAAATCGTTCGTTGTTTTGGCATATATTTATTCTCCTGCAATAAAAATCTTTTATTTTCATACTACCACAAACGTTTTCCTCCGGTCAACTAAGAGAGCACAGTTACTATGGAATCTTCTCATAATTTGTGTTATAATTTTTTTATTATTTTAAAGAGAGAGGTAAATTATGTCAGAAGAAAGAAAAACTCCCGAAGAATTATCGGAAGCACCAGCTGCCGAATCCATGGAAGATTTTAAGGACGAATTAGATTCTTCCATGAAAAAAATTGAAGAGGGTGATATCCTGTCCGGCACTGTAATCGCAGTCAGTGATGAAGAGGTCACTCTGGACCTGGGATATTATACCGAAGGTATTATCAAAGCCGAAGACTATAGCCGCGAGCCTGGTTTTCAGATAAAGGAGCACGCAGCCATCGGCGATACGATATCTGCAACGGTCGTGAAGACAGACAGCGCCGAAGGGAATATCCTGCTGTCGAAGGTAAAAGCCGATGACATCCTTGCCTGGGAGCGATTACAGGAGCTTAAAGAATCTCAGGCCATTTTAGATGTCACTGTAAAAGGTATTGTAAAATCAGGGGTAATTGCTTATGTGAAGGGAATCCGCGGTTTTATCCCTGCCTCAAAGCTGTCTCTGCAATATGTGGAAAATCTCGATTCTTATCTGAGCAAACAGATACAGGTTCGTGTCTTTGAAATAAACCCGGAAAAGAAGCAGCTGATTCTCTCAGCAAGAGAGATCTTAAAAGAGCGGGCCGAGGAAGAAAGAAAGACAAAAATATCAAATGTACAGCCGGGTTTCGTTACCGAAGGTACGGTCGAAAGCATTCAGCCTTATGGTGCGTTCATCAATCTGGGAAATGGTCTGTCCGGTCTGGTTCATGTTTCCCAAATCAGCGAAAAACGCATCAAAAGCCCGGCTGAAGTTTTAAGTACAGGTGACCGGGTGAAAGTAAAAGTAATCGCAATAAAAGACGGAAAATTGAGTCTTAGTATGAAGGCTCTTAACGATGCGGCCGCCTCAGAAATCGAAGAAGAATCCTATCGTCTTCCTAAAGCTGAAGAGCTTACAACTTCCTTGGGTTCCCTGTTTTCCAATATCAAATTGGATAAATAGGAAAACCGCCAATTTTGTGTATATTTTCACATCACTTGGCAAAAAATGATTTTATAGCCAGTAAATCAGCATATAGGAGAAGAAGAATGAAAATAGCATTTTACAGTACAAAACCTTATGATAAAATATGGTTTGAACCATTAAGTGAACAATATGGATTTATCATTGACTTTCTGGAAACTCCCTGTGTCGAGGCATCTCTTTCTTTGGCCGCCGGTCATGACGCTATTTGTATATTCGTAAATGATCACATCACTGCCGCTATGATTAATCAATTGGCAGATATGGGTGTAAAAGGTATTCTTCTGCGCAGCGCCGGCTTCAATCACGTAGATTTGGATGCCGCCAAGGGGAAATTAACCGTACTTCGGGTACCCAGCTATTCTCCTGAGGCGGTAGCGGAATTTGCCATGGCTCTGCTGCTCACGGTGAACCGTAAGACTCATCGCGCTTATACACGAACCCGGGATTTCAACATGAGTATTAATGGTCTTATGGGTGCCAACCTTACCGGAAAGACAATGGGAGTTGTTGGTACCGGTAAAATCGGGCAGGCCATGATCCGCATCTGCAGAGGATTTGGTATGGATATCATTGCCTATGATCCTTTCCCGAATTCTAGCTTAGACCTGGAGTATGTTTCGCTGGAAGAACTGTTTGAAAGATCCGATGCCATCAGCTTACACTGCCCGCTGACAAAAGAAACTCATTATCTGATTAATGAAACCACGATTCGGCAGATGAAGGAGAATGTCTATATTGTCAATACCTCCCGCGGCGCACTCATCGATACGGCCGCACTTGTTGATGGGCTGATATCCGAAAAAATCGGAGGAGTGGGACTTGACGTATACGAGGAAGAAGAAGGAGTTTTCTACGAAGACCTCTCCAATTATATTATGAAGGATGAAACGCTGGCAAGAGTAACCTCCTTCCCCAATGTACTGATTACTTCCCACATGGGATTTTTCACCCGTGAAGCAATGGAATCAATTGCCAAAGTAACATTGGAAAATGCCTACGCTTTGGAAAATAACTTAGAATTAAAAAATGAAGTGAAGGCGGAGTAACTGTCATGTTTAAAAAAATATTGAATCGAATCTTTATTGATGGTCTGACCGGCATGGCTCTGGGACTGTTTTCCACACTCATTATCGGAACTATCATTCAGCAGCTGGGCAATTTGATCGGAGGTGATATCGGCTCTGGTTTATTTCAGCTTGGAAAACTAGCCGCTTCTATGACCGGTCCGGGAATTGGCGTTGGTGTAGCCTGCAAGTTTAAAGAATCTCCTCTGGTAGTGCTTTCCGCTGCTACTTCCGGTTTGATTGGGGCATTTGCATCTAAGATACTGGCAGGTGCGATATTTACCGAAGAGGGTTTTGTCCTGTTAAGCGGACCGGGAGAACCTTTAGGTGCCTTTCTGGCTGCCTATGTTGGCATCGAGCTCGGCCGCCTGTTAAGCGGCAAAACTAAAATTGACATTTTACTTACCCCTTTAGTGTCTATTATATCGGGAGGCGCCGTGGGGCTGCTGATAGGCCCGGGAATCAGTACTATGATGACCCGGTTGGGTGAGTTAATTAACTGGGGTACGGAGCAGCAGCCTTTCCTGATGGGCATTATTGTGTCCGTATTAATGGGAATGATCCTTACCCTGCCGATCAGTTCTGCCGCTCTTGGTATTATCCTGAATCTTTCCGGCCTTGCCGCAGGAGCTGCCACGATTGGCTGCTGCTGCAATATGATCGGGTTTGCCGTGGCAAGCTTTCAGGATAATAAAGTATCCGGTCTTATTGCTCAGGGAATCGGCACTTCTATGCTGCAAGTGCCTAATATTATCAGAAAGCCAATCATCTGGCTTCCGGCGATCATATCCAGTGCCATCTTAGGTCCAATCGGAACTATGGTTGTCAAAATGTCCAATAATGCCACCGGCTCCGGCATGGGAACTGCCGGTCTGGTAGGACAGTTTATGACCTGGGAAGTCATGGTACCGGATCAGGGTGCAGCAACTGTATTCATCAAAATATTATTCATGCATTTTATCCTTCCAGGTGTGTTGTCCTATGCCGCAGCTAAGTGCATGCGTAAGCTTGGCTGGCTGAAACCGGGAGATATGAAGCTGAATTTATAGGAGCGTTTATTATGAAGCAGACGGTTGGATACGTACATATTTATTGCGGAGACGGAAAAGGAAAAACTACCACCGGCATGGGATTATGTATACGTGCAGCCGGACACGGTTTCAAAGTTTTACTGTATCAGTTTATGAAAAACAACAAAACCAGTGAAAGAAAAATTCTGGAGCAAATCCCGAGCATTACCATTATAGATGGTTTGGAAGATGAGAAGTTCAGCTTTCAAATGAATGAAGACGAGAAAAAAGAGAGGACTGCTTTTTACGAGCAACAGTTTTTATACATTACCAAAAAAGCTGCTGAAGAAGACTATGATCTCCTTTTTCTTGATGAATTGATTTATACCATCCGAGTGGGGCTATTCCATGAAGATTTGTTATTAAATTTTCTAAAAAATAAGCCTGCAAAACTGGAAGTGATCTTAACCGGACAAAATCCAAGTTCTGCTTTGATTGATGCTGCTGATTATGTATCCGAAATCAAAAAATTAAAGCATCCTTTTGATCAGGGGCTTCCTGCCAGAAAAGGTATAGAATCATAAAGAATCTATAAAATATTGTTAATTTAAAGACAATGTTATCAACTTATGATATAATGATGAGATAGTGCTTGTGAAAAATGCTAAAGAGGATGTGATATAATTGGGCAGTAACCATTTGCCAATTAAGAATTATGAAGATGTCGACAGTTGGGAAACTTTAATGTTTCTATACAATGCCGCCTTAAAAGAAATCAATACAAAAATAGAAATATTAAATGATGAATTCGTACATATCCATCGCTATAATCCCATTGAGCATGTGAAGTCGCGCATTAAAAAACCCGAAAGCATCGTAAAAAAGCTTAAGAAAAACGGCTTGGACTCCAGTATTGAAAACATGGTAAAATATGTGAATGATATTGCGGGAATACGCATCACCTGCTCATTTACCTCTGATATTTACCAGATTGCCGATATGATTGCAAAGCAAAGTGACTTAAAAATCCTCTCCTTAAAGGATTATATCAAAAATCCCAAGGAAAGTGGGTATCAAAGTTATCACATGCTGATAACAATCCCTATTTTCTTATCAGACAGTGTCGTGGATACAAAAGTAGAAATTCAAATCCGAACTGTTGCTCAGGATTTCTGGGCAAGTCTGGAGCATAAGATATATTATAAATTTGAGGGTCACGCTCCGGAATTTATCAGTGAGGAACTTCGTGAATGTGCCAAAATCGTATCCCAGCTGGACGAAAAAATGCTGTCCTTAAATGAAAGCATTAAAAAAGTAGAGACTGAAAATACACAAGAAGAAGCCTTTGATCTTGCGTGAACGGTTGAATATAGGAAGGCTGCCGCAGATGCTCAATCTGCGGCAGCCTTTTCTCTCAAATCAATTTCCGATATTCTGGAAAAAATTCACAATCCCATTCCAAATCTTTGCAAAGAATCCTTCTACCTGGGCCGTATCAATATCATCCAGATTCAAATCTAAACCTTCCAGTTTATCATAAAAATCCGCTGCTTGTTCTTTTAGAGCATCGATATCCAGATTCAATTCATCTATCTTAGCCATAAGGTCAATGATTTTCTGACGATCTTCTTCGGATAAATCTACTTCCAGTTCCTCCGCAGCCTGATCGACAATTTCTCCCACCTGTTCCTCCGTAACATTATCCGCTTCCACTACCTTCTCTTTTACGGCTCCGATTAACTGTTCCGCCTTTTCCGAATCGCCGATGGTTTCACCTAATTCACTGGTAGTTACTAATTCATCCGTTGCAGTATCTACACTTTCAGGGGAGATGACTTCTCCCGTCATATTTTCATAGGATTTAATTGCTCCCACCAATGCGGCAGTACCCGAAATATTAAACGGTCCGGCCACTTTTATATCTGCGTCCTCAATCCCGGCTGTTACAAATGCATTCTGATACATCCCCACCGTACAATAGGTAATGTTCTGAGTTTCAATCTGAATGCCATACCCCGCTTCTTTTCCCTCCACTAAAACGGAGGACAAGGCTCGGGTCCCGATAACACTGGCATCCAGATAGGAGCCTAAGTATTCATGCTCATCTTTATTCGTAATTGAAGCTACTGTGTAATTTTTCAAATCTTCTTCCGTCACTCCAAGAAGCTCTAATACCGTAGCTTTTTCCTTCGCAGTTAGGTCAGCCCCCAGAGAAACATAAGGGGTATCCAGCGCTGCATCCTCCCTGTCAGCCATAACTGTTATCGGCATTGTAATTGCCATAATTCCTGCCAGTAAAAAAGTTAGTACTCTTTTTTTCATAACTATACTCCTCTCTTATTCTGCAATATCAAATACACCCCTCTAATATATACCGCTTCATTATATCACAAACCTTTTTTGACTGTCATCTAAAGATTTTCTTAACTCAAACTTCACACATCGAAAACGGGGCATCGGCAAGTCTGAGGACGGCATGATATCTCCCGGAAGCCGTTCTCAGACTTGCCGATGCCTCGTTTTCATTGTTGACAGTTAGGCTTGAAATACGGGCACCTGTATGGTAGTATGAGTATACAAAAGGAACACCGCCCACGCATATGGTGGTAATCTCTTAGGTTATTTAAGCAATCCCCTGTTCTGGCTAAAGTACAAGGGGGTTGCTTTTTTGTTACTTCTTAATATTTATAACTATGTATATTATTAAGGTCAGTAACGCAATGATGAAAGTACCAAATGATATCAAGTCATTAAAATCAAAGTATCCCATCCGCATCACCTCCCAACTTAATGAGAGGTCAACCACCTGTACACGGTGCTCCATGTGTCGATTCTATCATTAATACCTTATTTCTGCAGCGCTAACTTCTTTAGAATAATTTCATTTGATTCCCCACCTTGCTAATTTCGGCTAAACGAAATATAATAAAGGCATATTATGAAATAGCAGTATATTGTGGAATGCTTAACAGGAAAAGAAGCCGGCGGACAAGCGTATTTAATATAAAAAGTTCGGATGAATATCCCACGAGAAAAGAGGATACAAAATGATGATGCAGAGAATATTGATTGTTGATGATGAGGCAGACATATTAGATCTTCTGGAAAAAACCTTTAAGCTCGAAGGGTTTGAAAATATATACAAAACAAGTAATGGGCAGGATGCCGTTGACGCTTGCAGGAATTACCGGCCCGATGTAATCATTCTGGACGTTATGCTGCCGGATATTGACGGCTATGAGGTTTGCAAACAGATTCGCCAATTTTCCCATTGCCCGATTCTGTTTCTATCATCTAAAAATGATGAGGTGGACAAAATACTCGGTTTGGCGGTTGGCGGCGATGATTATGTGACGAAGCCTTTTAGTCCGAAAGAAATTGTATACCGTGTAAAGGCACAGCTTAGAAGATTAGAGTATATGCAAAAGCCTTTACAAAATAACTTCATAAAAATAGGAGCATTAACGGTTGATTCCGACGGCGGCCGTACCATGAAAGGCGGCAGGGAAATAGAATTGACGGCGCGTGAGTTTGGCATACTTTTGTATTTGGCCAAAAACATGGGGCGGATCATCAGCAGGGAACGCCTCTATGAAGCAGTTTGGGGCGAAGACAGTCTTGGCTGCGACAACACAATCATGGTTCATATCCGGCATATTCGGGAAAAGCTGGAGGATGACCCGGCCGCTCCCGCATATATTGTCACAGTGAAGGGATTGGGATATAAAATGGTGAATCCATATGAAAAATAAATTAAAAACAAATCCATTTCTACGTATTTTTATTTTTTTATTTGTATTGATTATGGTTATTATTATTACTGCAATCGGCTTAATTTACTATGGTTTTTCAATCCCTGAACCGGAAGGTCTAAGTCTGACGACTTGGCCGGCTATCTTCACAGATAATTTTTCGTTCTGGATTAAGATAGAGGATAATAAAGCAGGTGTAGTAGAAAATGGCCTTGCCCGGCTGGACGAATACGGTCTTTGGATTCAAATAATTGACGAAAATGGGGATGAGGTTTTTGTCCATAATAAGCCGGAGCATTACCCTGTGAGCTATTCCGCTTCTGAATTGATTGCAATAAACGCCAGCGGCTTCAAACATGGAAGTACCGTATTTACAAGCAAATTTCAAGAGTCGGACGAGACATACAGCTATATAATCGGCTTTCCTTATAATATTGGAAAATATGCGCTGTATTACAATGGTGCGCGTTTGCAGAGACTTTCCCCTGCTGCCAGTAGCATTGTATTTACCGCTTTTGCTGCGCTTGTTCTTTTCGGCATTGGTTATGGTATTTGGCTATCCCGGAAGATGTCAAAGATAACCGGCGGCATTGGGGATATATCGTTACGCACTTATCAGCCGCTAAAGGAGTCCGGCACATTCAGTGAAATCTACGCATCGTTAAATAAAATGGATATGGAAATCAGAAGCAGCGATAAGCTTAGGGAGGATACTGAACGCATCCGCAAGGATTGGATTGCCAATATTACTCATGATTTGAAAACACCACTTTCACCGATTAAGGGTTATGCAGAATTGCTTACAGATGATTCTGCAGCAGAAACTCAAAATGCGCAGGAATATGGGTCTATTATTCTAAAGAACGCTGTCCATGCGGAAAAGCTGATTAACGATTTGAAACTGACCTATCAGCTTGATTCCGGAGAGATACCGTGGGATCCTCAAAAAGTCCGGCTTACGCGTTATCTGAAAGAATTGGTAATAGACATTGTGAATGACCCGGCGTTTTCTGAACGGGATGTACAATTTGAAAGCAGCACGCTTGAATTGGAGGTTTTGCTTGACCCTAACCTGTTCCGGCGCGCCTTTCAAAATCTTGTAATTAATGCACTCATTCATAATTCGCCGGATACAAAGGTAAACATATCGGTAGATGCGGATCCGCAAAATACTGTTTATATCCATATTCGTGATAACGGGGCGGGAATGACAAAAGTGGAACGAGAACAATTATTTGATCGGTATTACAGGGGAACAAGCACAAAGGAGCGCCCCGAAGGAAGCGGTCTTGGGCTCGCTATTGCCAAACAAATTATTGCCTTGCACGGCGGCGAAATAGTGGTTAAGAGCAAGCCGAATGAGGGAACGGAGTTTATCATTTCGATTCCTTTCACTGAATTAAGGTAAACTTAAGGCCGGGAAAAGCCGGACATAAGGCAGATGGTTTATGCTATACGCATGACCATCTTTTTTGTATGTCTATAAGGGCTTAAAGCAAGCCCTAACAAAATTTTAAGGAGGATATACTATGGAGCTTCAATTACAGCATTTAAGCAAGCAGTACAGGGCTAAAGTCGCCGTGAATGACATAACGGTGAATTTAGCGCCGGGCGTATATGGACTGTTGGGAGCTAACGGGGCAGGAAAGACAACTCTAATGCGCATGATATGCGGCGTGTTAAAGCCAACTTCCGGCAGTATCTGTATGAACGGTAAAAAAATACAGGATTTGGGTGAGCAGTATTACACGAAACTCGGCTATATGCCGCAGGATTTCGGTTTTTATCCCGACTTTACCGCCCGTGAATTTATGATGTATATGGCGGCGGTAAAAGGTCTTAGAAAAGAAAAAGCTAAGAGCCAAACCGATAAGCTGCTGCACATGGTTAATTTACAAGATGTTGCCGCCAAAAAGATTCGCTCATACTCCGGCGGCATGAAACAGCGTTTGGGGATAGCGCAGGCGGAACTAAACGAGCCATCCATTTTGATTCTTGACGAGCCGACAGCGGGGCTTGATCCAAAGGAACGGGTACGTTTCCGTAATATCATCTCCGACTTCGCAAAGGAAAAGATTGTGATATTGTCCACGCACATTGTTTCGGACGTGGCCTATATTGCGGATACCATTTTGATGATGAAGCAAGGATACTTTCTACTTGAGGAGCCAATGGACACCGTGGCCGACAGTATAAAGGGGAAAGTTTGGGAGGTTTTAGTCGATCAGCAGGAAGCGGATAAAATGAGCGGGCAATTCTGTGTTGTAAATCTGCACCATGAAAACGGCATGGTCCGCTTACGCATTGTACATGACAGCTCTCCGGCTGCAGGTGCGTATGCGGCCAGGCCGAACCTGGAAGATTTATTCCTCTATCATTTTCAAGATGAAGTGTTTGAAAGGAGTTATGAAAATGTTGATAAAATATGAGTTTTTAAAAATCGTCCGCAGAAAATCAACCTTAATCGTTATGGCAGTCAGTTTACTGGTGACCGCTTTTCTTTTCGGTTTGCCTGTTATGCAGTACCAAATCTATAATCAAGACGGCGTAATCAAGGGGATGGCAGGTATTGCCTACGAAAAGGAACAATATGAAAACTTGTCCGTTCCTCTGACGGACGAATATATAGCCGATACCATTGAAGAATATCAACGGCTTTTTGAAAATCCTGATAATGTCGGATATGACGGCAGCGAGAAGTTTTTAGTCGGGGACGCTTACTGGAACTTTGCCGCACCCCGGACAAAACTCCTTGATGTGATTGCGGGAAATTATGATATGCCGGGCGAAAACTCCGGCTACGACAAGCTGCCAGATTTGGATATGCAAAACGGCGCAAATTTCTACCAAACACGGGATGAAAAAATAGAATCGTTATTGAATACGCCGTCCCAAGGTCTGTCGGAACAGCAAAAGGAATATTGGCGCAATATGAGCAGTGAAGTGGATACGCCTTTGCAATTTGGTTATTACGAAGGCTGGGAAATCATTATGAGCAGCTTTGAGCTCTTGATGTTTGCTCTATTGGCGGTTTGTATTGTGCTTGCACCGGTTTTTTCCGGGGAGTATCAAGCCGGAACCGACGCCGTTATTCTTGCCGGGAAATATGGAAAAACAAAGCTGATAACGGCAAAAATCATATCCTCGCTCTTGTTTGGTCTGCTTGCCTTTACGCTTCACATTGTCGTGGCATTTGGTATACCGCTTATGGCATTTGGCGTGAACGGATGGAACCTTCCACTGCAGATAGCAAATACAGCGATTCCGTACCCGTTAACCTTCCTGCAAATGACTTTTATCAATCTCGCAGTCATTTTCTTGGTGCTGATCGCCATGATTGGTGTTACGCTGCTTCTGTCCGCGAATATGAAAAGCCCCTATCTGGTTCTGGTTATTCTTGTACCTGTACTTTTTATCCCATTGTTTTTGACGCCAAACGGCACAACGGGACTATATAACCTGACCCTGTTCCTATTGCCGTACAAGTCTACAATGCCGGAGGTAAGTAAGTACATTTCTTATCAATTCGGCGGTATGGTGCTTGACGTACTTTCCGTGAGAGCGATTCTATATACGGTGTTGGCCCTGATTGCCATTCCATTTGTGAGAATGGGATTCAAGAAACATCAGGTTTCGGGATAAGGAGAGTGCTATATGAAAAAGAGAATTATTATCAGTTGTATTATTATATTGATTGCCTTAATCGCTGTCGCTGCTATAGTACTTCCCGGCACTTGGTCCAAAAGGTCTTTTGAAGCGATTGTTCAGGAGAGTGCCACGCAACCGGACGGCATTACACGTTTGACAGTCGAGAAAATTACCGAGATTTACGGAACCCCTTTATGTGCTTTGCTCATCAGTGAAAATACAAAAATTCTCGATGGGAACGGCAATAAAATGTCCGTTCAGGATATTCAACCGGGTTATACAGTTATGGTAACACTGAAAGATTCGTCCGTTGAAGGGAATCCCACATATTATCCAACCGTATATGAAATCAAGGTGATAAAACAGGATTAAATATTAGCAATGCTGCCCGTGATTGCATGTAAGAGTTAAGAGAATCAAGGTGGATTGGGGGCGGTGACAAAAAAGAGAGATATAAATCTTGAAATCCTCTGCCAGATATGCTAAAATGAGTATACAAAAGGAACACCGCCCACGCTATGGTGGTGACCTCTCAGGTTAATTAAACAATCCCCTAGACTCGGTCAAAAGTACGCGGGGGTTGTTTTTTGTTACTTCTTAATATTTATAACTATGTATATTATTAAGGTCAGTAACGCAATGATGAAAGTACCAAATGATATCAAGTCATTAAAATCACTCTTAGAAAGACTGCCTTGTCAGATTGTAAAGAAATAAAGCAGGAGACCAAGCTATGTTATCTATATGAAAAAATGGGCTATCAACCGACAGGCAAAGAAAAAAAACACAAAACGAAATGACAATCATTCAATACGAAAAACATAGACAACAAATATATGCTGCAAAGGAGAATATTATGGTTATGCGAGAACAGACTATTTTTAACTGTTTTCAATCATGGATTAAAAAAGATGATCTAATGTTCGCAGACTGCTTTGCTTCAAGTGCCATTTATATTGAATCATGGGGACCTGCTTATCGCAGTCACAAAGATATAGTTAGATGGTTTCATGACTGGAACAGTCAAAATAAAGTATTGCAATGGGATATAAAAAGATTTTGGCACCATAAAGACACCTGTATATGCGAATGGTATTTCAAATGCAAATGTGATGAAAATATCGATGGATTTGATGGTCTATCAATCATTAAGTTTAATGGTAATGAAAAAATCATATGGCTAAAAGAATTTCAATCAAAATCACCCAATTACTACCCTTACGAATAGTTTATCTTCTATATCTGGTCAGGACTTACAATATCGCAAAAATTATGATAAAATCAAATGAGATTTAGTCCAGAGGTGATAAACTATGACAGCCAAGAGCCAGCAAAGCATTCGTGACGGCAACCGACGTCTTGTATTAGAGACAATTGTAAATCAGGCGCCGATGTCCCGAGCCGCCTTATCGAAAAAGCTGCATTTAACGAAAGCAACCATTTCAAATATTATTCAGGAGCTCATTGACAGACAGTTAGTTATTGAACTGGGAAGTGCCGAAACTTCCATGGGGCGAAAACCCATTCTCCTTGCCTTCCAAAAAAAATGCGGTTTTGCTGTAGCCGTAGATATAGGCGTGTCTAAAATTACGATCCTGACCTCTGATTTAAAAGGAGAGGATTGCGCGGTAAAGGAATATCCGTTTCCTTCTGAGCATTCATTTTTGACCAATTTGAAAGATATGCTGCGTCATACAATAGACGGACTTCCTCCCTCTCATTATGGTGTAGTTGGTATCAGCATTGGAATCTATGGTGTGGTTTGCCAAAACGAGGTGGTATTTACTCCTTATTATCATTTGCCCAATGGGGATCTGTGCCAACAGCTGGAAGATACCTTTCACATTCCGGTAATCATTGAAAATGACGCAAACCTATCTGTCCTGGGTGAATCTGCATTTCATTATGGTTATAAAAATATGATTTATATCAATATCCATGATGGTATCGGAATGGGTATCTTAATTAATGGTCAGCTTTATAAAGGGCATAATGGGTATGCGGGAGAATTCGGACATACGATATTATATCCACATGGACGCCCTTGTCCCTGCGGCAACAAAGGCTGTTTCGAGCAATATGCCTCAGAAAAAGCAATCTTAAACGAATATGCAATAAAGATAAATCGATCTTCCGTAACGATTACCGATTTTCTGCTGGATTATCAGAAAGGCAAAGCTGCCTGTATAGAAACGATGGAACTTTTTGTGGAGTATATGTCTATTGCTGTCAATAATATCCTAAATACGTTTAATGCGGACTTAATCGTAATCAATAGTTCTTTTTCCAATTATATTCCGCATATTCATCAGCAAATTCAAAAATCTCTTTCTGCTCTGCAACATCGAGATTACCGAATTATCCCTTCCCGTTTGCAGGACATTTCAGGCTTGATCGGAGGAGTCAGGATGAGCGCGGAAAAATTCTTAGACATTCCCCAATTAACGATTTCCTCTAAGGTCAAATAGATATTTTTTTAACATTCACAAATCTTTTCCTCTTTATTCATCATTTCTTCACATCTTACTCATGATTTTATCACATTTAGTGGGTATACTAGAATCATAAAAATAATCCAAATTAAATTATTTTTATGATTTTCTTTTTCATATGTCGACCTGAAGGCCGACACTCCTTCCTTTAATATAAAGCTAACAGCCAAAAAGCTGGAACACCCGTAGTGTTCCAGCTTTTTGGCTATGTGGAAACCTGAAACAATGCATTGCTTAAATCGGCAAATTCTTCCAGATGCAAAGTCTCTCCCCGGATGTCAGCAGAAAATCCGCATTGCTCAATGGCTTGTGCTATCTCGTCCTTGGAAAAGTGCAGTTCCTCATAATTATATAATCCATTCACCAGCATTTTTCTTCTCTGATGAAAGGAGCCGCGTATAATTTGAAACAGCAATTTTTCATCTTTTACATTCACCGGTGACTTTTCATGCTTTCTCAGGCAGATTACCGCACTGCCGATCTTAGGTCTGGGCATAAAGCAGTTAGGCGGAACATAGGCTGCAATGTATGGCTTTGCATAGTATTGCACTGCCAGCGATAACGCTCCATACGATTTGGTCCCGGGACCTGCCTGGATCCGCTCGGCAACCTCCTTTTGCACCATAACTGTAACTGAGTCTATCGGAGCTCCCTCCTCAAACAGGCGCATAATAATGGGTGTCGTAATGTAGTATGGCAGATTCGCTACTACCTGAATGGGGTTCCCTTCATTTCGCTCCTCTGCCATCTTTTTTATATCTACATTTAAAATATCTTCATGTAATACCGTCACGTTCGGAAAACTTTTTAAAGTATCTTCTAATATGGATATCAACCGCCTGTCAATTTCCACTGCCGTCACTTCCCGGGCAGCACAGGCTAAATACTGAGTCATCGTGCCAATGCCCGGTCCGATTTCCAATACAAAGTCTTCTTTGGTTACATTGGATGCAGTCACTATTTTTTTCAGCACATGGGCATCAATCAGAAAATTTTGTCCAAATTTCTTTTGAAAAACAAAATCATACTTTTTTAAGATTTCTATGGTATGTTTCGGATTCCCCAAATAAGGTTCCGTCCTATCATTATCTCCCATTTGCTAGTCAAAATCCTTCTCATATAAAAATACCCTGGACTCATCATCCACATGCTTTTTTGAAATCCTGCGGCCCAGCTTACGAGTTCCCTTTTCTGCCTTATAAATAGCTTTATCCACCATATTTTTTACCTGTTCAACGGTCATTGGCTCATCTTCCTTCTGATTGTCGCCAATCTTTGTATATAGAGCTAAAACACCCATTTCATCCATCCGATAACCCATTTCTTTTGCATAGGTTCTTGCAAAAGAGACTAACTCATCATTCGTAAATACGGGAACCGCTATAGTCGCATCAAATTTCTTTGCAAATTCTTCATGCGTTTTCATCAATGCTTGTATCTTAAGCTTTTCATCTTCTAAAATTATAGTAAGCCTGTCCGTTCTAAAATCCATTGCTTTGGATAATTTTTCAACGGCTTCGGCTGTTAATGCCCCGGCTCTTTCAATTGCCAGGAAGCCTCCGGACAACTTTGAAACAATGCCTGCAGGATCTTTTTCATTGATTACGGATGCATCTATATAAGCAACTTTAGCTGCTTCCATTCTGCGTTCTTTGCAGATTGCCTTTACCATGCCCTGAGCAAGCCTTGTTTTTCCGGAACCCTTCCTGCCCACAATAATAATATTCCCCATTTTAGAGGTCCTGTCACAAACATGATTTTGAGTAATGTCCAGGGTTTCTGTGATCTGCTCTTTCATACCCGGCACTTTTTCAAAATATGTAAAGATTCTCTTATGATCCTCCTTAGCCAAATGATAACGGGTATTCGCATCTCCGATATCCTCACGGGGTTGGGGTTCTTCCGATTCAAAATATGCAGAAACTACTGCCTCTACTTCTGCCTTTTCTGCCTCAGGAGATTCAAAGACTGCTTCTTCTGTGAAAATTTCTTCTGCCATCAGCTCTTCGGCTTCAATTTCTTCTATTATCGGATCTTCCGGTTCCGACTCTTCTATAGCCGGTTCTTCCTCCGGCGCTGCTTCTTCTAAAATATCTGTTTTCTTTTCTTCGGAAGATAGCTCTTGCGCCAATGTACTGGTCGTTTCGGCCAGAAAGGCATCCATATCAAAATCTTTCAGATTCATCTGCCCTTCGATTTGTTCTTCCTCAGGTTCTTTCCGGGGTTCTATCGCCGGCATCAGGAAAGGATCGGCTGTAGCCGCTTTGACCTTACCTATCGCTTCTGTAGCTGCTGCCACACTTTTGATTGCACTTGACAAATGAGCATCACTTGGAGATGCCACAGCTTCAAATTCCTCAGGTTCCAGATCTTTTACCACATAGTCTTCCGTGGACTGAATATCCATATAAGAAATTTCTTCCAATGGCAATTCTTCCTCAAGAGATTCTTCTTCCTGAGGTTTCTCCGTACTTAATATTTCTTCCTCTGCTTTTTGTTTTCCGGAAAGTACATCACGAATACCTTTTACGATTTTCTCTTGAAAGTCGTTAGTCGATTCCAAAATGGGCGCAAATACAGAAGGTTCCGAAACCGCAGGCTTCATATCCTCGTCCTTGGTGTCTTTTTCCTGCTCTTCTTCAGGTTTTTCTGATTCTGGCGAGGTCTGATCTTCTTTCGGCTCTTCGCCAGACTGCGTGACTTCCTTTGGCTCTTCTGCGGGGTTTTCCTTTACCGCAAAGCGATTCTGGTATTTTATTCTCTGATCCGGTGTCAATGGGGCAAATCCCATCTTTAGCTCCATTGCCTTGGTGACAAATTTGCCTTCACTGAACCAGAGGATCAAATCATCACATTCCTCCACACATTTTTCTCGCATCCCGGCTTTCGCATACAATCTTGCCAGCTCGTATGCCCACCGCTCTGTATATTCGCGCTTTTTATATGCCTCCAGTATAGTAATCTGATCTTTAATCGGAGAGCGTCTGGCACGATATATCCTATATTTTAAAATATATTTTGTGTTATCATTCGGAGCTTTTTCAACAAACTCGTTATAGTATTCCACCGCACTGTCAAAGTCTTTCATTTTAACAGCCAGCTCTACTAATTGATATAGTACAAATTTTACGATTGGCGCCCGTTCATAAGCAATGCGAAGAATCTGCATACTTTCATCGTATCTGCCGTTGGCCTCATAGATCTCCCCTACCATACATAATGTACGTGCACTTTTCACTCGCTTCCAGTCAATGGTGTCAACGATTTTAATTGCCCCCTGAAAGTCCTCGTCATCGACTAATCTGCTAATCTCTGACAGCCTTTCTTTGTATTCATATTTATCCAATGTATTCACCTCTGCCTAGTATTTTCCCCTTATTCTTCAGCGTGCTCTATTAACTGTATCAAGTTTATCATAGTGCGCAAATGTTGTCAAAGTAAAAGGGTGGAAGTGACCTTATCTAAATGCCATATTTCATCCACATATTCCTGTATGGTACGGTCTGAACTGAATTTACCGCTGGAAGCCGTATTTAAAAGAGCACTTCTGGCCCATCCTTTTTCATTGCGATATGCAGCCTCCACTCTCTCCTGTGCTTTCGCATAAGGTTTAAAATCTGCCAGAATAAAATACATATCTGCTTTGTCACTGCTATTCGTATTCAGCAATGAATCATAAAGATCACGGAATAATTCCGGATCATTCGGTGCATACATCCCGTTGATAAGCTGCATTAATACGTTTCGGATATCCGGGTCATTATTAAAATAATAGGTAGGATCATAGCCCCCATTATTTTCATAATTGATTACTTCTTCTGAGGTTAAACCAAAGATGAACGCATTTTCCTCGCCTACTTCTTCTACAATTTCCACATTGGCACCATCCATAGTTCCGATGGTGAGTGCTCCATTTAGCATGAATTTCATATTTCCGGTTCCCGATGCCTCTTTACTGGCTGTGGAAATCTGTTCAGACACATCCGCTGCAGCAAATATGATTTCCGCATTGGATACGCGATAGTTTTCAATAAAAATTACTTTTAATTTCCCATCAATAGAAGTATCATTATTAATTACGCTTGCTACCGCATTGATTAATTTTATTGTGAGCTTGGCACGCCTATACCCTGCGGCGGCCTTCCCTCCGAAAATAAAGGTTCGGGGATAAAACTCCATGCCCGGATTCTCTTTTATCTTATTATATAAATACATTACATGCAGGATGTCCAGCAGCTGGCGTTTGTATTCATGCAGTCTTTTTACCTGAACATCAAAAATAGAGCGGGGATCTACTTCCACACCGTTATGTTCCAGAATATATTTTGCCAGACGAACCTTATTCTGGTATTTAATATTCATGAATTCCATCTGAGCCTTTTGATCATCTGCCAAAATTTTAAGTTTATCTAACTTGCTCAAATCGGTAATCCATTCTTCGCCAATATGATCGGTAATCCAGTCTGCCAAAATCGGATTCGCATGGAGCAGAAAACGTCTCTGAGTAATCCCATTGGTTTTATTATTGAATTTCTGCGGCATCATTTCATAAAAATCTTTTAATTCCTGCGTCTTTAAAATTTCCGTGTGCAGTCTTGCCACACCATTCACAGAGTAGCCCCCCGCAATAGCAAGATGGGCCATCTTCACCTGCCCGTCATAAATAATAGCCATTTTACGAACTTTTTCCTGATCCCCCGGATACATTTCCTGGATTTTGGCAACAAATCTTCGGTTGATCTCTTCAACGATCTGATAGATTCTTGGTAAGAGCCTGGAAAATAATTCAATCGGCCATTTCTCCAGGGCTTCAGCCATAATCGTATGATTCGTATATGCACAGGTCCTTGAGGTAATATCCCACGCCTTTTCCCAATTCAATCCTTCTTCATCCACTAAAATCCGCATCAGTTCAGCGACAGTTACGGTAGGATGCGTATCATTTAGTTGGAAGGTAACTTTATCAGGCAGTGATTCTATATTTGAATGTACTTTTTTGAACTTTTTAATCGCTGCCTGAACACTTGCCGAAACGAAGAAATACTGCTGTTTTAACCGCAGTTCTTTTCCGGCATAATGATTATCGTTGGGATATAGTACTTCCACGATATTACGGGCCAGATTTTCCTGTTCTACTGCTTTTTTATAATCTCCTCTGTCAAAAGAATCCAGCTGGAAATCGCTGATTGCTTCGGCATCCCAAATTCGAAGAGTATTCACATTTCATTATTATATCCTACAATGGGCATATCATAAGGAACCG